>Ga0316204_10008053_pt1 | contig 14945 bp, 17 predicted proteins | sample 6monrhotite_MG_2_FD_205661 | JGI IMG/M metagenome (GOLD analysis project Ga0316204, IMG submission 205661) | Microbial mat bacterial communities from mineral coupon in-situ incubated in ocean water Damariscotta River, Maine, United States -... | ecosystem: Environmental > Aquatic > Marine >...
CATCAAGTGCTTCATGCGGTCTTTCATAATTAAATTCCTGAAGAAACCGATCAAAGTGAGCTTGTTGTTTTTGCATAGTCATCATTGGGGGTTTTGCAGTATGTTGTTTCAATGTTCTGTGCATCCTCTCATGACGACCATTTTGATCAGGACGACCCCGATCAATTCTTTCTGGTGTAATGCCTAGTTTTAACCACCATATAGATAATCTAGTTAACCCTCCGATAGCGCAACCTGCGAAAGGTTGTCCGTTGTCTGTTCGGATGGCTTTGGGCAAACCATATTCGCGAAAAGCCTTTTCAAAAAGAGGTTTAACACCATCATACGTAGGCCTAGGTAATGCGCCACAAGTTAAAATAAAGCGGCTGTAGTTATCTGTCATTGTTAACGGATAACAGTATTTTCCATTGCCCAATTTAAATTGTCCTTTAAAATCTGCACTCCAGACATCGTTCGGCGCTAAGGCATGCTTGAGTGGTTGTGTATGGGCTGGGACTTGTCGACGACGTTTACGTGATTTCACCAAACCATGCCTTTTTAAAATTTCACCTATTGTACTGTGAGCAGGCCATCTACTTTTTGGCTCTTCTTTCTCAAGATAAATGCCAATTTTTTTAGGTCCCCATTCAGGATAACGATGCTTCAGCCGCAACAATACTTGTATCACTTCGTCAGGCGTTGCATTCGGATGGGTATGCCTTGATCGTGATTTTTCTTTAAATGCATCTCCTCCTTCCTCCATGAAGCGATTAAGCAGCTTGTAACCCGTTTTTCGGCTTATCTTGTAGCGCTGACAAAGCTGCTTAAAGTTGTATTCTCTTTGCATCCAATCCTCGATAAATCGACGTTTCTCATTATAACTATTTGTTTCTTGCCAGGTCATAGGTTGTTTCTCTCTGTTATTTAGAAAGTGTTACCTATGATCCCGGTTTAATCTGTTACCAGTCTACCCGGTTTGTACCCTCACCCTAACCCTCTCCCGCAAGGGGAGAGGGGACTGGCCGTGCAGATGCCCACTTCCTATGTATTTACAAGAGAAAAGGTTGGGGAGAGGGTCGGGGTGAGGGTCATATGGCGAGATGCACTTGCCCCCTCTCTCCTTGTGGCAGAGGGTCGGGGTGAGGGTCATATGGTGAGATGCACTTGCCCCCTCTCCCCTTGTGGGAGAGGGTCGGGGTGAGGGGTTATAAAGTAAAGGGAAACAAATGAAAAAAATATTACTAACGCTAACTTTAAGCAGCGCTTTATTTTTAGCTTCGTGTGCAAGCGATACATTAAAAGCACCGTGTGCTGATTTTGGTGCGCATTGCAAAAAGGTACCCATCAATGTTTGGGACAATAAAGGATAAAGCATGTCACTGCCCATTTACATGAATGTCGTTTCAGGACTATTTGATCAGATCCATCATCTACTCGATCAATATGTGAATAAAGGCTATCAAGCTTTAGTGGACGCATTGAAATATCCTCTGGGAATTTCAGTGACACTTTACATTGTTTTGCTGGGATATTCGGTTACCCAAGGATGGGTTCCTTTATCCATTAATCAATTCGTTAAGTCAGCATTAAAAATTGGCATCATTTATGTGTTCGCGATGAATTGGGAATTTTTTAGTTCGAACGTCGTGCAGTTTATTCAAGGCGGTGCAGAGCAGTTGGGTGGTATTATTTTTTATGCTAATGATCATGCGGCAATTCATTCAGGAAGTGGTGGTATAGAGTCCGCATTGCAAAGTATCCTGACTCAGTTTATTAAAGTGGGGCTTTGGTTCTGGAAACGAGGCGGCTTATACAGTATTACGCCGTATTTTGAGGGGATCATTGTTTGGGCCTCAGGCATGATATTACTGTTGGTCGCAATATTCCAACTCATTTTAGCCAATATTATGTTATCTATTTTATTTGTTTCTGCCCCCTTATTTATTTCTTTCGCACTCTTTAAACCAACACAAGGATTGTTCGATCGCTGGTTAGGGAATGCAGTGAGTTATGCCTTGCTGATTTTTTTTGTCTCAGTCGTGCTTGGATTTGTTTTAAATATTACAAACTGGTCTATTTCTGGCATTAACAGTAAGAACTTAATTAACCTGAGTATCGTTTCTTTTGTTCCCATTGTTTTAGCCGTTTTTATTGGAATTGGCTTGATTAAGCGCGTTGCAAATTTAGCACATGAAATCGGAATGGCCATATCAACTTTATCAGGATCATCAGGTTTGGCAATGCGCATCGAACATGTAGCACGATTACAAAGAGGTGAATCGCTATGAAAGAACACACAGTATCTTATTTTGAAAAAGCAAAAAGTTGGTCTAACGATATCTATACAGAAGCGATAGTGTCTCGGAATCGATATCGTGCCGTTTTTATTTGGAGTTTGTTTTTAATTACGGGATTGCTGATTTTGATCTTTATGTTATTACCGTTAGAACATACAGAGATGATTGTTGTTCATCGAATGGATAACGGAACAGTGTGGGTTGATGCACCACACACAAGATATGTACCAAAGCATGCTGCCCAAGTGAAAAGTGAAATCGTACGTTATGTGATTAACCGAGAAAGTTATAGTGCAGATGCTTATTCTGAACAATACTCGTTGGTGAATTTATTATCTTCGTCGAATGTAGCGAAGCAGTATATTCAATCACAGAGTTTGGACAACAAGAATGCTTATATTAATCAATTTGGGCACGGTCGTGTTCGTACTGTGCATGTTGAAAATGTTATTTTTCTCGATCGATTAAGTCTGAATCGAGCTAAGCATAAATCCAATCATCATAACTTAGCGCAAGTTGATTTTACGGTGACTGATCGCAATAAATTAACAGGAAAAATAAGGAAACACGATTTACTTGCGCTTATTTCGTGGCGTTATCGAGGTACACCTAAAGATCCAACATCAAAATGGCGTAATTGGGATGGCTTTACAGTAACGCGATATACCATAGATCAGCGTAATGTGTAGGGAGAATAATATGAGAATAAAATATTTGTTGGCAATTTTTTTGTTGGTCTATAGTTTTTGTATCTGTGCCAATAAGCAAATAAAACTGATGCCTTTTATAAATAATTCGGTAGTGCCACTTCAAGCAAGCACTTTTACTGCCACAGAGATTCAGTTTGAAGATGGAGAGATTGTTGAAAATATACAGAATGGCGATGTTGCTGCCTGGACTGTAGATATTGAAAAAAACATGCCTAATATTTTATTTGTAAAGCCGACCATTACAAATTCAAATACGAATATGACTGTTATTACCAATAAAAGAAGTTATTATTTTCATCTCATGAGTGCAGCATCTAAGCTTGGGAATGCGACTTATGCACTGAAGTTTATCTATCCAGAAAAAAACAAACAGCATTTATCAAGACACGCAACGATTAATTGGGATTATAGTTTCCATGGGTCAAAATCGATTATGCCACTACATGTTTTTGATGATGGTCAATTTACTTATCTGCAGCTACGCCTTGGACAACCTGTTCCTGCTATTTTTGCAGTTGATACCAAGAAGGCAAATGAATCCGTTGTTAATTTTAGGCGGGAAGGGCGATATCTTGTCATCCACCGTATTATTCCGCAGCTCACTTTGCGTGAAGGCCCTCAGCAAGTGGCTAGCATTTTTAACAATCATCTTATTGCCCACCTTAGAAAGGGATTCTAAAGATGGATCAAAATAAGAAAATATCGATATATCAAAAGTACGCAAAGGTGTCCAAGAAAAACGTTGCGACATATCGACACTTTGTATTTTATGCGCTGGCGATATTGACCTTGGTAATATTATTGTTGAGTCTATCTTTTAGCAACAGCTATGATAGAAAATTATCTCATGATGCCAACTTTGATACGGATGCTGTAGGTGATAACTATCAAAGTGCTCTAGCAGAAAATATGGAAAAATTAGCTAGCTTAAATCAACAGCATTCGACCCCTGTTGCATCAAGTTTAGCGACACACTTGCCACCCTTGCATTCAAAGCAATATTTATTGCGGCAAAATGCACCCACACGCATGTATCAAGATGGTATATCGTCTATTGGAAAGTCAATACAGCAAGTAAATCACCAGTCGATTTTGTCAGATAACAGTCCCTATGCATCATTTGCGAATAGAGTGAGCCGCGTACAAGCTATTTCTGCGAAAAGAATTCCCTATCCTGCTTATACCATTTTACAGGGAGAATTCATTCACGCCATTTTAGAAACAGCGATCAGTTCTGACTTACCCGGAATGCTCCGAGCCGTAATCACCCGCCCCGTTTATAGTTACACGAAAGATCGATTACTGATTCCTCAGGGTTCGCGATTAGTTGGGCAATATTCCTCGATGACTTCACATGGGATCAACCGCATTATGATTGTTTGGAACCGTATTATTTTGCCAAATGGTATTTCTGTTCGAGTCGATAGTCCTGGCACGGATGCTTTGGGACGTGCTGGCAAGGTTGCTGACCGAGTCGACTCGCATTTTATGGCGAGATTCGGTCAGGCAGCCTTACTTTCTATTATTGCTGCTGGTGTTGCGAATGCCGGTGTTAATAGTTCCGATTCGAATAATGCTTCTCAACAATATCGCGCTGCAATGGCGCAATCTTTCCAACAGGAAGCGCAGCATGCAGTGAAAGGGTCACAATCAATTAAGCCTACTTTGCATGTGCATCAGGGCGCTTTGGTGAATGTATTTGTTGCGCATGATTTGAATTTTTATCAGGCGTTTAATAAGGCATCATCGAATGACGTATGAACCAACTTCGATGGGTCTGTTAGCACCAATACAACAGTGGCTAGAGGATCCGAATGTTTCTGAAATATTATTGAATAGACCGCATGAAATCTTTGTCGAAAAGAATCATCAAATGCTGCGCTATCCTGTTCCACAGTTTGATACGATCACCTTGAATCGATTATTTCAGCTTATCGCAAACGAAAATCATCAGACACTCAATGCAGAAAAACCTATGCTTTCGGGTAGCTTACTTGATGGTACGCGTGTACAGCTGATACTTCCGCCGGTTGCTAAGCATCATAGTTTTGCGATCAGAAGAAAAGTGGTTCGACGAGTTTCCTTACGAAATTATCGTGAACAAGCCTACTATCAAAACACCACTAATTTCTTATTAAAGAAAAATACAGCAGATTCGCTTTCAGAAGATGATCAAAAGTTGTTGTCACTCTATAAGAAAAAATCTTGGGATTCATTTATACAGGCAGCGCTTGCATTAAAGAAAAATATTGTTATTTCAGGCGCGACGTCTTCAGGAAAAACCACCTTCCTTAATGCTTGTTTGCGAGAAGTATCACGCGATGATCGCTTGATATTATTAGAAGACACACGTGAGATTGAGGTACCGCACAGGAATCAAGTGCAGTTGTTAGCATCTAAAGGAGAGCAAAGTATTGCGAAAGTCTGTATGCAGGATCTTTTGCAATGCAGTTTACGATTGCGACCTGATCGTATTATTGTAGGAGAGGTGCGCGGTAAAGAGATATTGGATTTTGTCTCGGCTTGCGCAACCGGACATCAGGGATCGCTGACCAGTATTCATGCTAGCAATCCCAAAATCGCTTTTATGCGCATGTCGCAGATGTATAAGTTAAATCATGTTCCAGCTATGTCAGATCAAGACATCCTACGAGAGCTCCACGAAGTAGTCGATGTCATTCTCCAGCTATCAAACACCAACGGATCCCGTCATTTAGACAGCGTGTATTACAAATACGGCCATTGTTAATTACGATACTGCACCGCATGCATGCCTTTTAGCATCATCAATGCTTCATACATTTGATAGTCGTCTTTTGCTAATGCGAGTTCTTTTTTCCGTTGTTCTTTAAGCTGTTTGATTTTCGCAACATCGCGTTTCGTCGTGCTTTTGTTGTTCAGGTGATTACGGTAATCACTTTCGTCTAAATCAATCAGGCCTTTGATATTTTTTTCGCTGACTTTTAAATCTGGGACGGTTACATCAGGCATAATGCCTTGTGCTTGTATCACACGACCTGCAGGTGTGACATAAAGCGCTGTTGTTAATTTAATGGCGCTGTTATCACCTATGGGTAGAATCGTTTGTACCGAACCCTTACCAAAACTGCGAGAGCCCATGATAATCGCCCGCTTATAATCTTGCAGTGCACCAGCGACAATTTCAGATGCAGAAGCTGAGCCGCCATTGATAAGAACAACCAAAGGCACGCCTGGAATCATATCGCTGGGTGACGCTTTTAATCGCACATCAGAGCCTTTTATTCTGCCTTCTGTGTAAACGATTAGGTTTTTGTATTTTTTTGTTCTGTTTGGATCTAAAAATGTATCAGCCACTTTTGCGCTGACGTCTAATAGGCCGCCTGGATTGCTGCGCAAATCTAAAATAAAGCCTTTTAATTTTCCGTTCGCTTGTGCTTTAAGCTGACGGATATATTTGCGTAAGGATTTATCTACAGGGCCTTGGAAAAAAGTAATACGCACGTAGCCGAAACCGTTTTCCAACATTTTCTTTTTGACCGTAACAAGTTTAACAATGTCTCTTGTGATCGACAGTACTCGAGGGCTTTTATCGCCTTTTCGGATGATGGTTAATGAAACTTTAGTGCCTTTCGGACCTTTGATATGTTTTACTGCTTCGGTGAGTGTCATGTTCTGGACGAGTTTGCCGTCAATTTTGATAATTAAGTCGTTTGCTTTTATACCTGCGCGGAAAGCGGGTGTGCCTTCAAGTGGACTAATGACTCTGAGTGCACCGTTTTCTGAAGTAAGTTCGACGCCGATCCCAACAAATTTTCCGGAAATCGTTGTACGTAATTCTCTAAGATCATTTTCGTCTAAAAAAGAAGAGTGTGGGTCCAAGCGCGATACCATACCGCGAATGGCATTGGAAAATAATTTATTGTCGGAGACTTTATGAATGTAATAATGCTTGATGACTGCAATAGCAGATACGAAACGTTTGATTTCTTTTTTGGGTAAGGGCTGCCTTTTTGCTTTTGCAACTAATTCGCCTTGTCTTGGTGCAGCGAAAGCAGTGTTTGCCGTCATAACAGGAAGAATGATTGAGAGTATGGTTATTAGTAAGTAAGTCCGTTTGTGCATGCTTATCTCCTTATCGACACCATGTTGTTGGATTGAGTGGTTTACTGTTATGTCTAATGGCAAAATACAGAGCGGGTTTTTGGTAACCGCCACTTTGACCTACTGTTGCAATGAGATCACCTTTACGAACGGTGTCTCCTGCTTTTTTGTAGAGTGTCGTGTTGCGTCCGTATAATGTCATGTATCCATTTCCGTGATTAATAATCACTAAAAGTCCGTAGCCTGAAAGCCATTTTGAAAACACGACTTTACCATTTGCAACAGCGTGAACAGAGCGACCATCGGGTGCTTTGATTAGCACACCGCCCCATCTTAACTCGCTTTGTTCGATTTGGGTACCAAAAATTGGCAAAACTTTTCCGCGTGTTGGCCATAATAATTTTCCTCGCCAATGCGCAAAGTTTCCGAAGTGTTGTCCTTGTGCGTTTTGATTTAATCGGTCAATGGTCGATTCAAGTCGATGCTTATCGGATACCAATCTCTGTAGACGTTGTGTTCTCGTTTGAATTTTATGATTGATGCGTTTGATGAGTTTTTGTCGATTCTTTTTGATTGTCGTCAGCTGGTTTTTTTCATGGAGTTGCTTTTTTTGTAGCGCTTGCAAAGTTTCGTATTCGGTTTGTATTTCCTGTTTGTTCTCATCAATTTGCGATAAAGTGTTTTGTAAATCTGAAATCGCTGTCATACGGCTGTGTTCGATATATTGATAGTACATCATTACGCGACTTAGTTGATCACTATCTTTTTGATTGAGGATGAGTTTTAAATAAGGTTGTCGGCCCAGCACATAAGCTGTTTGGATTTGCTTGCTGAGCAGGTCTCTTTGATGTTTCAATTTTTCTTCGGCATTTTCTTCATTCTTTTGAAGTGTGGCCAGTAGATTTTGTTGCTTGCTCAATGCTTTATTTGTTTTATTCAGTTTTTTTGAAATCCGTCCCGTATGTATTTCGTAATGCTTGAGCTCGTTTTGCAGTTGTCCTCGTTTATTACTGTCGCGGTGAATTAAAGATTTAATCGAAGCGATTTTATCTTTGAGTCGGCTGAGCATCGATTGATTATTTGCGATGGCAGGCGATAGACTGCAGGCAATAAGGCAAGTGATTAAGAGAATTTTTCTTATCATGTTAATTCAAATAACGGGTGGCCCGTCATCTCTTCTGGTTTTTCGATGCCCAATATATATAACAAAGTGGGTGCGATGTCATCTAGTGCGCCAGCATTTCCATGAAAGTGAGCAGCTCGACCCACATAGATAAGTGGTACTAAGTTATTGGTATGTGCTGTGTGTGGTTGTTGTGTTTTTTCATCATACATCATTTCAATATTGCCATGGTCTGCTGTAATAACCGCTTCACCCCCTACTTGGTTTAAACTGGAAACAATGCGTTGCATACACTGATCCATGGTGGTTATCGCATTGTTTGCTGCATCGCTATCGCCGGTATGTCCTACCATGTCAGGGTTAGCAAAATTACAAATAATAAGGTCGTAAGTTTCAGATTCAATCGCCGCAACCAACTTGTCTGTGACCTCAATCGCACTCATTTCAGGTTTTAAATCGTAGGTAGCCACTTTGGGAGAGGGCACCAAAATACGATCTTCGTTATTAAAAGGTGCTTCCTGACCACCATTGATAAAGTAGGTGACATGCGCGTATTTTTCTGTTTCAGCGATGCGTAGTTGTCTCAGATTATTTTTTGCGATGTATTCACCTAAGCCATTTTCGATGGTGATAGGTGGGAAGGCGATTTCTGTTTTCAGATTTTTTGCGTATTGGGTCAGCGTTACAAGAGAAGCAAGTTTTGGTGTGACAGCACGTTGGAAATCAGAAAAATTATCATCAGTGAGTGCATGCGTTAATTGTCGTGTACGATCCGCCCGGAAATTCATAAAGATAACAACATCACCGTCTTTTATTGTGATGGGTTTATCACCTTCATCAAGTACGAGCGTCGGTTTAACAAACTCATCTGTTTCGCCACGATCATAAGCTAATTGTAGCGCGGCTTCTGCAGTGTGTGCATGATAGGCTGCTTTTCCTTGTGTCAGTAAGTCATAAGCAACTTGTGTGCGTTCCCAGCGTCTATCGCGATCCATGGCATAGTAGCGGCCGATGATAGATGCAATTTTTCCACCAGGACACTTTTTATAGTGTGTTTCTAATAGCGCTAAGGATTGCATAGCAGATTTTGGTGGTGTGTCTCGACCATCGAGTAGTGCATGAAAGTAATTTTTTTTGATGCCAGATTTTCCGACCATATCGACCATAGTTTGAATTTGATCTTCGTGACTGTGCACACCGCCGGGTGACAATAATCCCAGGATGTGAATGGCGGCATCATTATTTTTTGCAGATTGAATGGCATCGCACAGTACGGCGTTTTTTGAAAATTCGCCATCGGCTATGGACATATTAATTCGCGTTAAATCTTGAGGAACTTTTCGACCGGCGCCTATATGTAAATGTCCCACTTCAGAATTCCCCATTTGTCCTGGGGGTAGACCGACCGCTTCACCCGATGCTTCAATCAGCGTGTTTGGATAGGTTTCAAAGAGAAAATCAAAGAAAGGGGTATCCGTTTGTTGGATCGGGTTATATTGTGAAGATTCTCGATGCCCCCAACCATCTAGGATAATCAATGCAATAGGTCTGGCTTGTTTCGTCATGTCTCATTACCTGTGAGAGAAAGTGGCCATTCTATACAAAAAAAACGACTTTCGCAGTGCTGAGTTTTGGGTATAATCATGGCCTTCTTCGACTTGGGGTGGTTATTCGTATGACTTTTACGCAACAATTGATTCAATTTGTCATGAAGCACTGGTTGATGTGTGGTGCTTTTGTGTTGTTGCTTGTTCTACTTTTCATTGAAGAGGCGCGTGCGAAGGGTTTGGGTTCCCAGCTTTCTGTGCAAGAGGCCATAAGCTTGATGAATCACGAGCAGGCTGTGGTTTTGGATCTTCGTGATAAGGACGCATTCAAGGCTGGACATATAGTGGATGCAATGAATATTCCCAAGGCTGATATCGAACAAAATATAAACAAAATAAAAGCCTACAAGCAGCGTCCGCTGATTGTGGTTTGTGCGAACGGTCAGCAATCCATGCAGGTCGCGGCACAGTTAAAAAAACAAGGTTTTGAAAAAGTGCGTGCGCTTGCAAGAGGGATGCAAGCTTGGAAAAATGAATCTATGCCGGTGAAAGAATCTTAGGAGTAAATATATGGCGAACATTGAAATTTATTCGACACAATCATGCCCGAGCTGTGTTCGTGCAAAGCAATTATTCTCTAGTAAAAGTGTGGAATATACAGAATATCTTGTCGATCAAGATCAAGAAAAATTTAAAGAAATGAAATTGCGAACGAATGGTGCGCGCACTGTTCCTCAAATTTTTATTGATGGTGAGGCAATTGGTGGATTTGATGATTTGTGGGCTTTGGAAAAAGCAGGCGAATTAGATGCGAAATTAGCTAAGTGAAAATGCCCCCTCACCCTAACCCTCTCCCGCGGGGGGAGAGGGGACAGATATTCGCGAGTGCTTGTTAATCACAAGAGGAAAGGTGGGTAGCATTGGAAGTTTGCAAGTTACTTATCCATGCAGGGGTAGAGTGTTATTTTTGACAAAGATTGTGAATAGGGATGGCCAGTCCCCTTTTTACAGGAGTAGGCAATAGCACGGCTAGTCCCCTCTCCCCTGGCGGGAGAGGGTTAGGGTGAGGGGGTATAAATACCGCCAGCCAATAACGTAATGAAAGATTTAATAAACCTAGGAGTAAAACATGGTAGACCAAAAGAAAGATCAACCCAAAGAACCCGAGTTTGCAATTCAGCGTTTATACATTAAAGACCTTTCATTAGAGTCACCGAATGCGCCCCACATTTTTTTAGACCAATGGGAGCCAGAATTAAATTTAGATTTAGAAACCAAAGCAAATGATTTGGGTGATAATGCGCATGAAGTTATTTTAACGGTCACTGTGAGCGTTAAAATTAAAGAAAAAACAGCCTTTCTCGTTGAAGTAAAACAAGCTGGTATCTTTACGATGAGTGGTTTTCCAGAAGATCAAAAGCGCCCGATGTTAGGCAGCTTCTGTCCAAATATTCTTTATCCCTACGCACGCGAAGTGGTGACGGATGCCGTAATTAAAGCTGGGTTCCCACAACTCTATTTAACACCGGTTAACTTTGATGCTTTATTAGCAGAGCACGACGGTACGCTTGAAAATGCCGAAGAAGGTGACAGTGAAGGCGATACCGGTGGGTCTCAGTCCGTACACTAGGAGTTTTGATGGCACATATTGATTCCCCGATGACAGTGATTGGCGCAGGCGCTTGGGGTACGGCGCTTGCACTGCTTTTAGCACGTAATGGCAGTACGATTCGTCTTTGGGGAAATGATCCAGCACAGCTTGCGGATCTGCAATCACATCGTGAAAATCGACGCTACCTTCCTGGTCATACATTTCCTGAAAATTTACATATCGTTCCCGATCTTAAAGAGAGTCTTTCTGACGTTCGTGATATTTTAATTGTCGTTCCCAGTCATGCCTTTCGAGGTGTTTTAGAAAAAATAAAACCGCATGTACAATCTCCTCGCATTGCTTGGGGAACAAAAGGTTTAGATCCCACAACACGACAGTTATTGCATCAGGTAGTTTTTGATGTGTTGTCAGAAGAAACACCCATCGCTGCTTTATCTGGACCTAGCTTTGCTGCGGAGGTTGCTGATGAAAAACCAACGGCAGTGAGCTTAGCGGGTAATGATCTTTCTTTTATAGAAGATTTAATTGAACGTTTTCACAATAAACATTTTCGCGTCTATCAAAATGCCGATCTAATCGGTTTGCAATTATGCGGTACGCTAAAAAACATTATGGCGATCGCAGTTGGTGTAGCGGATGGTTTGGATTTAGGCGCGAATGCACGATCTGCGATTATTACACGTGGCTTAGTTGAAATGGGTCGCTTGTGTGATGTGATGGGTGCGCAATCGAGTACCCTGTTAAGTTTAGCTGGTGTGGGCGACTTGGTATTAACCTGCACGGATGACCAATCACGTAACCGTCGATTTGGTATGGCGATTGCAAAGACATCAGATTTGAAAGCGGCAGAAAAAGAAATTGGCCAAGCAGTTGAAGGTCTTAAAAATACCAAGCAAGTGTATACACTCGCGAAAAGTCATGGCATAGAAATGCCGATTACCGAACAAATCTACGCGATTTTACATAAAGGTGAAAAGCCAGAATCCGTTGTATCAAAACTCTTGTCACGCGCCCCGAAGTGGGAAGATGAATAGCTATTGTTTATTGTATGCCTATTAGTAAATATCTAGATGTAATCTAATGCTATGTTCGATTTTTTCCATTATTGTTTTGTTAATGCTCCCGACTTTTTTAGTGGTTATTCTGGATTTTGATATAGTTCTTATTTGGTGACACTGTGCTTTTGAATCTTTTTTTAGGCCTGAATTTTTCTTTTCAATGAAAGTTTCAAAGGGAAAAATTTTCTTTGTATTTGATGTGAGTGGAATAATAGTAATCAAAGAATTTGTTCTATTATTTGCATCGTTGCTGACAATAAGTACAGGGCGTTTCTTTCGAATTTCTGAGCCAATTGTTGGATCTAAATTTGCAAAGTAAATTTCACCACGCTTCATCGTCTATTCCATCAGATGTTGTGATATCAAAATCATCATCAATCTCGTTGCTCGCTTCCCTATAACAAGCCTCGAGTTGAATTTTTTGTAGGGTATGGAGTGCTTTTTTTATGACATCAGATCGGCTCTTATAGTCATGTTCTTGTTGATAATCTTCTACAAAATCACAGAGTGATTTTGGTAGAGAGACAGATATTTTTTGTGTTTGCATGATCTTTCCTCTCACTAAAAGTAGGAATATTGTTCCTACTTTTAAGTATACTATAAAGTAGGAACAAAACCCAACTGCCGCCAGGCTTCATAAAGGATCACAGAGACCGCATTCGAGAGGTTGAGACTGCGGCTTTCAGGGCGCATGGGGATTCGGATCTTCCGATTTTCAGGCCAGCTTCCCAAGATCGCATCAGGCAGGCCACGCGTTTCAGGACCAAACAAGAGTGCATCACCGTCTTGGTAGCTCGCTTCAGAATGATATTGAGTTGCTTTCGTTGAGCATGCGAAGCAGCGCATGTCGGAATTTTTTTGCTGGAATGCTTGCAAGTTTGGATATTCTTTGACGTTTGCCCATTCATGATAATCCAATCCAGCACGCCTGAGTTGTTTATCATTGAGTTCAAACCCAAGCGGGTGAATGAGATGCAGCTGCGCGCCGGTATTGGCGCACAGTCGAATGATGTTGCCCGTATTGGGCGGTATTTCCGGCTCAAAAAGAACAATATGCAGCATTATGTTTTCGTTTTTGGAAAACCATTGGGCGCACGATACAACGAGGGGTGCCGTTGAATTCGAGGGCTGGGATGATGTTTCATATTTTCATCGATTTGTCGGTTACGATGTTGCAAATAAGCATTACGAACGAAGATATAAGGATCAAAAGCATCATCAACCAATTTGTCCGTGTTGAGCAGTTTAGTTCTTATATTTAAGTACTTTAAGCCAGCAGCCGACCAGCCAATATAGCGGGGTCTGAAATAGGGCCAGGGACTAGCTGCAGCATCGAATGGCAAACCAAATGCCGTTCTAAATGTAGAAGGTCCGAGAAAAGGCATCACAAGATAAGGTGAACGTGTGCCGCCACTCCAATAAGCAAGTGTCATGCCAAAGTCTTCATAGTGTTTGTGTAAGCCAAGTTTCGTCGCGACATCAAAGAGTCCGCCAACGCCAAAGGTAGAGTTGATAACGAAGCGCCAGAAGTCGAGAAAAATATAGCGGACCTTACCTTGGAGTAAATCATTCGGCATGGTGGTGAGTTCTTCCAGGTTGTCGAATACATTGCTCACACCCTTACGGACGAAACTGGGTGTCACGGCGCGATAGACTTTAGAAACAGGGCGATAGATCAGGTGATCGATATCTGTATTAAACGCAAACATAGCGCGGTTAAAATTTTCATAAGGATCGACGGCGGGATTGCTGGGTTTGCGAGCGCACCCTGTGGTGACGATGGTGAAAGTGATACAGATCAGAATAATGGTGAGAATCTTTCTCATGGTCGGTGTCCTTGGTCGAAAAAGGGAGCAGTTTAGCGGATTTAGATTCGGACGTCATCAGCGAAGCTGGAAGGAGGTCTGAAAGAACGAAATAACTGTAGCCCAGGGTAAGCGAAGCGCAGCCCTGGGTTTTTGTGCATACACAGAAAACCAAGCACTGAAAGTGCGACCTAGTTTTTATGTCGCGCCTTCAGCGCTCAATATTGTGCTGCACCCCAACCCAGGGCTGCGCTTCGCTTACCCTGGGCTACAAAGTATAACGGCCCGTTGGGCCTAGTGATCTGTACCATGTATTTCTGTTTTTGCAGGGCTGCGCTTCGGGCCTTTGATTATGGTGTGATATACTCTCGTCCTATTTTTGGTGTCAAACTGTACGGTTGGGAGTCTACGACAATGACAATTATTAATATTTCCGCTTATAAATTTGTAACTTTAGCAGCGGGATCTTTGCCAGACTTGCGTGTTGTTTTAAAAGATGAGGCAGATGCTTGTTCACTGAAAGGAACCATCTTGTTAAGTACTGAAGGTATTAACTGCTTTTTGGCTGGGACGAGCGAGCATATTGATCGCTTTAAGGCATTTCTTGCGGCACGACCTGCCTTTTCCGATATGACATACAAAGAAAGTGAATCTGACTATCAGCCTTTTTCTCGGATGTTAGTGCGTTTGAAAAAAGAAATTATTTCTATGGGGCATCCAGAAATTGAGCC
>Ga0316204_10008054_pt1 | contig 14945 bp, 10 predicted proteins | sample 6monrhotite_MG_2_FD_205661 | JGI IMG/M metagenome (GOLD analysis project Ga0316204, IMG submission 205661) | Microbial mat bacterial communities from mineral coupon in-situ incubated in ocean water Damariscotta River, Maine, United States -... | ecosystem: Environmental > Aquatic > Marine >...
GAATCATAAAAGAGATGATGGTTTAAGGTATTCATATGATAATTGGACTGAAACAGGTATTTTGAAGTACGTGAGCATGAGAAGAGCCTTTGCATTGTCTCCAGATGATAAGCACATTGTGATAGGCAGCATAGATTCATCTGCCCTGATGATTGAATTGAGTAGTGGAAGAGTAGTGCAGGAGTTTAAAGGACACTCTAAAGTTGTCATAGCATTTGATTTCTCTCCAGATGGAAAGACATTGGCGACAGGTGGTGGTGACCGACTAATCAAATTATGGGATGTCGAAACGGGAAAAGAGAAAGAAACTCTTGATGGTCACAGAAATTTGGTGTTTGATTTAGCGTTTAATTCTGATGGTTCACAATTATTGTCGGCGAGTTGGGATGGTTCAATGTGTATTTGGGATTTGATTTCAGGCGAATATCATTTCAAAGATTTAGGAGGTGATTCTCCTTATAAAGTTGATTTTTCTCCAAATGATTTGTACTTAATTAGTGGAGATGTTCGATCAAATCTGACATTTTGGGAAGCTGATGCAGTTCAACGATTCAGAACGCTTGTCGGGAATACAGATATTGTGGGTGATTTCAGCTTCAGTCCTTCATCTAAGCATTTAGCAACAGCCAGTTGGGATGGGAAAGTTAAAGTTTGGGACGTTTTAACTGGAATGCAAATAGCAAAGTTTTCTAAGCATGAAGGTGCAGTATATGCAATTGAATGGGATCCGCAAAATCGATTCATTGCTTCGGCAGGAGCTGATAATACCATTCGTTTATGGAATTCTGAAGACAACAAATTGATTAAAGAGCTTAGTGGTCATACTAACGCTATCACTGATTTACACTTTACTTCAGATGGGGCAAAACTCATTTCCCAGAGTGTCGAAGGCCAAATTAAGGTATGGGATGTCAATTCTTTCACTGAAGATTATTCACGCATTCAAATATCCAGAAATGAGTGGTTAGCAACCACACCAAATGGACATTTTGATGGAACAAAGAAGGCTGTTAACTTAGTCAACTATGTTTCTGGAATGGAGGTTGTACCAGTAAGTTCTCTTTTTGACAAGTACTTTTCGCCCGCATTAATAAAAAGAATAAATGAAGGTGAGAAATTTGATGATACGGGTGAAAACATTAATAAGTTAATTGAAGAAAGTCCTTTGATTGCCTTTCACTTAACAGAGACATCAAAAAGATCAATACCAGTTGAAAATGATTCTGTTTATAGATGGAAGAAAGAGATCTTGCCACTCGGAATCCAGATAAATAGTCAAAAACAAGAGCTTGAGGAAATTAGAATATACAATAATGGAAAGCTCATAATAGCTGAGTCTTTAGAAGAAAAATTAGTGTTTAGGGGAGGTGATAAAGATATGCGTCATTATGAAATTGAATTGATTGATGGGGATAATCACATTTCGGCAAGAGTTATCAATTCTAATAGAACTGAGTCAAATTCAACTGAAATTAAAGTTGAGTTTGATGGTAAAGCAGCCAAAACTGACTTATATATTGTTTCAATTGGGATCAATAAATATCAGAACTCAAAATACAACTTAGATTATGCTGTGAATGACTCAAAGTCTTTCACGAAAGCACTGAAAGATGGGGGAGATACTCTTTTTAGTGAGATTCATGAATATTCTATAACTGATGCAAAGGCAATTAAGAATAATATCAAGGCAACAATTCTCTCAATTAAAAAAGAAATCGGGCCTGAAGATGTTTTTGTATTCTACTATGCCGGTCACGGAGTAATGAGTTATGAGAAAAATCAAGATGATTCCGATTTTTACATTGTAACAAATGATGTTTTAAACCTATATGGAGATGTAGAAATGCTGCATGAGAAGGCAATATCGGCGAGAGAGCTAATGGAGTTTTCGGTAGATATTTCAGCTGAAAAGCAGTTGTTCATTTTGGATGCATGTCACTCGGGAGGCGCTCTTGAGAGCTTTGCAACAAGAGGAGATGGCAGAGAAAAAGCATTGGCGCAATTAGCACGAAGTACTGGAACCTTCTTCTTAACGGCTTCTCAAGATGCTCAGTATGCCAACGAAGTTGGAACTTTAAAACATGGATTGTTCACATACGCTTTACTTGAAATTATTGAAGGGACAGCAGGCGACAATGATGATCAAAAAGTCACGATTAATGAGGTGAAGTCTTATGTAGAAGACAGAGTTCCAGAACTCTCAGAGAAATACCATGGTTCTGCACAGTATCCGACTTCATACAGTTTTGGACAAGATTTCCCTTTGGTGATTTTAAAATAGCAGAATTTATATCCCTTGATTCTGTGCCATATTAGGCACATTGTATCTTTTTCCCAATCTCATAAGAAGGCCGATATTTCCTCTTCCTCCGAAGTTGATGCCAGTATTTCCTGTCATGTAGCCAAATCCAGCATCTATCGCCATGCCAAACCTTTCTCCGAAGTAGAAATCTAAGTCAATGCCCATTGGGAATAGTGCAGCATAACTCCCTTCAAAATCTAAAAATACTTCAGGGACAAAATCAAATCCGAATGAAAATTTTCTGGAATAATAAGGACTGAATTTTATTCCGGCTCCAGCCATAAATATACCTGAATTACCAAATCCTAAAATTGGAGAAATGTAAGTAAGTCTTGTGTGCAATCCCCATTGCATATAGTTGCCAAATTTGTACGTATATCGGATGCTCGGACTGAGAAAAGGAACTAAAAATGGGTTTACTACTAAGTCATGTACTGCGATATTCAATGAGTCCACTTTAACTTCAGCTTTCTCTTTAGTGTAATCCATTCTAGAATCATAGGTGAGGATTCCTTCTTCATCATACGTTACAAAATATCGAATCTTTTTGGTTGCTTCTTTTTTAGATTTAGTAGTGTCTAATGACTTATTGTAATAGCTATATCTTATGAATTCTGAATCAAATGTCTCAATTTCTACAACTTTTTCATATCCTGTTTTAAACACAATCGTATCATTCATTTGACTGAAAGAAAAGAATGATGAAAATGAGAATAAAAAGAGGGTGAGTTGGAATATCTTCATATTCAAATGTATGAAAATGTTTCAATTTTATTGAATATCATTCTTTTTTTGCAATGGCATTCAGACTAAGTAATCTATAGATTTCAAAGATATGACCCAGAGTTTCTTTGTCTTCTTGATAACTTTCGGGATTTAGTTCAGTGACCCAAGGAATGTATTCAAATAAATCTCTTTTAAAATCAAGATAAACGTATGCCTCGGCCGTGTTTGATTCTTTATCAGAATGGATTATTGGCGAGCAACACTCAAGATAGATATCAACTTGTGCAACCCTTTTCAAATCACATATGTTTTGTATAACGTCAGGGGTGAGAACTAAACGTGACTCAATTTGATGATTTGAAAAGCAATTGAGTGAATCATTAAATTCTTGAGAACCCAAGTCAATAACTTCTAAACTCTTAAAGTGACTGTCTTTCAGTCTGAGTAGCGCTTTGTCAATTGCTTTGTATGAATCACCAGTGTGATCTTTGGTAACATATATTTTGGTGAACCTCTCTAGCTCGTGATTGGTTTTAATAATAGCAATAACTCCACCTTTTTTGCTTTTCTTTTTCTCTGTGACATCAAAAAGATTAATCGGCACACCTTGATAGTTGCCAGAAATTGAAAGTTGAAATTTGTAGTCGTCACTATTAAAAAATCGTGAATTGATAAGGGGCATCATATATTGCAAGTACCTTGACTTGATTTCAAGACTTGGTTCATAAATATCAAGTAATGGACGCACGTAATTATCGATATAGTATTCTTTAATTTTTTCAATATTTGACCAATGAGTGCTCATTGTGATACCAACAACTATGAATGCGAATACGGCAATAAAAGTGCAAGCAATGAATCCGTTTACTGTTGGAAACATCCAGTAAACAAAAGGGATCACTAAAAAACTTAAAAGCTGAAAAACGTACGATCTCTTTCTAGTCAAGGAGAACTTGTCTTCCATTGATTTGAGCTCACTTATGATGTGTTTTAACTGAGGTCTTGTAGTGGAAGAGTTTTCGGTTACCATCCCCAGTTCAGATAAACAATCTTTTTGCCGGCAAAATTTTCGTTGAAAAACTTAGAATAGTGCTCTTCAAATCGCTTGGCATTGATTTTTGTGGCTTTCTTATTGTAAGCTTTGGTTCCATATTCTAATCCATCTTCTTCTTTGATGAAAGTTCCTTCTGAAACTTTAAGGATTATTGTTTGAATTTGTGAATTCTCTTTTAGAAACGACAAGCTTTTAATACACTCATCCATTTTTAAGATTGTTCTTTCTTTGTCTTTATTGTTTGCTTCTGGATCACCTCCTAAAACCTCGAAAAAAGCCACCAATTCATCTTCTTCAAAAGAGATAGGCTTTACGGGAGTTGAATACTCTTCATAATCCCAGCCTTGCTTCTTAATTTGTTTTTCAGAAAGAACTTTAAACTCATATTTTTTCTGAGCCAATGTCGAATAGCCCAAAAGAAAAACAAATATTGTCAAAAGTGAATTCAATTAGTTTCTATCGTTAATCCAATTAACGAATTTACCCCACAGAGATTTTGGTGCTTCTTCTTTCTTGATTTTAGCAGCCTTCTTAGCTTCTGTTCTCTTAGATGGAGCTTTCTTCTTTTTTGGTGGAGCCGCTTTAGTTGCTATATTTTCTTTATAGTGCCTAGCCTTTTTCTCTTTAGCCAACTTAGCTTTTCTCTTAGCGTCCCTTTCGGCTAAAGACTTTCTTCTATTAGCTTTTTGAATAGAACTGAAGTGATAGATTCCACGACTGTCTTTGTAAATTGAGTCTTCAGAATCATCCATATTTTCTGAAACTTCAGAGTCTACAGACTTTTTAGCGGGCTTAACTTCTTTAACTGAATCATTTGTCGACTTGGCCATTTGAGCATCAAGCTCAGCAAATATGGCGTCTTTCTTTTCGTCAGATTCACCTTCACCCAATTCAGTGAATTCAGATGTGTCAACTTCACCATCTAGAGAATCAATCTCTTCTTCAATGGCATCCATTGATGGTAATTCAACTTCTTCTTTTAATAGTTTCTTAGTTTCCTTATCGTCTTCTAATTCTATCTTGCCGACTACTTTCAAGCCTTCTAATTGCTCTATTTCAGCTCCAATCAATTCTGCATTCTCATCAACCTCTACTGCAACAAATTGTGTTGATTCTTCTTCGTCTTTCTTAGCTTTTAAGGCTGCCAATTCTTCTTCAGTGGCATGTTGAATTCCAACTTTTTTTCTCTCAGTTGTTTCTAACTTTGGTGCTTCTTCCTCTTTCAAGTTTTCTTCAACTTCAACTTCTGCTGCTTCCTCTGTAACCTCTTCAACAATTTCAGGAATCTCAATTTTTTCTTCAACTAAAGCCTCTTCAACAACTTCCTTAAGGCTTTCAATGTCAGTGTTAATTGAAGGGTCAATCTCAATTTCTTCTTCAACAACCTCTTCTACAACTTCCTCAACCACCTCTTCAACCACCTCTTCAATCTTGAAATGAGCAAGGATAGCATCTACCTGTGTGTCATCAATTTTGATATTGGGATCTTTATCAAGTTCAACATCAAACTCTTCTTTGATGAATTTTCTAATCTCAGTTGGTTTAACTTTGACCTTTCTTGATATCTGTGCGAGCCTCATTTTCTTGAGTTTATGTTCATTAAATTGTATCGCAAATATATTCACTTTTATCGAAATTTCTTGCCTTGAAGAACTAAAGTGCTTAAATATCTGTTTGTAGAACTGTGAAGCCTGATAAACCTGATAGTTGTGAATTTTGTCAAAGACATTTAAAATTGACATTTCATCATCTTGTTCCAAAGAAGGTTCATAAAGATAGAAGGGTTCTCAAATTGTTTCCGGATATTGATTTAATCCATTATGGAATTTGGCTGTGTGTGGCTTGTCATAAACATTTGCATCAGAATTTTAACCATGATGACTTGGCTTTTCGTCTAAATAAAAAGGATGATTTACTCAATAATGATAAAATTAAATCATTCACGGCATGGGCGTCAAAGCAAAGAAAACGAATTAAGTAATTGCTTATATTCGTTCTCTATGAATGATGAAAAAAGAAATAAGCAAGCTCGATTTTTGTATTTGCTGCTTGCCGGTATTTTCATTTCTTTAATAGTTAGTTCCAATCTTATTTTCTTGAAATTCTTTGAATGGACACCCGTTGGAAGTTTCACTTTTGTTCTCTCTGTTGGTTTGATTCCTTATCCATTAACTTTTTTGGTGACAGATTTGATTTCAGAGTTTTATGGAAAAGAAAAAGCTAGTGATGTCGTTAAAGTAGGCTTAGTCTGTGCTCTACTTATTATGGGCTTGACTTTGTTGGCAGACGCTATTCCTGCTCGTGAAGGATCTCCAGTAAATGATGAAACTTTTCATTCTGTATTCGGATTGACAGCAGCCGCAGTTACGGCCTCAATGATAGCTTATCTTTTTGCTCAGCTAATTGATATCAGGATATTCCATTTTTGGAAAAAGAAAACTCAAGGTAAAAAATTATGGGTTCGAAATAATTTGTCAACCATTCCTTCTCAATTGGTAGATTCTTTTGCTGTTATTACATTGCTTTGTTCTTTTGGGGGGATTCCTTGGGACCAATATTGGTTGACCGTGAGCAGTCTCTTTATTTTTAAGATGTTGATTGCGTTGGCAGATACACCTTTGTTTTATTTATTTACTTATTTGATCAAAAGACATTTTGGTTTAAAAGAGATGGAGGAATTGGAGGTGTAGTATGTGGAAGATAATTATTGGATTCGGAATTCTATGTACTGCTCTTTTGATTTTATTTCAGATTGCTGAACTAAGGATGATTAAAAGTGATGCGAATTTACAAATCGTTATTGCGATTTTGGCGGTTGTTTTTTTTGGTCTTGGCTTACTTTTTAGGAAAAGATTAGAATTGAAACCTGCAACAAATCAATTAGTATCAAACATATCTGATTTAGGAGTGTCAAAGAGAGAGCTAGAAGTATTACAAGAGTTAGTAACTGGCGCGTCCAATAAAGAAATTGGGGAGAAATTATTCTTGTCAGAGAGCACCATTAAATCGCATCTTTCAAGTATTTATGCTAAACTGGATGTTAGGAATAGAGTAGAGGCAATAAATAAAGCGAAAGATCATGGAGTTCAGTAATAATGCAGTTTTGGTACTTTAGTACTAATAAATTCATACTCGTTTTTATCGCACACTGAACACTGACTTAATAGTTTTGCTAAAAAACAATAATTATGAAATCTATAGTAAAATACACTTTATACGCATCAGGGGTTATGGCACTGCTTTTTGCATTTGATATGATCATTTTTAGTGATCCTGATCAATCAGGTAGAGAGATTTATGGTTACCTCAGTATTCTAGTGGCTTTGAGTTTCATCTTCTTTGGAGTCAGGGCTTATCGAAATCTCGAATGTGAAGGAAAGATTACATTTTTCAAAGGATTTGGAGTTGGTTTGTTAATAGCTTTATTACCATCAATATTATTCGGAGCATACAATGTTGTGTACATGCTATACATTGAACCAGACTTTGCAGAAGCTTACTATCAATCTGCTGTTGCACAAATGCACATTGATTATTCTGGAGCCGAATTGGCAACTCAGCTTGCTGAAATGGAGGCAAATAAAGAATTGTTTATGTCGCCTGTTTTCAATTTCTTTTTAATGGCAATTACAGTATTTCTAATCGGTATTGTTGTCAGTGTGATTTCTGCGATTGCACTTAGAAAGAAATAAAATTGACAAACAAACTTTTTAAGAGCTCCTCTCGTGTCAACTTGCGTGAAGAGTTTTTTAGCTGTAACCATAACCTTGCTTTTTGTCACTTCTTGTAAGAAGAGTCATAAGTTTAATCTGAATGAGCAAACTCTTTCTATTAATTCATCAATAAGGCATGGAGACTCACATGTTTCTACATGGATCGAATTAGAAGGGAAAGGAGGTCTATTTCATAAAGATCTGACACTTAGTGAAGGTGCGTTTTTTGATATTAATGGATTTCAGACCAGTAGTTTTTATGTCTATTCAGATCTCTACTTCATTAAAAATCAGATAACAGATGATACTTTGAACTTTACCTATCATTCTTCTGAAGATATTGATATCCAATGTTGGATGCCTGTTATGGATTCCTTAGAGCTCACAAATCCTCCTGAAAAATTGCACCTTGATAGTGATTTGACAATAGATTGGACAGGCTCAGAGATAAAGGAGGGCGAGGAGGTCTTAGTTTATTTATCAGGCTTCTTTAATGTTGGTGTTACAAATAATAGACCTGTAGATTTAATTGCTGAAAGATTGGACTCCAATACTTTCTTTTTTAATAAAGATTCATTTGAGGTTAAAAGATTAATGAGTCATGAGTACGCTCAACTGGTTATTGAAAGAAGGTTTGCTGTTGATGAAAATGTTCCAGAACTTCAAAGTTTTAAGGCCTCTTCATCTTTTCTAAAATCTTATAGTCTTGATATAAAATAAAAAAGGCCGCTAGTAATAGCGGCCTTTTGAATTAACTTTTCTTTTCGGGCTTCTTTTTCCCTTTATCAATGTTGATGATGATCTCTTCTTTCTTCTTGTCAAGGTCAATATTAATTGTATCGCCTTCATTAAGAGTAGCGTTGATAATCTCTTCTGCTAAAGGATCTTCAATGTATTTTTGGATGGCACGTTTCAATGGTCTTGCTCCGTACTTTTCATCATAACCCTTATCTGCAATGTAATCCTTAGCTGGATTAGTTACTTTGATTTGGTATCCCAATTCATTGATTCTACCATAAAGAGAGTCTAATTCAATATCGATAATTTGATGAATGTCTTCTTTTTGTAAAGAGTTGAAAACAATCATATCATCAATTCTATTTAAGAATTCAGGCGAGAATGCTTTTTTCAATGCATTGTGAATCACCTTTTGAGAATTGTCGTCTTCTTGTTCTTTTTGAGACTTAGTTCCAAATCCAACACCAGTTCCGAAATCGGCCAATTGACGTGCTCCAATATTTGAAGTCATGATTAAGATAGTGTTCTTGAAATCAATTTTTCTACCTAAACCGTCGGTCATATGACCATCATCCAATGCCTGTAGTAACATGTTAAACACATCAGGATGAGCTTTCTCAATCTCATCTAACAACACAATAGAGTAGGGCTTACGTCTAACTTTCTCAGTCAACTGTCCACCTTCTTCATATCCTACGTATCCCGGAGGTGCACCAACTAATCTAGAAACAGAGAACTTCTCCATGTATTCAGACATGTCAATTCTAATTAAAGCTTCTTCTGAATCGAAAAGATTCTTAGCTAAAACTTTGGCCAATTGAGTCTTACCAACACCTGTTGGCCCTAAAAAGAAGAATGAACCAATTGGTTTATTAGGATCTTTTAATCCTGCTCTGTTTCTTTGAATTGCCTTAACAACCTTAGCTACAGCCTCGTCTTGACCAATAACATTTCCTTTAATGCTATCACCTAAGTTCTTGATTCTTCCAGTTTCTGATTCAGATACTTTTTGAAGCGGAATACCAGTCATCATAGATACGACTTCAGCAACATTGTCCTCAGTTACTGTAATTCTATGTGCCTTAGAATCTTCTTCCCACTTCTTTTGAGCGGTTTCAAGATCATCAATCAACTTCTTCTCTGTATCTCTTAATTCGGCAGCTTTTTCATACTGCTGACTCTTAATAACATCTCCTTTTTCAACCTTGATGTCTTCAATCTTCTTTTCTAAATCAACAATTTCTTTCGGAACATTGATGTTAGTTATATGAACTCTTGATCCAACTTCATCTAAAGCATCAATGGCTTTGTCTGGTAAATTTCTGTCAGACATATATCTGTCAGTCAACTTTACGCATGCTTCAATGGCTTCATCAGTATAATCAACTGTGTGATGATCTTCATATCTTTCCTTAATGTTATTAAGGATTTCAATTGTTTCAGCAATGTTAGTTGGTTCAACCAATACTTTTTGGAATCTTCTTTCTAAAGCTCCATCTTTTTCAATGTACTGTCTGTATTCATCAAGAGTGGTTGCTCCAATTACTTGAATTTCTCCTCTTGCTAAGGCTGGTTTGAACATGTTAGATGCGTCCAATGATCCAGATGCTCCACCTGCTCCAATGATTGTATGAATTTCATCAATGAAAAGAATAATGTCTCTAGATTTCTCTAATTCGTTCATTACCGCTTTCATTCTTTCTTCAAACTGTCCACGATATTTCGTTCCAGCTACTAAAGAAGCTAAATCCAATGAGATAATTCTTTTTCCGAACAGAACTCTAGAAACCTTCTTTTGAACGATTCTAAGAGCTAATCCTTCGGCAATGGCAGATTTTCCCACACCAGGTTCACCAATTAAAATTGGATTGTTCTTTTTTCTTCTAGATAAAATTTGAGATACTCTCTCAATTTCATTTTTTCGTCCAACAATAGGGTCAAGCTTATTTTGCTCAGCCATTGCAGTTAAATCTCTACCGAAGTTATCCAATACAGGAGTTTTCGATTTACTGTCTCCCGCACGCTTAGCTCCGCCAGATCCATAGTTTGAACTTCCTCCTTCTCCAGGATTATCATCAGCTGTGTCTCCAGGGAATTCAGATTTAGGATAGTTTTGTTCTTCTATCATTGCTTCTAATTCTTCTTTTACGTTTTCATAAATAACACCATACTTATTAAGTACACGTGTTGCTATATTGTTCTCTTCTCTAAGTATCGCTAATAATATGTGCTCAGTTCCTACTTTCGTACTCTTGAACAGCTTAGCTTCTAGATAAGTGATTTTTAATACTTTCTCTGCTTGTCTAACAAGTGGAATGTTGTTAGCAGTAATGCTTTTTACTCTTGTTTCTTTTAAAGTCTTTTCTAACTCAACTCTAATTTGACTTAGGTCAACTTGAAATTCATTTAATAATTTAATGGCTAATCCTTCTCCTTCTCTCAGAATACCCAAGAGAATGTGCTCAACCCCTAAGTAATCATTACCTAAACGAAGCGCTTCTTCTCTACTGTATGAGAGTACGTCTTTAGCTCTAGCTGAAAAATTTGCATTCATATTTTTATTCTCTAATGTGTAATTGCCCTTTAAATTCCCGTTTTAACTATCCTCAAAAAGCCGTTTTAATGACTTATCTCTAATAGTATCAACAATTTAGACTCCTAAATGTTACGATTCCTTGCAATACTCACCTAAAATACTTGATAAATATCACAATTTCAAAATTAACTAGAACAAAATCTAGGCCGATTGTTAATAAAGAGTTTTTTATGCCATTTTTTGTTGATAAGTCGCCACTTTGACATGACAAAATTTAGCTTTTAATTGAGTAATTTCGGTTCTTGAATATTTCTGAGGGTTCTCGTTTTAAGAGCACTACTTTAAAAACAGACCAAAGCAGTAAAATTCAATCTTTTAGAGTAATTGAGATTAAACGAATGCTTATTTATTTTAAGTTGAGTTATTATCAAGTTAACCTAAAAGAGGGAGATGTCAAGAAGCAATTTGACACTTCTTATTAAATAAGATTAACACAAGCTAAATTATAAAATGGCAGAAGGAGAAAAAATAATTAAAATCAACATTGAAGACGAAATGAAATCGGCTTACATTGATTATTCAATGTCAGTTATCGTTTCAAGAGCTCTTCCAGACGTAAGAGACGGATTTAAACCAGTTCACAGACGTGTATTATATGGTATGCAAGATTTGGGTGTTTACTCGAATAGGCCCTATAAGAAGTCAGCTAGAATTGTCGGTGATGTTCTCGGTAAGTATCACCCACATGGTGATTCATCTGTATATGACACAATGGTGCGTATGGCGCAGCCTTGGTCATTAAGATATCCACTGGTTGATGGTCAAGGTAACTTCGGTTCAGTTGATGGTGACAGCCCGGCTGCCATGCGTTATACTGAGTCAAGACTTCGTAAGATTGCCGAAGAGATGTTAGCAGATCTTGAAAAAGAAACTGTTGATTTCGCCCCGAATTTTGATGATTCTTTAGAAGAACCGACTGTTTTACCAACTAAGATTCCAAATCTTCTATGTAATGGTGCATCAGGAATTGCGGTAGGTATGGCAACTAATATGCCTCCTCATAACTTAACAGAAGTTGTTAATGGTACAATGGCTTATATCGATAATAGAGATATTGAAATTGATGAGTTAGTGAACCACATCAAAGCCCCTGATTTCCCTACTGGAGGAATTATTTACGGTTATGAAGGTGTTAAAGATGCTTTTCATACTGGTAAAGGAAAAGTAGTGATGCGTGCAAAAGCTGTAATCGAAGAAATTCGTGAAGGTAGAGAAGCAATCATTGTGTCTGAAATTCCTTACCAAGTGAATAAGGCAGATATGATCAAGAAAACTGCTGACCTAGTTAATGACGGTAAGATTTCTGGAATCTCTGATTTGAGAGATGAGTCTGATAGAAACGGAATGAGAATCGTGTACGAATTGAAGAGAGATTCAATTCCAAACGTAGTATTAAATAAATTATTTAAGTACACTCAGTTACAAACCTCATTTTCAGTAAACAATATTGCTTTGGTTGCGGGTAGACCAGAGATGTTGAACTTGAAAGATATGATTCACCATTTTGTGGAGCATAGACATGAAGTTGTAACAAGAAGAACTCAATACGATTTAAGAAAAGCTGAAGAAAGAGCGCATATCTTAGAAGGTTTAATCATAGCGTCAGATAATATTGATGAAGTAATTAAACTAATAAGAGCTTCTAAAAGCCCTGATGAGGCTAGAGAGAAGTTGATGTCTCGTTTTGAGTTGTCTGAGATTCAATCTAAGGCAATTGTTGAAATGAGATTACGTCAGCTTACAGGTCTTGAACAAGACAAGTTAAGAGCTGAGTATGATGAATTGATGACGACAATTGCTGATTTGAAAGATATTCTTGCAAATGAGTCAAGAAGAATGCAAATCATTAAAGATGAATTAGAATACGTTCGCGAGAAGTATGGAGATGAAAGAAGATCTATCATTGAGTACTCTGCAAACGAAATGAGAATTGAAGATTTGATTCCAAATGAAGAAGTTGTCATTTCAATTTCTCATGCGGGATACATTAAGCGTACTTCATTAGCAGAATACAGAGTTCAAAGTAGAGGTGGAGTTGGAGCCAAAGGAGCTGCAACAAGAGATAAAGATTTCTTAGAACACTTATTTGTTGCAACAAACCATAACTGGTTATTGATCTTTACTGAGAAAGGTAAGTGTTTCTGGATGAGAATCTTTGAGGTTCCTGAAGGAGCTAAGAATGCTAAAGGTAGAGCACTTCAAAACTTAATTAACATTGAGCAAGATGATTCTATTAAAGCATTCATCAATGTTCAAGACATCAAAGACGAAGAGTACATTACTGATAAGTACATCATTATGTGTACTAAGAAAGGTGTAATTAAGAAAACTAAGCTTGAAGCTTATTCTAGACCAAGAACTAATGGTATTAACGCCATTGGAGTTAGAGATGGAGATGAGTTACTAGAGGCTAAGTTGACAAATGGTTCAAACGAAATCATGATGGCACTTAAATCTGGTAAGGCTATTCGATTTAACGAAGAAAAAGTTAGATCAATGGGTAGAACTGCTTCAGGTGTTAGAGGTGTAAGACTTGCAGACGAAAAGACTGATGAAGTTGTTGGAATGATTTGCGTTGAAAGTGAAGAGGCAAATGTATTAGTAGTTTCTTCTAATGGATATGGAAAACGTTCGGCAGTAGCAGATTACAGAATCACGAATAGAGGTGGTAAAGGTGTTAAAACTATTAATGTTACTGAGAAAACAGGTGATTTGATCGCTATGAAGAACGTGACAGATGAAGATGATTTAATGATCATTACCAGAAAAGGTATCACCATTAGAATGCACATTGACCAACTTAGAGTAATGGGTCGTGCTACTCAAGGTGTTAAAGTAATCAGCTTAAGAGGAGGAGATGAAATTGCTGCGGTCGCTAAAGTTTACAGAGACAGAGATGAAGAGGATGCAATTGAATTAGATGAAGATGGAAATCCAATTCCGCAGTTAGATGCTGATGGTAATCCAATTGCTGCCGTTGAAGGTACAGCTGACTCAACATCTGAAGAAGAAGAGTAGATTATTTACAACATATTTAAATATTTCAATGGCTTTGATTAAATTTGAAGCCATTGTTATTTTTAAGAAATAATAAATGGCATAGAAATTGAATTGATGTTTATGGAATTAATTAAATAACCGCATCAATAGATAACAAATAAAACAAACAATGAAGAGATTATTACTGTTAGCAACAGTTGCATTCGCAGCAGGCGCTTTTTCTCAAAAAGGAAACACAAGTAGTGCAGGTATTGCATTTAAAAATTACTGGACACTTAAACTTTCAGGCGGAGACCCTGAGGCACAAGCTAAAGAATTAGGTGATGCTAAAGACTTTATTGATAAGTCATATGTTCATGAAGACACTAAAGATGATCCTAAGACACTAATGTATTATGGGAAAATTTATGTTGAGATTCCTTTTTGTGCTGCAGTTTCAGGAGATGAAAAGTTGAACGGAGTAGATTCAGAAAAAGCTGTTAAAGATGGTTTTGCGGCCTTGAAAAGATCAAAGGAAGTGGATACAAAGGGTAGATATGAAGATGACGTAGATGATTACTGTAATTTCTACCGCTCTCAATTATCAACTGTTGGAATCAAAATGTATGAAGAAGAAAAGTTTGCTGAAGCTTCAGGAGCTCTGATTGGAGCTGGAATGTTCGGTGAGGCTATGGGAACTTCAGATTCTATTTATTTCTTTTATGGTGGTTTAGCTGCATTCAATGTAGATTCAATGTCTATGGCTGAAGAAGCTTTCAAAAGAACTTCAGAGTGGGGTTACCAACCAGGAACTTCTGTTTATTACTATTCTCAGTC
>Ga0316204_10008055_pt1 | contig 14944 bp, 14 predicted proteins | sample 6monrhotite_MG_2_FD_205661 | JGI IMG/M metagenome (GOLD analysis project Ga0316204, IMG submission 205661) | Microbial mat bacterial communities from mineral coupon in-situ incubated in ocean water Damariscotta River, Maine, United States -... | ecosystem: Environmental > Aquatic > Marine >...
CCGAGCGCTGGCGCGTGGCGCGGCTGCTGGATGACAATCAGCTGACCTATCGGCAAATCTCCGAAAAAACCGGCGCATCCACCGCTACTGTAACGCGGGTGGCGCGCTTCCTCTCCCAGGAACCCGCGCAAGGCTATCGACTTGTGCTCGACCGAATGAAGAAAAACGCCAATGTCTGATGCTCGTTTGAAGCTCGCCGTTCAGTCCAAGGGCCGCCTGTCTGACGGTGGCATGGATTTGTTGAAGCGCGCCGGTGTGCGCTTTGCCTATGGGCGGGATCAATTGCACGCCCGCGCCGAGAATATGCCGCTGGACCTGATGCTGGTGCGCGATGATGACATCCCCAGCTTTGTCGCGGGCGGGGCGTGCGATTACGGCATTGTTGGCGAGAATGTGCTCTATGAAATGCAGGCGCGCTCCAATCGCTATGCCAATCTGGAAGTCGCGCTGCCGCTCGGCTTTGCCGGCTGCACACTGAAACTGGCCGCGCCCAAGGGCGGCGATATTTCCGCCGTGGTTGATCTGGCGGGGCGCAGTGTGGCGACCTCATATCCCGGGCTGACGCGGAAATATCTCGCCGACCGCGGCATTGAGGCTGAAATCGTGGAAATGCGTGGCTCTGTCGAGGTGGCCCCACGCATGGGCATTGCCGATGCGATCTGCGATCTGGTCTCGTCCGGCGCGACGCTTGAAGCCAACGGGCTGGCGGCGTTTGAAACCGTGCTGGACAGTCAGGCGGTGCTGATCCGCCGCAAAACGGATCGAAATGCGGACGTTGAAGCTGTTGCCGAGACGCTGATCGAGCGCGCCGAGGGCGTGATTGCGTCGGCGCAGACGAAATACATCCTTTTGAATGCGCCCAAGGACCGATTGGCCGAGATCAAGGCGCTTCTGCCGGGCTCTGATGCGCCCACCATCGCACAGATCGCGGATCGCGACGATGTCGTCGCCGTCCACGCCGTCTGCCGCGAGCGGGTATTCTGGGAGACATTGGAGAAGCTGCGCGGTGCCGGCGCACGCGCCATTCTGGTGCTGCCGATTGAAAAGATGATGGCGTGATGAAACGGGTTATCTGGAAAGACCTGGACAAGGGCGCCCGCGCGGCACTGTTTTCGGTCTCGCCGGAGTCGGATACCGCGCTGGCCGCCGCCATCGAGATCGTCGAGGCCATCCGCCGCGAAAGCGACAAAGCGGTGTTCGAATATGCGCGCCGATTGGACGGGTTTACTGGGGATAGCTTCCGCGTCCCGGCCGCCGAGATCGACGCGGCGCGCAATGCCGCTGACCTGGACGATATCGCGGCCATGCAAGCCGCCATTTCCGCCGTGTGGGCCTTTCATGCCGAACAGGGGCTTGGCGGGTATGAGATGGATACGTGGCCGGGCGTGACCTGTCGCCGCCGTGTCGATCCGATCCAATCGGTGGGGCTCTACGTGCCGGCAGGGTCTGCGCCGCTTGTTTCCACTCTGATCATGCTGGCCGTGCCAGCGCAGATTGCCGGTGTACCGGACATCGCCGTCGCCGTACCACCGGGGCCGGACGGCAAGGTGAATGCGTCGGTGCTGGCGGCTGCCAGCCTGTTAAGCGTGACCCAGATTTTCGCCATTGGTGGAGCACAAGCGATTGCCGCGCTGGCATTTGGTGCGGCTGGCCTGCCGCGGGTGGCCAAGATATTCGGGCCGGGCAATGCTTGGGTGGCGGCGGCGAAGGCCTATGTCAGCACCATGCCCGGCGGACCAGCGATTGATCTGCCCGCGGGGCCGAGCGAAGTCATGGTGATCGCTGATGCCGATGCGCGCCCGGCCTTTGTGGCGGCAGATTTGCTGGCGCAAGCCGAGCACGATCCGATGGCAAAAGTGGTGATGATCTCCATCAATGCTGACATCGACGCCATTAATGCCGAGTTGGAGCGTCAGATTGACGTCTTGCCGCGCAAGGCGATTGCCGCTCAATCGCTGGGCAAGGGCGTGATGATTGACGCCGCGGACCGCAACGAAGCCACTGCCATCGCCGAGCGCGCTTGTCCGGAGCATTTGATCATCCAGACGGATTTACCGGAGGAGCTGGCGCGCGACATCACGACGGCGGGGTCGATTTTCCTGGGCGCGTGGACGCCGGAATCCATGGGCGATTATGCAGCAGGCCCGAACCACACACTGCCTACCGGTGGAGCCGCGCGCGCCTATAGTGGTGTCACCGTCGAGGCTTTCCAGCGGACCACGACGTTGATCGAGGCCAGTCGCAGTGGCGCGGCGCGCATTGCGTCCGTCGTGGAACGATTGGCGGCCCTGGAAGGTCTGGATGCGCACGCGACGGCAATGCGTCTGCGCCGGACAGGAGGCGATTATGAATAGCGATCTTCTTTCGTTCGAGCGCGTCGGGCTGGCGCGCAAATCCCGGCTGGAAACCCTGCGGCAGCGTTATGCCGCCCATGCAGGGTGTGAGCAGTCGGGCGTGGTGTTCTTGCCGAGCCCGGAAGCGGTTGATCTGATCGGATTGGGTGAGGCTGACATCGAGCAATTGGGGCCGGTGGATGCGCCAATCACAGCAGTCAGATTGACGGGGTCAAACCCAGATATTGCCCGTTGGGAGGCATTATTGAGCGACGGATTGGTGGAGGCTGGTTTGGCCGCCATTCTACCGGTATCTATTGCCTCTAATAATAGCAAAAACAGTGAAATAGAGAGTATAATTAATGTAGTGATTCGAGCATTTGAGGCGTGGTCCGAGATTGATTCAGCCCGCTCCGAGGGAGATCAGATCATCCTGACATGGTCCGATGCAAAAGCTGCCAAAGCGCGGCTGTCTGCTACCGGGCTGGCCTTGCACGAGAGCGGGCGTTTCCGCGTGTTGAGCGTTGAAGATGCGCGGTCATTGGCCGAGCGGCTGGCCGCGCCTTCGCTGCGTTCGGCAAGCGTCCGGCGGACGACAAAAGAGACCGATATTCTGGTATCGCTGAACTTGGAACAAAGCGCCCCGGTACGCATTTCGACCGGAGTCGAATATTTCGATCACATGCTGGAACAGATCGCCAAACATGGGGACTTCTCGCTTGAGGTCGATTGCGAAGGCGATATCGGCATTGATGCGCACCACACGATCGAGGATGTCGCGCTGGCGTTCGGGGACGCACTGGACAAAGCGCTCGGCGATCGCCGCGGGATTGGCCGCTTCGGTTTTGAATTGCCGATGGATGAAACCCGCGCCGGCGTCTGGATTGATCTATCCGGTCGCCCTTTCTCGAAATTTGAGGGGAATATTCCGGGTGAGCGCGTAGGCGAATTCCCGGTCGAGATGACCTCTCACGTCTTCCGTTCCATCGCCGACAGCCTGAAAGCGGCCATCCATGTTTCGGTTGAGGGCGAAAATGCGCACCACATGATCGAGGCCTGCTTCAAGGTGTTCGGCCGGGCCTTGCGTCAGGCAGTGAAGGTGGAGGGTGATGCCATTCCATCCACAAAGGGCGTACTGTGACCGTTGCTCTCATCAACACTGGCTGCGCGAATATCTATTCCGTTCAGGCGGCGCTCGACCGGTTGGGTGCGGATCATATTCTGGCTGCGACCCCGCCCGAGGCGGTAATTGCGGACCGATTGATCCTGCCCGGCGTGGGTTCGGCCCTGCCTGCGATGACGCAATTGCGGGCATCGGGTTGGGCCGAGGCCTTGCAGCGCGAAGCGCGGCCGGTGCTTGGCATTTGTCTGGGTATGCAATTGCTTTTTGAACGTTCAAACGAGGGGGAAGTTGATGGGCTGGGGCTCATTCCGGGATGCGTGGCCGCCATTGCCCCGTTCGAGGGCGGCGTGCTGCCCCATATGGGCTGGAATACGCTGGAAGTCAGATCGCCAGTCGATCCGCTGCTAGCGGGGCTCGGGGCCGATGACCGCGCCTATTTCGTTCACAGCTTCGCAGCGCCGGTGAGTGACGTCACCATTGCATCAACATTCTATGGCGTGCGTTTTTCGGCTGCCGTGCGCCGCGAAAATATCATGGGATCTCAGTTTCACCCCGAACGCTCCGGCCCGGTCGGCGCGCGCATTCTGAAGAATTTTCTGGAGATGACATCGTGAAACTCTACCCGGCGATAGACCTGCTCGATGGCCGCGTCGTCCGGCTTCACAAGGGCGATTTCGATGCGGTGACGGATTATGGCGGTGACCCGGCGGCCGTCGCAGCCGCCTATCTCGCGCAAGGTGCCGAATATCTTCATGTCGTTGACCTGTCAGGCGCGCGAGATGGCGAGCGGCGGCAAGCTGGTGCGATACAGTCTTTGTCCAATACGGGCCTGCGACTTCAGGTCGGCGGCGGTATTCGCACCGGTGCAGAAATCGCCGCAATCCTCAAGGCAGGGGCCGAGCGCGTCATTATCGGAAGTCTGGCCGTGCGAGAGCCTGAGACCGTTGCCGCATGGATCTCCGAATTTGGACCGGACCGGATCGTTGCCGCGTTCGACGTGCGCATCGAGGCGGCAGTTATCTGGCCGCTGGTGGCGGGCTGGACCCGAAAGGGTGATGAGCCGTTGGCCGCCTTGCTGGAGCGGTATGCGTCCTCCGGTCTTCGCCATGCGCTGGTGACCGATGTGGACCGCGACGGCGCGCTGCAGGGCCCGAATACGGCCTTGTATGCCGAGTTGTGTGAGCTTTGGCCGGATATGGCCTGGCAGGCGTCTGGCGGCGTGTCTTCTCTGCAAGACCTGACGGAGTTGAAGGTCGTGGGTGCGGACGGGGCGATTGTTGGCAAGGCGCTGTTTGAAAACCGTTTCACTCTGGGGGAGGCGCTGTCATGCTTGCAAAGCGTATAATTCCCTGTCTGGACGTCAAGGATGGCCGCGTGGTCAAAGGCGTTCGGTTTCGCAATCACGAAGATGTCGGCGATATCGTCGCGCTCGCCTCACGCTATGCGGTCGAGGGCGCAGACGAACTTGTTTTCTACGACATTGCCGCCAGCCCTGAGGCCCGTTCGGTTGAGCCTGAATGGGTGAAGCGGGTGGCCTGTGAAATCGATATCCCGTTTTGCGTCGCTGGCGGTATTCGCAGCGTTGAAGACGCCCGGGCGCGCCTGTTTGCCGGAGCAGACAAGATTTCGATCAATTCGCCGGCGCTCGCGGATCCCGAATTGATCAATCGCCTGGCGGCTGAGTTCGGTATTCAATGCATCGTCGTTGGGATTGATAGCCGGGAGACTGATGGCGAGTGGCGGGTGCACTCCAATACCGGTGATCCAGCTAAAACGCGCGTGGATGCCAGATCGACGCTGGACTGGATTGCCGAAGCGATTGATCGCGGTGCGGGAGAGATCGTCCTCAATTGTATGGATCAGGATGGCGTTCGTGAGGGATATGATATCGCTCAGCTATCGGCAGCACGCGATATTTGCCGTGTGCCCCTTATCGCCTCGGGCGGCGCGGGTGCGATGTCACACTTCTCCAATGTGTTCAATACGGCCCGGGTCGATGGCGCGCTGGCCGCCAGTGTGTTCCATAAAAAGGTCATCGCGATTGGCGATTTGAAAACCTATCTCCAACAACAATCAATCGAGGTTCGAGCATGATTAATCCGGACGATATCGATTTTGAAAAAGGTGACGGGCTTGTCCCGGTCATTGTCCAGCATGCCGAGACATCGCAGGTTCTGATGCTGGGTTATATGAACCACAATGCGTTGGAAGTTACGCAAGAAGAAAGCCATGTAACTTTTTATAGCCGCAGTAAAAAAAGGCTATGGAAAAAGGGTGAAACGAGCGGCAATACGCTGGCCCTTGTAGCAATGCATATCGATTGCGACCGCGACACTTTGCTCGTGAAGGCGCTGCCGGCAGGCCCCGTTTGCCACACAGGTACGCCAACCTGTTTTGGTGATGATGCGTCCGCTTCACCCGGCTTCCTGAATACGCTTGAGCGCGTCATTGATGAGCGACGGTTGGCGGATCCGACGGAAAGCTACGTTGCCCGTTTGACTGCCAAAGGATTGAACAAGCTTGCCCAGAAAGTGGGCGAGGAAGGCGTGGAGGCGGCTCTGGCGGGCGTTGCTGAAGATGATGAAGCCCTGAAGGGCGAAGCCGCTGACCTCGTTTTCCACCTGATGATGCTTTTGCGCTCGCGCGGCGTGTCGCTGGCGGACGTGGTCTCAACGCTGGAGGCCCGGCATAGCTAGACTAGGAGCTTTTTCATAACGTTCGCATAGCGATGAGCGATGCTGGCTCGCTCAACATGTTGGCCCTCTTTGACGATATGGCGGCCTGCCGACCAGACGTTGGAAACACAGTCGCGAGATCCTGCAAAAATCCAGCTATCAAGCAGGGCGTCATCGGTTTTTCCGACTAGTAGTGGATGTTTCGCATCCAGCGAGACCATGTCCGCCCAATATCCTAGGGCGAGCCTGCCGGAGTGTCTGCCTAATGCTTGCGCGCCGCCCGCCAGAGCGCCCGAATACAGGTTTCTCGCATTGGGTTGCATTGGGTTGGCGAGCACGGTGCGTTGCTTGTGAGCGAGCCTCTGGCTCCATTCCAGCTGGCGCAGTTCGACGGCGATATCTGTTCCGATGTGCGAATCTGTGCCTATGCCCCAATTTCCGCCTTCGGCGTGCCATTGGCGGCCATTGAATATGCCATCGCCCAGATCTGCCTCTGTAGTTGGGCAGAGCCCTGCAACGGCGCCAGTGCGTGCAAGGGCCGATGTTTCGTCGCTATTCATCTGGGTGCCGTGGATGAAGCACCAGCGTTCATTGATGTCGTGATGGTTTAATAGCCATTCGACGGGGCGCTGACCGCTCCAGGCGAGGCAATCTTCGACCTCTTTTACCTGCTCAGCCGCGTGAATGTGGATCGGGCCGTCATGTTTTGCCGCAAGGATGGTGGCGATGTCTTCAGGCGTGGCAGCTCGCAATGAGTGCGGGGCCATACCCAGATTGTCGTCGAGGCGGTGAAGGTGGTTTTTGCTAGCCTCCCAGAGATCCAGAAAACTCTCTGCCGAATTTGAAAAGCGGATTTGACCGTCATGCGTTGGTGCGCCGCCAAAACCGCTGCGGGCATAGGCGACGGGCAAGAGTGTCAGGCCGAAACTGGTTTGCTGAGCTGCTGCCGAGATCCGCGCCGCCATTTCGGCCAGATCATCATAGGCGCCACCGTCGGCCTGATGGTGCAGGTAGTGGAATTCCGCGATGGCGGCAAAACCGCTTTCGGCCAGTTCGACAAACAACTGGGCGGCGATGACTTCTACATCATCCGGCGTCAGGCGCGGCAGGAAGGCATACATTCGCTCGCGCCAGCTCCAGAAATCATCATCGCCCGGCCCGCGAACTTCGGTCAGGCCTGCAAGAGCCCGCTGAAAGGCATGGCTGTGCAGATTGGATGGGGCGGGTAGGAGCGTTTCAAAGGTCTCAATCGTGGCATCAAGTGCGCAATCCGGCGAGACGCTGACCAGGCGGCCATCGGCATCGATTTCAATGCTGACATCTTTCGCCCAGCCTTCAGGAAGAAGGGCGGACTTCGCTTGAAACTTGCGCATGCGGGTTATCCTCTGACATGACATCCCCTAGTGTAGAGATTCTACGCGAGATGGGGAGAGCGTATGCGCGTTGATCGCACTTTTACGAATGCACGGCTGGCGACAATGGCTGGAGATGTGCCCTATGGCGCGATTGATGATGGCGCTCTTGCTGTACGCGATGGCCGCATTGTCTGGGTCGGATCATCGAGCGATGCGCCGAACTGCGAAGATAACACAGACCTTGAAGGGCGATGGGTCACACCCGCGTTGGTCGATTGCCACACGCATCTGGTTTTCGCCGGGGATCGCTCAAGCGAGTTCGAGCGTCGCCTCAACGGTGAGAGCTATGAAGCCATTGCCAAATCGGGTGGTGGTATCATTGCGACCGTTGAAGCTGTACGAAATTCCAGCGCTGCCGATTTGGCGGCTGCGACCTTGCCACGGCTGGATCCATTGAGTCATGAAGGTCTAGGAACTATAGAAATTAAAACGGGTTATGGCTTAAACTTTAAGTCAGAGCTTAATATGCTGAAGGCCATTCGCAGCCTGGGCTTGGTGACTGGATTGCGCGTTCAATCAACCTTGTTGGCGGCCCACGCCATTCCTCCGGAATATGCCGGGCGCGCAGATGCCTATGTTGACGAGATCTGCATTCCATTGATCCGCGAAGCTGCTCGTGAAGGACTGGCAGATGCGGTTGATGCCTATTGCGAGAAGATCGCCTTTTCGCCGGAACAGACGCGCCGTGTGTTTGAAACCGCGCGGGAATGCGGCCTGCAAATCAAGCTCCATGCAGATCAGTTTAGCGATTTGGGCGGAGCGGCGCTAGCAGCCGAGTTTGGCGCATTGAGCGCGGACCATCTGGAATATACGTCCGAGGATGGCGTTGCCGCCATGGCGGCGGCCGGCACAGTTGCGGTGTTGCTGCCCGGTGCATTCTACATGCTGGGCGAGACGAAGAAGCCGCCAATGGACGCTTTGCGCAAAGCTGGCGTGCCGATGGCGCTGGCGACGGATGCAAATCCGGGGTCTTCGCCGGTGCTTTCCTTGCTGACGACCGCCAATATGGGCTGCACGTTGTTTGGCATGACGGTAGAGGAAGCTTTGGCGGGGATTACGCGAGAGGGAGCCCGCGCGCTTGGGCTACAAAATGACATCGGGACCATCGAAGTCGGCAAGAGGTGTGATCTGGCCGTTTGGGATGTCGACAATCTGGCCCAATTGATCCAATGGGTAGGCGCGCGCCCGCTTCATGGACGCATTCTATCCGGAGACTGGGCATGACAATTACGCTTCGACCGGGCGCGATGGCGCTATCTGATTGGTGTGCGATTTATCGCGGAGCAGATGTCAGCCTGGACCGAGGCTGTAAGGGTGATGTCGAGCGGGGCGCGAAAGCCGTTCAGGACTTGGTGGCGTCCGGGCGCGGCGTCTATGGCGTAAATACCGGCTTTGGCAAATTGGCTCAAACCCGTATTGCTGATGATGATCTCGCAGAATTGCAAAAACGCTTGGTGCTGTCCCATGCAGCAGGCGTCGGCGTGCCGATGCCGGCCAAGATCGTCCGGTTGATGATGGCGTTGAAGATGTCATCTCTTGGTCGAGGTGTTTCCGGCGTCCGTTGGGTCGTCCTCGAAGCGATCGAAGCCATGCTGAAAGGCGGTGTAACGCCGCTCATCCCGTGTCAGGGCTCTGTGGGCGCTTCGGGCGATCTTGCGCCGCTTTCGCAGCTGGCGGCGGCTCTGATCGGCGTCGGAGACGTTCTAATCGGTGATGAGACATTGCCTGCCGCCGACGGATTGGCGCGGATAGGTTTATTTCCACTGGAGCTGGGCCCGAAAGAAGGGTTGGCGCTGCTCAATGGTACGCAATTTTCGACCGCCTATGCGCTGGCCGGATTGTTTGATGCCGAGCAGGCGTTCAAATCGGCGCTGATTACCGGCGCGATGAGTGTGGATGCCGCCAAGGGGTCGATGTCGCCCTTTGACGCACGCATCCATGATTGCCGTGGTCACCAAGGCCAGATTGATGCGGCGGCGGCTTATCGGACGCTTCTGGACGGCAGCGAGATCAACGCTTCCCACATCGATTGCGCCAAAGTGCAGGACCCGTATTGCCTGCGCTGTCAGCCGCAAGTGATGGGTGCATCGCTGAATGTGCTGCGGCAGGCTGCGGCAACGCTTTCCACCGAAGCCAATGCGGTCACGGATAACCCGCTAATCTTCCCCGAAGGCCCGGATGCTATATCTGGCGGGAATTTTCACGCCGAGCCGGTGGCCTTTGCCGCTGATATGATTGCGCTGGCGATTTGCGAGATCGGTTCCATGTCCGAGCGGCGTCAGGCGATGCTGGTCGACCCGAACCTTTCTGGCTTGCCAGCCTTTCTGTCACCAGCGCCGGGGCTCAATTCCGGCTTTATGATCCCGCAAGTGACCGCCGCCGCTCTGGTGAGCGAGAACAAACAACGCGCGACGCCGTGTAGCGTCGATTCCATCCCGACCTCGGCCAATCAGGAAGACCACGTTTCAATGGCGGCACATGGCGCACGGCGTTTGATTGATATGACGGCCAATCTGGATGCGATCATCGCTCTGGAATGGCTGACGGCCGCGCAAGGAATGGATTTCCATGCTCCAGAGAAATCTTCCACCCCGCTGGAAGCTGCCAAGGCAAAGCTGCGGGCGGAAATCGCCAAGCTGGATGATGACCGCTTCTTTGCGCCGGACATTGCCCGCGCGACCGAGATGATCGGGCAGGGCGCTCTGGCCGATATTGGTGATCTGCCAGGGGTAGCCTGATGGCTGAGCTGTTTAGCCTCCGAGAGGGGCAGAGTCCGCTGATCATCAATATTCCGCATTCCGGTACTGACGTGCCCGAGAATGTTCTGGCGCGAATGACGCCCGATGCGAGCAAATTGCCGGATACGGACTGGTTCGTGGATAGACTCTATGCGTTTGCGGCGGATATGGATGCCACCATCCTTTCGGCGAATGTTTCGCGCATGGTTATTGATCTGAACCGTGACCCATCAGGTCAGTCGCTATATCCGGGGCAGGCAACAACGGGGCTGGTCCCCACCGAATTATTTGACGGTGCACCCGTCTATGAAGGCGATGCCCCCAACGAGGCCGAGATCGAATCTCGCCGCGCGACGTTCTTCGACCCATATCATCAGGAATTGAGCGAGCAGATTGCCCGCATTCGTGCCGTTCATGGCTATGCAGTGCTGTATGATGCGCATTCCATCGCCTCCAACGTGCCGCGCCTGTTTGAGGGTGAATTGCCGGTCTTGAACCTCGGCACCAATGACGGAACGACCTGCGATACGTCGATTGCACGGGCGGTGATGCAGGTGATGCTGGATCAGGACGACTATGAAACCGTCGCGAATGGCCGCTTCAAGGGCGGCTGGATCACGCGCACTTTTGGTCTACCGCGTCATAATCTGCACGCCTTGCAAATGGAATTGGCTCAGCGCGCCTATATGGATGAAGCCGCTGTACGCTATGACGAAGCTGAAGCTGGAAAGCTGCAATCTCTCTTGAAAGATATCCTGTCTGCTGCCCTTGCCGCAGCTGAACACCTGCACTGGGAGCATGAATAATGTCCGGAAACCGTCTCGATAATGCCCGCATCATTCGCGCCAAGCATGGGCCGGAGCTGGATGCCAAATCCTGGCTGACCGAAGCGCCGTTGCGCATGCTGATGAACAATCTCGACCCGGATGTGGCGGAGCGCCCCGAAGAGCTGGTGGTTTATGGCGGTATTGGCCGGGCGGCTCGCGATTGGGACTCTTACGATCGCATCGTTTCCACGCTCAAGCGGATGGAAGATGACGAAACCTTGCTGGTTCAATCAGGCAAGCCGGTCGGCGTGTTCAAAACCCATGCGGATGCGCCTCGCGTCTTAATCGCAAACTCCAATCTGGTGCCAGCCTGGGCGAATTGGGAACATTTCCGGGAGCTCGATAAGAAGGGCCTGATGATGTACGGCCAGATGACGGCCGGATCGTGGATCTATATCGGCAGTCAGGGCATTGTGCAGGGCACGTATGAGACCTTCGCAGAAATCGGTCGTCAGCATTTTGGCGGCAATCTCAAAGGCAAGTGGATCTTGACCGGCGGACTTGGCGGTATGGGCGGAGCTCAGCCCCTCGCGGCAACAATGGCTGGTGCGTCCATGCTCGCCGTGGAATGCCAACCGTCGCGGATCGAAATGCGCCTGCGTACTCGCTATCTGGATGAGCGTGCCGATACGCTGGATGAAGCCATTGAGATCATCGAGACCGCCCACAAAGAGGGTCGGGCCGTATCGGTGGGCTTGCTGGGCAATGCTGCAGATGTCTTTCCGGAAATGGTGAAGCGCGGTATCCGCCCGGATGTTGTCACCGATCAGACCAGTGCGCATGATCCAGTGAACGGATATCTGCCGTCTGGCTGGACGCTGGAGGAGTGGGAATCCAAGCGCGAAACGGACCCGGATGCGGTTTCAAAAGCAGCCAAACTGTCGATGGCCGACCAGGTGAAAGCCATGCTCTCTTTCCACGAAATGGGTATACCGACATTGGATTATGGTAATAATATCCGTCAAATGGCGCTGGATGTTGGTGTAACACATGCATTTGATTTTCCCGGATTTGTGCCGGCCTATATCCGGCCGCTCTTCTGCCGGGGTGTCGGACCGTTCCGCTGGGCGGCGCTATCGGGTGATCCGGAAGATATCTACAAGACCGATGCCAAGGTTAAGGAGCTGATCCCGGATGATAAGCACCTACATAACTGGCTGGATATGGCAAAGGAACGCATTGCGTTTCAGGGCCTGCCCGCGCGGATCTGCTGGGTCGGTCTGGGCCAACGTGACAAGTTGGGGCTGGCGTTCAACGAGATGGTCGCCAGCGGCGAACTTTCGGCGCCGGTCGTGATTGGCCGCGATCATCTGGATTCGGGCTCTGTAGCCTCTCCAAATCGCGAAACCGAAGCAATGATGGATGGCTCGGACGCGGTGGCGGACTGGCCGCTGCTTAATGCATTGCTGAACACGGCGTCCGGCGCGACCTGGGTGTCACTCCATCATGGGGGTGGCGTCGGCATGGGCTATTCCATGCACTCAGGACAGGTCATCTGCTGCGACGGAACGCCAGAAGCCGCTGCGCGGATCGCGCGCGTGCTCTGGAATGATCCGGCGACCGGTGTGATGCGCCACGCCGATGCGGGCTATGACATCGCCAAGGACTGCGCAAAAGAGCAGGGGCTGGATCTGCCGAGTGTTTGATTGATGTCTGATACTAAACAGTTCAAAGGCCCAGTGCCGCATTCAATTTTCTTCTTGTTTGACCCGGAAAACGAGGTCGACATTCCTGAGTGGGATGCAAGCGGCCCAGTTCAGGCTAGCAAAACCTGTATCTCCGTTGCGACGCTGACGGAAATTGATGGTGATACGACGATCGAACTGTCCGATCAGCAATCGGCATACCCACCCGACGGTTATTTGAAAGTCTTTTCGGGAAACGTGACTGCGCCTCATGGTTCAATCTGTATCAATTTTAGTGATCGAGATGGGGTGATCTGTGTCCTATCACGAGGCCAAGAACCGCAAATCGACGTCTGGATTAATCGTCTCGTTGAGCCGGATCACATTTATGTTTCCATAGCTTAGGTCGGTTCCGTTCTGCTGTTAATGAGTCATCCTTCGAGGCTCGGTCGCCTTCGAAGTTCCCAGCGGACGCGGGGCCCGACCGTAGGACACTTGGCTTCAAACCCTCTCTTTCGAGTGGAACTTTGACTCTGTTCCATGGCCACTAACATGCTGAGGTGCTTTTCGAAAGAAAAGCCTCGAAGCACGAACATTGTTAGGCATACCCGTCCATCAGCTCTTTGAGTTTGGCGGCCCCCGGGCAGAGCTTTGAATGATCAATCGCATTCAGCGGTGTATCCGGAATGTGGTTCATTTCGCCCATGTCGGGGCGCCCCTCGTCGATATAGATGAGGCCGGTCGGGATTTCGGATCCTTCCAGATTCTTCAACAGATCAAAGGCCGCATCGCGGTCGCGTGGATCATGGCTCTTGTCGGTTTTACGCAAAACCACATCGCCGCCATTGTGCATGGGAATGGTGATGGCTTCGCCGTCAGCATAATCCGCTGTGATCTCCGTCGCTTCCGGCACGAAATCCGCGTGGATGACCGGATGATAGTATTTGTAGGTATGGGCGTAGGATTTGGTGGAGCCGGCGTGGTCGTTGAAGGTCACGCAGGGGCTGACGACATCAATCACCGCGAAGCCGCGATGCATGAGGCCGGCCTTGATGAGCGGGACGAGTTGTTCCTTGTCGCCGGAGAAGCTGCGCGCCACAAAACTTGCGCCTAGGGTGAGGGCGAGGCGAACCGGATCAATCGGGGTTTGTTCGTTCACTTCGCCATATTTGGCGCGTGTACCGATATCTGCAGAGGCCGAGAACTGGCCTTTGGTCAGGCCATAGACGCCATTATTCTCGATGACGTAGAGCATGTTCAGATTGCGGCGGATGGCGTGGGCAAACTGGCCCAGCCCGATAGAGAGCGAATCTCCATCGCCCGACACGCCAATATAGTGGAGATCCGGGTTCACGGCGGCGGCACCGGTGGCCACAGACGGCATGCGTCCATGAACGGTGTTGATACCGCTCGATTGTCCAAGGAAATAGGCGGTCGTCTTTGACGAACAACCAATGCCCGAGATTTTCGCGGCGCGATGCGGTTCTAGATCCAGCTCGTGGAAGGCGCGGACAAAGGCGGCGGTGATGGAATCATGGCCACAACCGGCACAGAGCGTGGAGGCCACGCCTTCATAATCGCGCTGAGTGAGGCCTTGCTTGTTCTTGGGCAGGTGTTTGTCGACGAGCGGTTTCTTGATCGAGGTCATGGGTTAAGTCTCCGCCTGACAATGCTCGGTGATCATTCGCGTGACCAAGCCTGTGCCTGTCGGCATGCCAGAATAATCGAGAATAGGGATGAGTTTGTCCTTGGGGACGTTGGTTTCATTGACGAGTAGCTGGCGCAATTGGCCATCCCGGTTTTGCTCGACCACAAAGATCTCGTCATAGTTTTCCATGAAGGCTTCGATGTCGGAATGGAATGGGAAGGCTTTTACGCGCAAATAATCGAAATTCAGATCGTTTTCACTCATGCGTGAAATGGCTTCGCGGACCGCAGCCGAACAGCCACCAATAGTGATAATAGCGCGCCGTGTTTCCTGGCCACACAATTTGATAATTGGCGGAGGAAGGTGGTCAGCCGAGTTCTTCCATTTCTGTAGAATTCGGTCGAGGACTTCTTGATAAGCCGCTGAATCTTCGGTGTAACCACCAAACTTGTTGTGGCCTGAACCGCGCGTGAAGAAGGCCCCTTTAGGGTGCTCACCCGGTATGGTGCGATAGGGAATACCGTCGCCATCAACGTCCATATAGCGGTGGAATTTCTCGA
>Ga0316204_10008056_pt1 | contig 14941 bp, 14 predicted proteins | sample 6monrhotite_MG_2_FD_205661 | JGI IMG/M metagenome (GOLD analysis project Ga0316204, IMG submission 205661) | Microbial mat bacterial communities from mineral coupon in-situ incubated in ocean water Damariscotta River, Maine, United States -... | ecosystem: Environmental > Aquatic > Marine >...
GTGTTTCTTGATAAATTAAACCAAGCGATAGTGCAACAAGGAGTTTTGATTAATAAAGCAGAAACTGACTTTTTAACATGTCAAAAAAGCTGGTTATTATCACGTACAAATAGCAAGGCGCTTGAAAACATGGTTGAGCGTTGTAAAAATGAAGAATTTCAGGTGCAGGCACAAAAGGAACAGAAAGAGCTTGATGAGAGGGCTATGCGATTAGGGTTGAAATTTTTTGATGATAATTAGATAGAAAAACGAAATGTTTTAGCCTCGGATAGACTTGGCATGCTCCTTGCTCTTTAACTATTAGTTAGATAAAAGAGCGAGCAAAAGAGCGATGAATCTTAAAGCGAACGCATTACCCATACAGCAGAAAAGCCTGGAAATCGATAAGGCGCCAAAGTTAAATGCATCTAAAAAAGGATCTCAACCTACTGAATTTAATAATATATTTGGACAGTCTGTAACTGAATTAACGAAGTCACAGGCGTTAGGCCAAGCTGTAGCTCATCAATGCACCTCAGGTGAATGTAATCCTTTAATAGGGCAAAGTTTGCCGCAATCAGGTGAAAACTTGCCGATTCTGGGAGAATTTAATGCCCCTATTGATATCCCTGTATTGGTAGACGAGGTTATCAATCCACTCAATACCGAAGCTTTAATCAGTATCGCACCAGGTATTGTCCAAGAAGAAGTTGCATCAACAATATCTAATGAAGGTTTACCTATCGATCATGCAGAAAGTAAGCGGGTCTCTCTTCTGGAAAGTGTTGCTGTACCTGAGTTAGCATCTCCTTTAGTCCATTCATCTGAGGCGGAGTCATTACCGATTAACTTTATTCTAGCAGACTCTTCAGTGGCGAATAGTGTTATAGAGAGTGTTTCTGGTAAAAAGCTAAACACGAACATTGATGCCAGAAATGCACTTAATCATAGTTCAGTTTCATCTGCGCCAATAGTATTGCAGCCTCAAGGGCAAGGCGCAGGCCAACAGGGTAATATGGATAACTTAGGCCAGCAGAACTTGTCGCTTACAGAGATGCCGATAGCTCAAGCCGAATCAAAAGTAGATTTTAGTCAATTTCTAGAAAAAGTGCCTAGTGTCGCCTCGAAGGATGGCACGGCGATAGAGTCAGCGCTATTAGCCAGCAAGTCATCTGTAAGCGGCGCACCAAAACTTGCAACTGCAGCTACTGAAACCTTTCAGCTACATCAACCTATTAATAAGCCAGGGTGGAGTGCGGAATTGGGCAGTCGGTTGGTTTGGTTAAGTAAAGAAGGTGTGCAAGAAGCGAAAATAAGACTAACACCAGCTAATCTGGGCACAATAGATATAAAAATTACTGTTGAAAATGATCAGGCAAAAGTAAGCTTTTTGTCTCAACATAGCGCAGTAAGGGATATTATCGAAGGGTCTTTACCAAGGTTGCGTGAAATGATGATGGATGCAGGTGTGAAGCTTGAGCATGCTAATGTTGGATCTCAATCAAATGGTTCTGAAAGGCAAAATCAGTCACATTTAGAAAATGAAGATAAAGAAACCCGTTTTTCAGCAGAGCAGCAAGAATTGGTTGAGCAAGGTGGGCATGAGCTGCTGATAGAAACTGAAGACTCTGTATTGAAAGGCGTTGATTACTACGCTTAGGAATTGAATCGCCAATATGCTGACACATTGACAGGATGAAAACAGTCAAAGCTTTGTCGCAGCCTTAGAAGAGATGTTTAACTTATTGTTATTATTATAATTTTAATAATTTTATTAATGGCATAGGTCTTGCTAACTCTATACTTAAAATAATGATTTAATTGAGGGCGAGGAAATGGCGAAAGTCGACGAAGATTTAGATCTGGATGTAGAAGGCGCAAAACCCAAAGGTAGTGGAAAGATGAAGATGATCATTATCTTCACACTCATAGGGGTTTTAGTAATTGGTTTGAGTATTACCGTCACGCTCTTGTTACTGGGCGGGAATGATTCAGCTCCCGCCCCAGCTAATGCGCCAGCAGCAGGTGCGACAACTGAAACAGCCGCGCCAGCGAGCAATGATGCTCCGCCTGTAGAAGAATTAAAAGATACGTCTAATGTTGCCTATTTTCAATTAAGCCCCGCATTTGTTGTTAACCTTGAAGCGGGCGATAGTGGCATTCGATATTTACAACTTAATCTAAGTGTTATGGTTGGACAAGAGTCACACCTCGAAATAGTCAAAAAGCATATGCCAGTGATAAGGCATAATCTTAATTTATTATTTGGTAGTCTTGATTTTAATGATATTCGTAGCCGTGAAGGAAAGGATAAATTAACAGCAGAATCATTAAAAGTTATCCGCGATGCCTTGCAATCCTCTACCGGTAAGCCTGTTGTTCAAGCCGTCTACTTTAATAGCATTGTTGGTCAGTAATAATGTCGACTGATTTACTCTCACAGGACGAGATTGATGCTTTACTCCATGGAGTAGGTGGTGATGAAGTTGCTACCGAGGGAGATATTCCTGATGATGGTACGGCCTCTTCATATGATTTTGCAAGTCAGGATAGGATCGTTCGAGGTCGTCTACCAACATTAGAAATGATCAACGAAAGATTTGCGCGTCATTTTAGAATCAGCTTGTTTAACATGTTACGCCGTACTGCGGAGATTGCTGTTGGCGGAGTTCAAATGTTGAAATTTGGTGAATACGTGCATAGTTTGTTTGTGCCAACTAGCCTTAATCTTGTTCAAGTTAACCCATTAAAAGGGACAGGGCTTTTTGTCATTGACCCTAAGCTCGTTTTTATCGTGGTGGATAACTTTTTCGGGGGGTCAGGTCGTCATACAAAAATTGAAGGTCGTGATTTTACCCCTACTGAATTAAGAGTCATCATGATGTTATTGGATCAGTCATTTAAAGATTTTCAAGAGGCATGGTTACCTGTAATGCCTATTGATTTTGAATATATTAATTCCGAAGTTAATCCTCAGTTTGCCAATATTGTTAGCCCAACGGAAGTTGTTGTAGTAACGACATTTCATGTTGAGCTGGAAGGTGGTGGTGGAGAAATGCATGTGGTGTTCCCTTATTCCATGATAGAGCCAATAAGAGAACAATTGGATGCAGGTGTACAAAGTGATCGTTCAGATGTCGACGAACGTTGGTCACAGTCATTACAGGAAGAAATGAAAGAAGCATCGGTGAAAGTATCATCTACTTTAGTAGAAACTGAAATGAGTTTGAAGGATGTACTCAAATTCGAGGAAGGAGATGTCATTCCAATAGATTTACCAGATGAAATCATTCTCTCGATAGAAAATTTACCGGTTTTTAAAGGTAAATTTGGTGTGTCTCGTGGGAATAATGCAGTCAAGATAACAAAGAAACTTAGTTTTAATATTTAACATGGTTTCGCATTCTGGAGAAGTGTGATGAGTGATGAAATAGACGAAGTTCAAGATAAAGAAGAAGATGCAGGCGATGACTGGGGTGCAGCCCTTTCTGAGCAAGCTGATGCTGAAGCAGGTGCGGCAGAAGAACAAGACCAGTCTGATGATGTGGGTTATGAGTCAGCAGAAATGGAAAGTCTTCAAGCGGACCCAAGCGTAATAGCGGATGATGTAAACCTAGATGTTATTCTGGAAATACCTGTAACCCTTTCTATGGAAATAGGTAGAACGGAAATTAGTATCCGTAATTTATTGCAACTAAATCAAGGTTCGGTTGTTGAGTTAGATAGATTAGCAGGGGAGCCAATGGATGTAATGGTTAATGGAACATTGGTAGCTCATGGTGAGGTTGTGGTTGTTAATGAGAAATTTGGCATACGACTGACTGATATTATAAGCCCACAGGAAAGAGTTAAAAAGTTACGTTAATTATTATGGCAACTAAATCATACAAAAAATATTTCAACGGACTGGTATTTTTAAAAAATAAATACTCATGCCTCGCAGTATTAATGTTGAACCAAAATGATGTATTGGCGAGTAAAGCTGAAGCTGTTACTACATCAGCAAAGGCACCAGCAGTGAGTGGCGAAAACATTATGGGTATGGTGTTTTCACTAATACTTATACTGGCTATTATTTTAATACTTGCCTGGGCGGCTAAACGATTTGGAGGTATGGCCTTTAAAGGTAACGCGGCATTGAAGGTGCTAGCGGGAATGTCCATGGGAGCACGTGAACGAATTGTTTTGGTTCAAGTTGGTGAGAAACAGTTATTACTTGGTGTGGCACCAGGTCGGATACAGACATTACATGTTTTAGATGAGCCTATTGTAACTGATGCAGGTAGTGAACCAGTTGCAAGCGTATTTGCAGATCGATTGAAATCTGTTCTAAATAAGTCTAAATAATATGAAACGGTTTATTGTTTTTCTGGGCTTGTTTTTTCTCTACACTGCAAGTGCTTGGGCTGAGCCCAATATAACATTAGTTACGTCATCACCGGCTGAAGGTGGTGGTCAAGAATATTCAGTTACCTTAAAAATATTGTTATTCATGACAGCGCTGACATTTTTGCCAGCGATCGTTATGATGATGACCTCGTTCACTCGTATCGTTATAGTCTTAAGTATATTAAAACAAGCGTTAGGTACACAGCAGGTTCCTTCTTCGCAAATTATCATTGGGTTATCATTGTTTTTAAGTTTATTTATAATGATGCCTGTTCTAGAACGTACATATACAGATGCAATTGAACCTTATTTAAATGAACAAATAAGTGGTGATGCGGCACTTGCAAAAGCACAAGCTCCTATTAGAAAATTTATGATGGAGCAAACTCGCGAAGCTGACCTTGCTTTGTTTAGTGGTTTTGCAAATAAAGAACAGTATGAAAAACCAGATGATATTCCTATGTCTATTTTAGTTCCTTCGTTTGTGACTAGCGAATTAAAAACGGCTTTTCAGATTGGTTTCCTGATTTTTGTCCCATTTGTTGTTATTGACCTTGTTGTTGCTAGCATATTGATGTCTATGGGTATGATGATGTTATCACCGATGTTGGTTTCGATGCCCTTTAAGTTAATGTTGTTTGTACTTGTCGATGGCTGGTCACTGATAATGACGACACTTGTCGCCAGTTTTGCAATTTAAGGTGAATTATGACTCCTGATGTTGTTTTAGAAGTTGGGCAAGAGGCGCTAAAAGTAACATCACTTCTGGCAGCACCTATATTGTTATCTGTTCTGGTCGTAGGCTTGATCGTTGGTATGTTTCAAACAGTGACGTCTATACAAGAAATGACATTGAGCTTTATTCCAAAATTAATTGTTCTAGTGTTGGTATTGGCTATAGGGGGCGATTGGATGCTGACACTGATGATGGATTATATGACGACTATGTTTGAGGAAATACCGAATCTAATCGGTTGAGTCTAGGCATCGAAAATGAGCTTTACTAGCGATCAACTCATTCAATATATATCAAGTTATTTCTGGCCGTTTGTACGGATAGGAGCTGCATTAATGGTGATGCCGATATTCGGTGCAAGTTCCATTGTTCCTAGAAAAATTCGTTTGATGTTAGGGTTATCTATCACAGTTTTGATTGTTCCCATGTTGCCTCCAGTAGCATTTATAAGCCCATTGAGTGCACAGGGCATTCTATTGTTGGTACAGCAAATTTTAATCGGCGTAGCGATGGGGTTTTTGCTTAAGTTGGCTTTTGAGTCGTTGTTATTAGGTGGTTTAAGTACAGCCATGCCGATGGGTTTAGGTTTTGCCAATATAGTTGACCCACAAAATGGCATCCAGGTTCCTGTGCTCAGTACCTTTTTTACAATTCTTGGTACGTTGTTATTTTTATCAATGAATGGTCATTTACTGGCATTACAAGTATTAGTAGACAGTTTTTCAGGTCTGCCAATAGGGCCAATTGGTTTATCTTCAGATAGTATTTTGACAATAGCGCTCTGGGGAAGCCAGGTTTTTCTGGGCGGTATATTAATCGCATTACCAGCGATTATGATAATAACGCTAATTAATATTACTTTCGGAGTTATGACAAAAGCTGCGCCACAATTAAATATTTTTGCAGTTGGCTTTCCTACCACTATGGCAGCTGGATTTTTAGTTATCTTTTTAACCCTGCCAAATTTATTGCCACGTTTTATGTCTTTAATCGAAGAAGTATTTGAAACCATGCGCTTAATTCTAGGAGTTAGCTGATATGGCAGAGAATGAAGATGGTCAAGAAAAATCTGAAGAGCCCTCAGCGAAGAAACTAGCAGATGCAAAACAAAAAGGTGAGGTCCCTCGGTCAAAAGAATTAAATACCACCATGGTTTTATTGGCAAGCTCAGTTGGTTTAATGACAATGGGTGGAAGCATAGGTGAAGGATTAAGTCGGATATTGAAATCGTCACTGATCATCGACCGTAGTTTAATGTACGACAGATTATTAATGCTTAATGTTGCTTTTGATACGGTTTTGGATGTTTTTTTTCTCATTTCTCCTTTTCTTGTCTTGTTGGTTGTTTCTGTATTTTTAAGTCCAATTATGCTGGGTGGGTTTGCTTTTTCTGGTAAGAAAATGCAGCCAAAGTTATCAAATATCAGTCCTTTAAAAGGCATGAAGAAACTATTCGGTACGGAAGGTTTGATGGAGCTTGTAAAATCTATTCTTAAAATAGGTTTGATAGGCGGCTCGGGTACGTTATTAATAATGATGTTATTTGATGACGTATTGCGTTTTAGTCGATTTGAATTTGCCAGAGCTTTTGCTGAATCGGTTAATATGATTGGTTGGTTTTTCCTTGTTGTCTGCACAACCATTATTGTAATAGCAGCTATTGATGTGCCATTTCAAATATGGCAATTCAAAAAACAGCAGCGTATGACAAAGAAAGAAGTAAAAGATGAACAAAAAAATATGGAGGGTAGCCCTGAATTAAAAAATAAAATACGTAGTCTGCAAATGGATATTGCAATGCGTAGAATGATGGAAGAAGTACCAAAAGCTGATGTTGTCATTACAAATCCAACACACTATGCGGTAGCACTTAAATATGATGAAAATAAAATGGGTGCCCCTATCTTGCTTGCAAAAGGATCTGACCTGGTTGCAGCTCGAATTCGTGAAATTGCAGATGAAAATAATGTCCCAATGATATCTGCAGCACCGTTAGCGCGAGCTGTGTTTTTCTCTACTGAACTTAATCATCAAATACCAGAGCGTTTATACCTAGCTGTTGCTCAAATTCTTGCATATATCTTCCAGCTTAAACGGGCAACGAAGATGGGAGCAAAGCCACCTGAGATGCCGCAAGACCTGGATGTACCAGAGGATATGTGGAAAGGTAAATAAGTTTACAACTGAGATATTCGTCATGACTTGTTTTGTGAAATTAAAGTGCTGATTCAGGAATTACCAAGCTAAATAGAAATAGATTCTAATAATTAACTTTAGCACCTCGCTGTAACTATTTGTTTTTCAATAAATAGATGGCGACTGTTAATCTATTATTTTTTACGGATCAAACTCAAGTATTTCAAGCAGGATCCGATAAATGTCTTAACATAAATATACGAAGAACATTTATATGACAAATATTTCACAAATGCCTAAAAGCTCCTCATTGATACAATATTCACTTTATCTGGGTTTTACGGGTATCGTGCTTGCTTCGCTATCAGTATTTTGGGACTGGCCTGGGTTAGTCAGCGCTACATTTGCTGCATTAGCGCTCATTACTAATTTAACTGTATTGCTTTTATTTTCAAATAAGAAGCAAGACAACAAAGCTGATGTAGAAAGCGATCATGATGTGCTTGGTAAGACGAATGAATTATTAAACAATATTGATACCTTTATTGTGAAGCTTTCAGATCAGGCTATGGATGCTAATAACAAATCTATTAGCTTGGTTGAAGATGCCAGTAATAAGTTGCGTGATAATTTTAATAACCTTAATCAGGCATCTGAACAGCAGATGAGCATTACTGAAGGTATTGTTGAGCGGAGCGTTCTGTCTGGTGGCGAAGAGAATATTAGCATAAATGAATTTGTAGGGCAGGTGAATAAAGCACTTGAGCAATTTACCAGTATTCTGGTTGCAGTGAGTACGCAAAGTGTAGACGCTATTGGGTCAATTGATATTCTGGTTGATCAAATGGATCATGTGTTTGAAATTCTAAAAGAAGTTGAAACCATTGCTGAGCAAACTAATTTGTTAGCATTAAATGCGGCAATTGAGGCCGCTCGTGCTGGAGAGGCTGGTAGAGGGTTTGCTGTCGTTGCAGATGAAGTAAGAAATCTTTCAAAGCGATCTGCCATGTTAAATACTTCAATGGGCGAAAAAGTAGGTAACGTTAAAGAAGCAATGAATAACGTACGCGCAACTGTGCGTGACGTAGCCAGTATAGACCTTAATGAATCATTGATGGCGAAAGAATCAGTCACTTCATTGACGAAACAGTTAGGTGAAAATAATGTTTATCTCTCAGAAGGTATTGGAGCTATGGCTGAAGTAAATGATAATATTAACTCAAATGTTAATCAGGCTGTGCAGTGCTTACAATTCGAAGACATGGTATTGCAATTACTGCAAGGTAGCTCCGAACACTTGGCAGAATCTCGATCAATGAATGCTTCAGCTATTTTGCAGACTAGCGATGGTGATATGCTTAACGAAGAAAATTTAATTGAGAGTTTGTATGAATCAATTGATTACATGAATAATCAAATTCATGAACGAATTATTAGTCTTTCACAGCCAGATAAAGTCAGTCAGCAATCAATGGAACATGGTGATGTAGATTTGTTCTGACAGTAATGAATATTTAAATAGGAGTCACTCGTGTCGATAAAAAGCAATTACGATGTTGAATCAAAAATACTCAATATTATAGTAAATGGACGTTTTAATATTGAACTGCAAAAGGTTTTCAAGCAGACATATTTCGATATAAAAGATAAGAATATAACTTTTCGTGTTGACCTTGAATTCGTGGATTATATGGATAGCTCTGCATTAGGCATGTTGAATTTACTACGGCAGCATGCAGAAGGTAATGGAGGAAAAGCGATTTTAGTAAAACCAAAAGACCTTGTATTGCGAATTCTTAAGCTGGCACATTTTGACTCACTTTTTCAAATTGAATCATAATATATGGAACTACAAGAAGATACAGAACATGACAGTGAACACCGCGGCACAGCTCTAGTAGTTGATGATGAACAAACGAATCGTTTATTTCTAAGCGCACTACTACAAAATGCAGGCTTTAATGTCATTGAGGCAGTTAATGGTCAAGAAGCTGTAGAGCTAAAAAAACAGGAAGTGATTGACATCGTTTTTATGGATGTAATGATGCCAATAATGGATGGCATAGCCGCCACAAAAATTATTAAATCAGATACAGAAGGTGTTTTTACACCAGTTATTTTTCTCACAGCCATGTCTGATTCTGAAGATATTGCACGTTGTATTGATGCAGGTGGAGACGATGTTCTCACCAAGCCATATGATGCTAATATACTTGAAGCAAAAATCATTGCGCAAGAACGTATACGTGATCTGCACAGGAATATTAGCAGACTCCTGGGTTCACTCGACACTGAACATGAGATGGCTCATCATGTGCACGATTATATTTTCACGCAACGTAATGTCAAGGTTAATAAAGTCCGAAGTACTATTTTATCTGCTGCACGATTTAGTGGTGATGCATTATTTACGGCTTACACACCTAATCATGAGCTTTATATTATGCTTAGTGACTTTACCGGTCATGGGTTGCCTGCTGCGCTGGCAGCAATGCCAGTAGCGAGTATTTTTCATAATCGTGCAAGTAAGGGGTATTCTGCACAATATATTTTAAATGAATGCAATCAACAGTTGTGTGATATGTTGCCAGGTAATATGTTCATGGCTGCACAGTTTGCAGTTTTTAGCTTAAATACAAATTCTGTTCAGCTCTATAATTGCGGTATGCCAGAAATTTTCATTATGAATGGTAAAGAGAACAAAGTTCGTCATCGCGTTGAATCCATGGCTCCACCTTTAGGTGTGGATGATAAGTTAGCATTGAGGCCTGCGCAAAAGTACAGAATTGAAACTGACGATCATGTTTTTTTATATAGTGATGGCTTAACCGAAGCACGTAATGATACCGATCTTTTATATACGGATTCTGATTTTAATAAAAGGATAACGTCTTTAAGTAACGTGAGTTCACTATATGATGATATTCTAGATAACTTTCATCAAGCCACAGATGGACATGAGCTTGAGGATGATGTCAGTCTGGTTGATATTAATTATTCACAAGAACTGTTTTCTGATTCACAGTCTTTGTTTGAAGGTGAACAGCGTAGTCTTGAAAAGGGAAGTTTTGATCTTCAATTTAATTCGTTACCTGATGATGTGTTCGCAACTGAGCCAGATTTATCTGTAACGTTAACTGGAAAGCAATTATTAAATACGGATCCCGTACCTTTATTAGTTGAAAACATAGATATGTTGACTGAACTGGGTGATAACAAAACTACAATATATCTTATATTAAGTGAGCTTATTGTAAATGCGATTGATCATGGTGCCTTAGGATTAGAATCAAAGCTGAAAAATGCACCTGATGGATTTGAAAAATACCTTGAAGTGCGTGGACAACGTTTATCTGATTCTCCTGATGCTTTTGTAAAAATTCAATTCAGATTATATTCACAGAATGGACGAACAGGCCTGGCTATATCAATTAAAGATAGTGGAAAAGGGTTTAACTTTAATGATTATTTCAAAAATAAACCAGATGTTAATTTACATCATGGTCGTGGTGTTTTTCTTGTGAATGAATTGTGCGACACATTAGAATACAAAAATGATGGCAGTTATGTTGAAGCCACTATTTCCTGGTAATTGATTTAATCCGTAACCAATAATACTTTAAACAAAACTCTTTTCTATATTAAGTCAACTTCATGCTTATTTAGCTAAGCATGAAGTCCCACCATTTCTTCTGAGCTTTATGATCATCGCAAGGTAGCCTTGATGCATATCTCTTTCCATATTCTTTTTTTTAAATTACATATACAACCTTTGTGTGGCCTTACTAGTTAAAAACGGTATAGATATTGCAACCAAATATGAAAATGATGGAATTTTGACGGCAGCATAATTTGTAATTGTAACATATTGTTTTAAATGAAAAAATATCTGAGGTTTAGATGGACGCAACAGGCATAGCAGCAAATGTTCAACCAGGCGCACAGAAGAGTTTTGGCGCACCTATAATGATTTTAATGCTTTTGGCGATGATGGTGATTCCATTGCCGCCAATTGCACTGGATATATTTTTCAGTTTCAGTATCGCGCTTGCATTAATTGTTTTATTGGTTGGTGTTTATGTCATGCGCCCGTTAGATTTCGCTATTTTCCCTGCAGTGTTATTGGTTACGACCCTGTTTCGACTGGCTTTGAATATTGCATCTACTCGTGTGGTGTTACTCGAAGGGCATACTGGTACGGGTGCTGCGGGTAAAGTCATTGAGTCTTTTGGTGAGTTTGTTATTGGTGGTAATTATGCTGTGGGTCTGGTCGTATTTGCGATCCTGGTTATCATTAACTTTGTTGTGGTCACAAAAGGTGCGGGTCGTATAGCTGAAGTAACGGCACGTTTTACCTTAGATGCATTACCTGGCAAGCAAATGGCAATTGATGCTGATTTGAATGCAGGTGTTTTAACCTCGGAAGAAGCACGTGATAGACGTGAAGATATTCGTAGAGAAGCTGACTTTTATGGTTCTATGGATGGTGCAAGTAAATTTGTTCGTGGAGATGCCATAGCCGGCATCTTGATATTGTTTATAAATATCATTGGGGGTTTAACGATTGGTATGGTGCAGCATGAGCTAGATATGTCAGAAGCTGTACGAAATTATACCTTGTTAACGATTGGTGATGGTCTCGTCGCCCAGATACCTTCGTTACTAATTTCAGCCTCTGCAGCGTTGATTGTTACGCGTGCTTCAGGCAATCAGGATATGGGTAAACAAGCAGTTGGTCAGTTGTTTGGTGACCCCAAAATTCTGTTTATCACAGCGGGTATCTTAACTGCGATGGGCGTAATTCCTGGTATGCCAAATTTTGCATTTTTAAGTTTAGCAGCAGTAGTTGGCGGTGTCGGTTATTACCTGACTAATGTAAAACCTAAAGAAGAGGTGACTGAAGAAATAAAACAGGATGAAGAAGTTCCTGTAGAAGCCAAAGATCTTAGTTGGGATGATGTAAGGCCGGTTGACAGAATAGGCCTTGAGGTGGGTTATAGACTCATTCCACTGGTCGATAAAAATCAAAATGGCGAGCTGATGGGGCGTATCAAAGGTGTGCGTCGAAAACTGTCTCAGGAATTAGGTTTTTTAATTCAGCCTGTTCATATCAGGGATAATCTTGACCTCAGTCCCAATATTTATCGCATTTCACTTAATGGCGTGACAGCAGGTGAGGCCGAAATTCAGCCAGAAATGTTTATGGCGATTAACCCTGGTCAGGTTTATGGAACGCTTGATGGTATAAAAGCGATCGATCCGGCTTTCGGTTTAGAAGCAGTGTGGATTGATGCCTCTCGTCGTGAACAAGCTCAAACATTGGGTTACACCGTCGTAGACCCCAGCACGGTAGTCGCCACGCATTTGAGCCAGATTCTCCAACGACATGCGCATCAACTACTTGGTCATGAGGAAGTACAGAAGATGCTGGATGTATTAGCGCAATCAGCACCTAAACTGGTAGAAGATTTGATACCTAATATCTTGCCTCTGGGCACGGTGCTGACAGTCCTCCAGGACCTGCTTGAGGAGAAAGTGCCTATCCGTGATATGCGAACGATTGCCGAGACATTGGCGGCTCAAGCACCTAAGAGTCAAGAGCCCGTCATGTTAAGCAGTGCTGTACGAACCGCGTTGAAACAATCAATTGTTCAGAATATCAATGGGATGGAAGCAGAATTATCAGTTATGACGCTCGATCCTGGGTTGGAACAGTTATTGCTACAAAGTATACAGGGAGTCGAAAACAGTGACACGGGTGTCGAACCCGGACTAGCGGAAACACTGTTTCAGGGTCTAAGAGACAATGTGCAACAACAGGAAATGTCGGGCAAACCATCTGTATTGATCATTTCCCCGGTATTAAGAGGTTGGTTGGCAAAAATGGTTCGACATTCGATACCGAATTTACATGTACTGTCGTATAACGAAGTACCTGATGATAAACAGATCAAAGTAGTAGCGACCATAGGTGATGCATTGCCATCTGCTTAATAAGTCGTAAATAGAACGGCAGATAGTTGCCATAGATATAGAGGTTATATAGTCGTATGAAAATCAAGCGTTTTTTTGCCAAGGACATGCGACAGGCGATCAGCGAAATTCGGGAAGAATTAGGCTCCGATGCAGTTATATTATCTAACCGCAAAGTAGATGGCGGTATAGAGATTATATCGGCTATTGATTATGACGATTCACTGTACTCAAACATGAAAGGAGCCATTCAAAGCAAACAACGTGAGACAGATCAAGATAATGCATTTGCGAGTGACGCAGAGTTAGCAGTAAAAGAAAGTATAACTTCCCATACTGACATGAATGCTGCAAAAGCAGAATGGATGGAAGATCCAATGTTGATTCAAATGCGTCATGAACTGAAAAGCTTACGTGGGGTGTTAGAGAGTCAATTATCACACCTTAGTTTGTCAGAATTCCAACGCAGTGATCCCCAAAGTGCCGCTATTATGCGTCGTTTTGAACAACTCGGTATTGATACCGATTTAAGTCAACAATTTGCATCGGTGATCGGGGCGGATTTAAGTCTTGAAGATGCTTGGCGCCATGCTTTGGCATTGTTAGCACATGAAATTCCCGTTAGCGACGATGACATTCTGAATAAAGGAGGCATCGTTGCACTAGTTGGGCCAACAGGAGTAGGTAAAACCACAAGCATCGCTAAATTGGCAGCTCGTTATAGTTTAAGATACGGTAATCGCAGTGTAGCGTTGATTTCAACTGATAGTTATCGAATTGGCGCCCAGGAACAACTACTGAATTTTGGTCGAATTCTCGATATACCCACCTACACAGTTAACAACACGGCTGAGTTATCCGAGCGATTAAATGATCTTCGCGAAAAACGATTGATATTGATAGATACCGCAGGCATGAGTCAAAGAGATATTCAATTAAGCGAGCAATTGCAAACACTGGCAGATAGTTCTGCCAATATTCAGACTTACCTTGTTATGGCCGCTAATACACAAACCAGCACCTTGCAGGATGTCATGTATTCTTTTAGCCAATCCAACCTTAAAGGTTGCTTGTTAACCAAGTTGGATGAAACAACGAGCCTTGGTGGTGTTATATCTACGGTAGTACGAAATCAGATACCGGTTGCCTATATCAGTGATGGTCAGAAGGTACCAGAAGATATGCATCCTGCACGAGCACACAGCATGGTTAGTCGGGCGGTGACGTTAATGCAGCAGCATGAATTAATGATGGAGAAACACAATAACAGCATGAATATAAAGGGAAATATGGCTAATGCACATGTCTGAGCAGGTGATTGATCAGGCAGCGGGCTTACGCAGAATGGCTAATCCTAAACCGGTACAGGTAATCGCAGTTTCAAGTGGTAAAGGTGGTGTAGGGAAAACCAATGTTTCGGTGAACCTGGCGCTTGCCATGGCTGCAAGTGGTAAGAAGGTGCTTATTATGGATGCTGACCTTGGTATGGCGAACGTGGATATTATGCTTGGCTTACGCCCTACTTATAACCTTTCGCATGTTCTCAGCGGTGAGCGAACACTTGAAGAAGTTATTGTTGAAGGTCCGGGTGGCGTAAAAGTGATTCCTGCGGCTTCCGGTGTAAAAGCCATGGCTGAATTATCACCGATGGAGAATGCAGGTGTTATAAGAGCATTTAGTGAGATCAGCAATGATGTTGATGTATTAATCATAGATACAGCTGCAGGT
>Ga0316204_10008057_pt1 | contig 14940 bp, 12 predicted proteins | sample 6monrhotite_MG_2_FD_205661 | JGI IMG/M metagenome (GOLD analysis project Ga0316204, IMG submission 205661) | Microbial mat bacterial communities from mineral coupon in-situ incubated in ocean water Damariscotta River, Maine, United States -... | ecosystem: Environmental > Aquatic > Marine >...
ATTTTTGCCAAGATGAAGAGGCCTGTCAGGCGGAGCGGATCGCCTCTAGCATCACATGCACGTTTTCGGGATCGGCGTCGGGTGTGATACCGTGGCCGAGATTGAAGATATGAGGGCCGTTTTTGAAAGCCTCAACGATGCGTTTGGTCTCGTCGATCAAAGGCCGGCCGCCGGTGACCATGAGTTTAGGGTCGAGATTGCCCTGCACGCAGCCGTCGGGTTGCAGCGTCTGGGCGGCCCAGGCGGCATCGACGCTGGTGTCGATGGCCAGACAATCCGCCCCGACAGCTTTGGCGAAACCCAGGTAGTTTTCGCCCGCCTCGCGCGGGAAGGCGATGACCGGCAGGCCGGGGTGGCGGGATTTAAGCGCGGCGATGATGCGCTTGATCGGCTGTAGGGAGTATTTTTCGAAGGCGTCGCCTTTCAGGCTTCCGGCCCAGGAATCGAAGAGCTTGATCACCTCGGCCCCGGCTTGCACCTGTGCGCTGAGGTATTCGATGGTGGCCAGCGAGATAAGCTCGATCAGCGCGTCGAAAGTTTCCGTGTCGCCCTCGCGCAGGGCATGGGCCGGAGCCTGATCGGGCGTGCCGCGCCCTGCGATCATGTAGGTGGCGACCGTCCAGGGGGCACCGGCAAAGCCGATGAGCGTGGTTTCCTTTGGCAGTTCGCGCGTCAGGATGCGGATCGTTTCATAGACCGGGGCAAGGTGATCGTGGATGTCGTCGGGCCCCTTGAACCGGGCCATGTCACCGGCACCGGAAATCGTTGAAAGGCGCGGGCCCTCGCCGGTGACGAACCACAGATCAGCCCCGAGCGCCTGCGGGATCAGCAGGATGTCGGCAAAGAGGATTGAGGCATCGAAACCATAGCGACGGATCGGTTGCAGCGTGACCTCGGCGGCCAGATCGGGATTGTAGCACAGCGACAGAAAATCGCCCGCCTTTTCCCGCGTGGCGCGATATTCGGGCAGGTAGCGCCCGGCCTGACGCATCATCCAGACGGGCGGTGTCGGCAGGGTTTCACCGGCGAGAGCGCGCAGCAGGGTCTTGGTCATGGGGGCGGTCCTTTTGCCGTGGTTTGCGTTGGTGTTTCGCGGGGGGCGTCCGGTGTCAAGCGGGGCTGCGCGGATTTGGGCGGTTTCGACGCGCGTTCCGCGCGCCGACTGGCGGCGGATATGCCGCCAGTAAAAGACGAGTATTTTTGCAAAGAAGAAGGCGAGGGGGTTCAGCTTGGTGGAGGGTTGGATTAGGAAACAGGCATGGATATGCATCTTCCTTCACCTTCCGCGCCGCTGAAAATCGGCACCCGTGGTTCGCCGCTGGCGCTGGCGCAGGCGCATGAGACACGGCGCCGGTTGGCCGCGGCGTTTGACCTGCCGCGGGAGGCCTTTGAAATTGTCGTGATCAAAACCACCGGCGACAACCGGGCGATGATCGAAGCGGATCGGCCCTTGAAGGAGATCGGCGGCAAGGGTTTGTTCACGAAAGAGATCGAAGAGGCGCTCTTGGCTGGTGGCATCGATATCGCGGTGCATTCGATGAAGGATATGCCGGTGGCGCAGCCGGGCGGGCTGTTGCTGGACACGTATCTGCCGCGCGAGGATGTGCGCGACGGGTTCGTTTCGCTGGCCCATGCCGGGCTGAAAGCGCTGCCCGTTGGTGCGCGGGTCGGGTCATCGTCGCTCAGGCGGCGGGCGCAGTTGATGGCGCGGCGGCCCGATCTTGAACTGGTCGAGTTTCGCGGCAACGTGCAGACGAGGATGAAGAAGCTGGAGGCGGGCGTGGTCGATGCCACGTTCCTGGCGATGGCGGGGTTGAAGCGCCTTGGGATGGAGGCCGTCGCCCGCGCGGCGATTGAGCCGGATGCGATGCTGCCCGCCGTGGCACAGGGCGCGATTGGGATCGAGCGTCGCGAAAGTGATGCTCGCGCCGCCGATATGCTGGCCGCGATTCATGACCCCGAGACGGGCCTGCGGCTGGCGGCGGAGCGTGCCTTTCTAGCCGGGCTTGACGGGTCCTGCCAGACGCCGATTGCCGGGCTGGCCGAGCTGGAGGGGGGCACCCTGCGGCTGAGGGGCGAGATCCTGCGCCTTGACGGGTCCGAGGTGATTTTCGATGACGTTACGGTGCCTGTGCAGGATGGCGCTGCGGCGGGTTTGGATATGGCCCGGCGAATGCGGGCGCGCGCCGGTGACGGTTTCTTTGAAGGGTGGGGCGGCTGAGGGCCGCCCGCGGGCAAATTTCCGGTTGACGGGGGCCATGCGCTGTCTTAGCAGATGCCTCGCTTAGTGGCGGTGTAGCTCAGTTGGTTAGAGCAGCGGAATCATAATCCGCGTGTCCGGGGTTCAAGTCCCTGCACCGCCACCAAAGACTCCAAATCTCCGGCAAGAAATTTCCAGGCAGTTTTTATTGCTCGGTTTTTTTAGTGTCCACGCCTTGGCACCAATCCCGTGGCTTCTGATCTCAGACCGCCCAAATTTCGTCACCTTGACGGGCGTGACCGCATCGGATGATCACATTCAACAGCCAGTCACAGGTTGGGGCTGAACATATAGGCGGCGGGCCCGGCGATGCGCAGCACTTGCCGGATCAGCGCCGCGCCGTCTGCGTCATAGGCCACGCGGGTCAGGCATAGCAGCGGCGTGTGGCGGTCAACCGACAGGGCCACCGCGTCGCTCATGCTGGTTTCCTCCGCTTGCAGCAGGTCGTCGACACGGGCGGCGCTGAGGCCTATGCGGCCCAGAATGGCCTCCAGCTCGGCGGGCAGGTCTTCGTCGGGATCGGGACAGATCGTGGCGGGAAGATGCACCTCTTCAAGCGCGAACCGGTCGCCGCCCGATTTCAGGGTGCGGGCATAATCATGCATCCGGCCCGGTCCAAACAGCGCCTCTTCGCTGGCACTGGGTGCGCGCAGGGCGTGGCGGCTGCGAAATACCTCCAACTCCAGCGGCGCGCCATCCGGCCCCCTGAGCCGGTCAAATCCGACCGGTGCCGCGCGCCCCTGCGGTTTCGCCACGATCGTGCCGCGCCCCGGTTTGCGGTGCAGATACCCCATGCCCTCCAGCGTGATCAGCGCCCGGCGCATGGTGCCCTGACTGACGCCGAAATCCGCCGCCAGTTCAAATTCATTGCCAAGGCGCAGACCCTCGGCCCAGATCCCGGTCTCGATCCGGCGCAGCATCTCGGTCTCGGCTTGTTTGTAGAGCGGTTGGCGCGGCATCGGTTTTCCTTCAATTCAGGTGGCGGATCAGGCGGGCATGTTTGTCAAAGGCCTGTATCGTTTCCCCGAGCGTCGGCAGGCCCGCTGCCTGCATCATCGGGATCATCTTGGCAAAGGCATCGGCGGTGCCGATGGCATCCCCGATGGCGGTGTGGCGGTCGGCCTCGGGGATGGTGATGGCCAGCCGGTCGCAGAGCGCATCCAGCGTGTGTTCGGCGGATTGGCCAAAGAGGATGGCCGACAACAGCACGGTATCCAGGATGGGCTGATCGAAGCGCCGCCCGATCTCGGCCTCGCGGCGTTGCAGGAACGCCATGTCGAAGGGCGCGTTATGGGCCACCAGCACGGCGTTGTCGGCAAAGCGGTGGAACCGGGTCAGCGCCTCGGCCACATCGGGCGCATCGGCCACCATTTCATTGGTCACGTGATGCACGTCGATCGAGGCCTGCGGGATCCGCCGGCCCGGATTGACCAGCATGTCAAAGCGTTCACCGGCGCGCACGCGCCCGTTGACCACGCGCACGGCGGCGATCTGGCAGATCTCGTCGACGGCCGGGTTGAGGCCGGTGGTCTCGGTATCGAAGATCACGAAATTGAGCTGGTTGAGCGCCGCATCCGACAGGGCCTTTGGCAGTTCGGCGTGCAAGAGGTCGAAATCATATTCCATCGCGCGGGCCGCCCGGGCGGGCGCGGTTGGGCGTGCCAACGGGATCGAGACCTGCAACGCCGCGCGCACGTCGGCACCGGTGCCGATGGTCACGCGGGTGCCATGCGTCAGCTCGACATCGCGGCCTGTGAAAGCGGCGAAGCCGGGGCTGAGCGGGGCGGCAAGCCAATCGTCCAGCTGTTCGCGTTCCGGCGTTGGGCCGGGGGCCTCAAGGCTGAGCGTCGCGGCGGTGTCGCCGATCGTGGCCAGCCGCAGCACCAGCCCCTCTGCGCCAAGCCCCGACCAGCCAAGCGCCAGCCGCTCCAGGAGCCGCGCCACGGCAAAACCATCGCAGCGGAGCCTGCGATCGGGCATGTCCGCGGTCAGGGCGATATCCTTGCGGTCCAGCCGCGCCGAAAGCGCCGCGGCCAGATCGGAGGCGGGCAGGGCCTCCATCGGCCACCATTGGGTGTCGGTTGCCGCCTTGCGGGCACCCACCTCTGCCGTCAGCGATGTCAGGGTGGCCTTTTGCGGTTCCGGCAGGTCGGGTAACACGTCTTCGACCCCGTCCAGCAGGCGGGTCAGCAGATGGGCGCGTTCGGAATGCACTTTGAGGTCGCCCGAGACATCCCTCAGACTCAGCACATAACCGGGGTGTTTGGTCTCCTGACCTTCCAGAAACAGCAGCTTGATCCGCGCCTCCAGCAGGCGCGCGCCGCGGGTGGTGGCACATAGGATATCGGCCCCCTCGGCCTCGCCCGCATCCAGCAGGCGATGATAGGCCTGCATCACCGGTCCGGGCATCAGAAGGTGGCCGATGGGACGGTTGAGGCCAAGCGCCTCGGTATGGCCAAGAATGTCCGCCGCGCGCCCGTTATAGAGCGCGACCGTGTGGTCAGGGGTGCAGAAGAGAACACCATCGGGCACCTCGGCAAGCAGCGCCTCAAGCCGGGTTTTCTCACGCAGAAGCTGTGCATTTTCGCGCCCCGCCGCCAACGCCATGGCGTTGCGCGTTTCGGTCAGGTTCGCGGCCACGGCGGCGGCGGCGGGGGCCAGATCGCCCAGATATTTTGCGGGCGCATGGTCGATCCCGGCCTCGACATCGGCATGGGCGCGGGCGCGCATATCGGCGGCCAACCGTTCGACCGGGCGGGCGACATTTTCATCGAACAGCACCCAGACCCAAAGCGACAGCCCGATGATCGCCAGAACTGCCACCAGCCCCGCGATCACGAATGAGGACAGCGCCTCAGCCTCGCCCAACCGGACATAGCCAAGCGCCAGCCCGCCAATCGACAGGGCCGATCCGCCAAGCGCCAGAAGCGCGAAGAATAGAAAGATCCGCAAACGCAGGCTGAGATGGGTGAACATGCGGGTGGGCCTCCCTTCACGTGCCCCGGTAGGTCAGGAACACAGCGCCGTGCGCAGCGGGTCATCGGGGCCAAGCCCGACCCACCCGGCATCGGGGCCAAGGGTTTCGGCGTTCAGGTCGGGCAGGTCGATCAGGGTCAGCTGAAGTTCGGCGGCGCAATCGACGGCCATCGGCACTTCGGTGATCGCGGCCCACCGGCCATAGACGTAGAGGTTGACCACCTGCACCTCGGGCAGCGCGTCGTTCATGCGCAGCGATGCCCGGTCCAGCGCGATGAACCCGTCATTATAGGGGCGGACATATGTCCAGGGTTGCCACCAGGAGGTGCGCTCGCGGGTAACGATCACCTCCATGCCGTCGGGCAGGTTGCCGGTCTGGTTGCTGAACCAGGTATATTCCGTCGATATCGTGGCCGCGATCATCGCGCCGCCCGCAAAAAGCGGGGTGATCCATCCGGGCAGGCGGTCGCGGAACGTAAAGCGCAGCGCCATGGCAAGGCCCGCGCCACCGAATCCGGCGGCAAAAACGGCAATGAGGGTCAGGAACATGGGGGGTGCCTCCGGGGCTAGCTCAGGATACCGCGGCCTTGGCCGACGGCAGATTGCATTGTCTTTACCACAACAAAGGCGTCGCGCAGGTGGCTGCGTTCGAAATCGCTCAGGTCTGTCGGGGCCATGAAGTTGTCAGGCTTTTCGCCGCGTTTGATCTGGGCGGCCTGATGTTGCAGCCGGATGTCGGCGATCATGTCATAGGCGTCCAGCAAATCGCGCCCGCCGGTGGGCGATACCTGCCCGCCTTCGATTGCGGCCTCAAGGCGTGCGCGCGTGTTCGCGGCGCGGTGGCGGCCCTGCAGCGCGTAGATGCGGCCCAGATCGACGATCGGCACCACCCCGTTATGCTTGAGATCGACGCGGTTCTTGTTCTCGCCCGACCGGATGGTGGCAAAGCCCCGAAAAAGGCCAAGCGGCGGCGCGTGTTTCAACGAGTTCGAGACCATATGCGCCACGAAAATCGAGTTCTCGGCAGCCTTTTCCAACGTGTCGGTCTGAAGATCGGCAAAGAGGCGGTCATCGCCGCCAATGGCGCGCAGATCGAACATGACCGAGGCCAGCATCTGCGCCTCGGGGTCGGGCTTGGCGATCCATTTCTGGAAATACTGCCGCCAGACAGCCAGCGGCTGCCGCCAGCGATCCGCCGTCGCCATCATGTCGCCGGGGCAGTAGAAATAGCCGCAGGCATCCAGCCCGTCCGAGACGAATGTCGCCAGCGCCTTGAAATAGGTGTCGTCGGCGGGGGTCATGGCGTCGTCGATGATCAGGCAATTATCCTGATCGGAAACGCCGGTCTGTTCCTGGCGGCCCTGGCTGCCGCAGGCGAGCCACAGATAGGGCACCGGGGGCACCCCAAGCTGGTCCTCGGCCATCGCCAACAGCCGCCGCGTGGTGGCATCGCCAATGTCGGTGATCAGACGGGTGACAACCTGATGCGCGTTATGGCCACCGACCAGCTGCACCAGAAGCTGCGGAATGCCGCGCACGATCTTGGCCAGCGCGGCGACGCTGTCGGCATCCGCGATATCCTTGATCAGGGCGGCGGATGAGAGGGCCTGAAACCGGGTCAGGTCGGTCTGGGTCAGAATGCCCACCAGCTTGCCTGCCTCGACCACGGGCATATGGGTGATGCGCTGTTCGATCATCGCATGCAGCACGTCTGACACCAGCGCGGAAGGTGGCAGGCTGACCGGGTTTGCGGTCATGATTTCGGCCACGGGCGTCTCGGACGGGCGGCCTTCGGCCACGGCGCGGTTGGTCAGATCGCGAGTGGTCAGGATTCCTTCGACGGTACCGTCATGGGTGACCATCAACGAAGATACGGCCCTGTCGCGCATTGTTAAAGCGGCGTCCCTGATCGTGGCTTCGCGCCCGCAGGTCAGCGGCGCGCGGGTCATGATCTCGGCCAGCGACAGTGTGGTCAGGTCATCGCGCTTGGCGCGGGCGGGACGGGTGCGATCAAAGAATTGCGCAACGCGTGGGTGATCCGCGATCAGGGCGCGAAAGGTGGCGGCGGGAATGGCGATCAGCCGCGTGGCGTCGTCGGCTCGGGCCGAGGTCACTGCCACGCCATCGCGCAACAGCCCGCGTTCGCCAAACGAGTTGCGGGGACCAAGGATGGAAACGATCTGGCCGGCCTCATCGGTGATGTCAACGCGGCCTTCCACGATCAGATAAAGAGCAGCAAGCGGTTTGCCAAAGCGATAGACATGCTGACCCGCTTCGAACCGTTCCTCGGCGACCGACGCGGCCAACGCGTCCAGCGCGGCACCCGGCAGGCTGTCATAAGGATGGGTCTGGGCTAGAATATCGCGGATGGATTGGGGCATGGGGCGTCCGTCGGTCAAAGAAAATGGCGCATCCCGAACTGTCGGGATGCGCCGGTGTTTTGAACAGGGCCCGCGGTGTCGCAGGCCCTGTAAAGGGGCGTTCCCTTAGTGGTCCTGGGCTGCACCGGCACCGCGCGGCACACGGATGCTTTCCACCAGGTCGATGATCTCCTGCGGAGGCTCTTCGGTGGCGTTGGACACGATATATGCCACACTGAAGTTGATCAGCGCACCAATGGCACCGAACGAGGTCGATTTGATCGGCCCAAGCAGCGGATCGGCATCGGTGAAGGTGTTGGTGCCGGGGATGAAGAACCAGCCCTTATGCAGGAAGATGTAGACCAAGGTCACGATCAGACCCGCCAGCATCCCCCAGACAGCGCCCTTGTTGTTCACGCGCTTGGAGAAGATGCCCATCATCAGCGCCGGGAAGATCGACGCCGCTGCCAGACCAAAGGCCAGAGCCACGGTTTGCGCCGCAAAGCCCGGAGGATTGAGACCCAGATAGGTCGCCACCACGACGGCACCGGCCATCGCGATACGGGCCCACAAAAGCTCACCCTTTTCCGAGATGTTCGGGTTCAGCTGACCTTTGATGAGGTCGTGGCTGATGGCACCCGAAATGGCCAGAAGCAAACCTGCCGCAGTGGACAGGGCAGCCGCGAGACCACCAGCGGCAACCAGCGCGATCACCCAACCGGGAAGGTTGGCAATCTCGGGGTTGGCCAGCACCAGGATGTCGCGGTTCACGCTCAATTCCGACCCTGCCCAACCGCGTTCTGCTGCGGTGGCGGCAAAGCTTTCGGAACCAGCGTTATACCACTGGATCAACCCGTCACCATTGGCGTCGTTGAAGGTCAGCAGGCCGGTGACTTCCCAGTTCTGCATCCACACCGGGCGATCATCATAGGCGATGGGTGCCTCTGCGGTGCCGTTGGGATAGACCGTGTCGATCAGGTTCAGACGCGCCATCGCACCAACAGCCGGGGCCGTCAGATAAAGCAGCGCGATGAAGACCAGCGCCCAACCTGCCGACCAGCGTGCATCAGCCACACGGGGAACCGTGAAAAAGCGGATGATGACGTGCGGCAGACCGGCGGTACCGATCATCAGCGACAGCGTGAACAGAACCATGTTCAAAGTGGAACCCTGCGCGCCGGTATATTCGGCAAAGCCCAGTTCCTGAACAACCTGGTCAAGACGCTCCAGCAGCGGCAGACCGGACGCGGTATGCTCGGCAAAGAGGCCAAGCGCCGGGATCGGATTGCCGGTCAGTTGCAGCGAAATGAACACGGCCGGGATGGTGTAGGCGGTGATCAGAACGACATATTGCGCCACCTGCGTATAGGTCACACCCTTCATGCCGCCCAGAACGGCGTAGATGAACACCACGGCCGCACCGATATAGAGGCCGGTCGCATTGTCGACCTCCAGAAAGCGCGAGAAGGCAACGCCAACACCGGTCATCTGACCGATAACGTAAGTTACCGAGGCCACGATCAGGCAGACCACCGCCACCATGCGGGCGGTCGGGCTGTAGAAGCGGTCACCGATGAATTCCGGCACGGTGAACTTGCCGAACTTACGCAGGTAAGGCGCAAGCAGCATGGCCAGCAGCACATAACCGCCGGTCCAGCCCATCAGGAACGAGCTGTTGTCGTAGCCGGTAAAGGCAATCAGGCCAGCCATCGAGATGAACGAGGCTGCCGACATCCAGTCAGCCGCCGTCGCCATACCGTTGGTGACGGGGTGAACGCCGCGGCCGGCGGCGTAAAATTCAGACGTGGAACCCGCGCGGGCCCAGATCGCGATGCCGATGTAAAGCGCGAAAGTTGCGCCAACAAACAGCAGGTTCAGAGTATACTGATCCATGTGAAAATCCGTCCCTTATTCTTCGTCGACGCCATGCTGGATATCGAGCTTGTTCATACGCCATGCGTAGAAAAAGATCAGAACCAGAAAGACGATGATTGAGCCCTGCTGTGCGAACCAGAAGCCCAGATCGGTGCCGCCAACGGCGATGCCGGAAAGCAACGGGCGCAGCACAATACCGAAGCCGAACGACACAGTCGCCCAGATCACCAATGACCAGGTGACCAGACGGATATTTGCCGCCCAGTATTCGTTGTTTGATGGCGTCTCTGCCATGAGGTTTCTCCCTTTGTTTGGGTTTCCCCGGTCTGCCTTATGGCAAATCGGGGTCTTTTTATCCCCGGCACCCCTCCAGCAGGTGCCGGGGAATTCCGTGTTACCCGTTCGCAACCCGTGCGACGACGTCACCGAGCGCGGCAGCGATCTTGGTGATCTCCCCCATTGCGGGCACTGTGCTCAACGTGCCGCGGGCGGCGTAGTAGCTGATCAGCGGGGCGGTCTGGGCGTGATAGGCCAACAGGCGCGTGCGCACCGTTTCGGCGTTGTCATCAGCGCGCCGGTTGAAATCGGTGCCCTGACATTTGTCGCAGGTTCCGGGCGTGGCGGGCTGTTTGAAATCGTCGTGATAGCCTTCGCCGCATTTCGCGCAGGTGTAGCGACCCGCGACACGGGCCACCATCGCCTCATCATCGACCTCAAGGCTGATCACCGCGCCGATCGCATCGCCGCGTTCGGTCATCAGATCATCCAACGCGGCGGCCTGCGCCTCGGTGCGGGGAAAGCCGTCCAGGATCGTGCCTTTGGCCACGTCGGGCGCGGCCAGGCGATCCTTGAGGATGGCCAGCACGATCTGATCCGAGACCAGTTCACCGGCCTCCATCACCGATTTGGCGGCCTTGCCGGCTTCGGTTCCCGCCGCAACGGCACCGCGCAGAAGATCGCCGGTCGAGAGCTGCACAAAGCCGAACTTTTCCTCCAGCATCCGCGCTTGCGTGCCCTTGCCCGACCCAGGCGGGCCAAGCAGGATGAGATTGACAGGGCGTGTTTTGGTATCTGTTGTCATGCTCCGCCCGCCTCAGCTTTCGGCCCGGTTGGCAATCAGATCGTCCACCACGGACGGATCGGCCAGCGTCGAAGTATCGCCAAGCGCGCCATAATCGTTTTCGGCGATCTTGCGCAGGATGCGGCGCATGATCTTGCCCGAGCGCGTTTTCGGCAGGCCGGGGGCCCATTGGATGACATCGGGCTTGGCGATCGGCCCGATTTCGCGGCGAACCCAGTCCGAGAGCGTTTTCTTGAGCGCATCCGACGGGGTTTCGTCATTCATCAGAGTGACATAGCAATAGATGCCCTGGCCCTTGATCGGGTGCGGATACCCCACCACGGCGGCCTCGGATACGGTCTCATGCGCGACCAATGCGCTTTCGACCTCGGCGGTGCCCATGCGGTGGCCCGAGACGTTGATCACGTCATCGACGCGGCCGGTGATCCAGTAATCGCCATCGGCGTCGCGGCGGCAGCCGTCGCCGGTGAAGTAATAGCCTTTGTAATCGGCGAAATAGGCGCTGATAAACCGGTCATGATCGCCAAAGACGGTGCGCATCTGCCCCGGCCAGCTATCGGTCAGAACCAGCACGCCCTCGACATCGTTGCCCTCGATGATCTCGCCAGTGGTGGGTTCCAGAACCAGAGGGTTGACGCCAAAGAACGGTTTTTGCGCGGCACCGGGTTTCAGCTTATGCGCGCCGGGCAGGCCGGTCATCATGTGGCCGCCGGTTTCGGTCTGCCACCAGGTATCGACGATCGGGCAGTTTCCCTTGCCGACATGGCGGTTGTACCAGTTCCAGGCCTCGGGGTTGATCGGCTCACCCACCGAACCCAGGACCTTGAGGCTGGAGAGGTCGTATTTCTCGACAAACTCGGGCCCCTTGCCCATCAGCGCGCGGATCGCGGTGGGGGCGGTGTAGAACTGGTTGACCCCGTGCTTTTCGCACACGGCCCAGAACCGGCCGGCATCGGGATAGGTCGGCACGCCTTCGAACATCACCGTGGTGGCACCATTGGCCAGCGGCCCATAGACGATATAGCTGTGGCCGGTGACCCAGCCGACATCGGCGGTGCACCAAAAGACATCGCCCTCGTGGTAATCGAACACATATTCATGCGTCATCGAGGCATAGACCAGATAGCCGCCGGTGGTGTGCACCACGCCCTTGGGCTGCCCGGTCGAGCCGGAAGTGTAGAGGACAAAGAGCGGGTCCTCGGCCCCCATCTCGGTCGGCGGGCAATCGGTGCTGACGGTTGCGGCGATATCGTCATACCAGATGTCGCGGCCACCAACCCAGGCGATCTGATCGCCGGTGCGCTTGACTACGAGACAGCGGGTATCCAGCACGTTGTGCAAGAGCGCCTTGTTGACGTTGTCCTTGAGTTCGGTGATCCGGCCGCCACGCGGCGCGCCGTCCGAGGTGATCACCAGCTTGGCCCCAGAGCCATTGATCCGGGCCGCCAGCGCATCGGGTGAGAACCCGGCAAAGACGATGGAATGGATGGCCCCGATCCGGGCGCAGGCCAGCATCGCATAGGCGGCCTCGGGGATCATCGGCAGATACAGAACGACGCGGTCGCCTTTTTGAACGCCAAGCTCCTTGAGGACATTGGCAAAACGGCCGACCTCTTCGGACAGCTTGTTATAGGTGATGTGCTGCGCGTCTTCGTCCACGGAATCGGGTTCGAAGATGATCGCGGTCTGATCGCCGCGTGTGGCCAGGTGCCGGTCGATGCAGTTGGCGGCAACATTCAGCGTGCCGTCCTCATACCATTTCACATGCACATCATCATGCGCGAACGAGGTGTCCTTTACCTTGGTATAGGGCTTGATCCAGTCAATGCGGCGGCCTTGCTCGCCCCAGAATGCCTCGGGGTCGGTGATCGAGGCGGCATACATCTCATCATATTTGGCGGTGTCGATATGGGCCCCGGTCAGGATGGCGGGCGTCATGTCAGTATCGGTGGGCAATGGTCTCTCCCTCAAAGAGTGCCGGTTCTGATCCCTGGCAAAAGACACGCCGAACCGGTGGCGGAAAACGAAGTTTCCTACGTGCCCTGCAGATGCGAACGGCCCTGCCGCAGATTATTGCGGTGCCGAAACGATGCCCGCGATGGGCTGTTGATCTGGTTAGCCTCCCCAACCAAGACACGTGTCCGTAAGTGGCGCGCCGCTATCCTCCTCAGGCGCGTCAGGACCCGCGTCGGAGAACAGATATTGCTGTGCTCCTGCGCAGAAGATTACAAAGTTTCGCCACAATCGGAACGGGTGGTGGTCGCAGCGGGTCGAATTCTGTCACAGATTTTCGGGAAAAATGAAAAAACTGTAAATTAAATTACAAAGTGTAAAATAAATCCTTTATTTATAGTCTTTTGAGCGTGAAAAGATTTCATGAACATCGGCCGATGTCAGTGGCTTTCTTTTCCGACGGGCGCTCAATTGGATTTGACGTTCCTTGAAGTTGCACCACGTGCCCCTATCCGCCGAAGATTCGCGGGGCCGGGTCGCAAACTCTGCTATTCAGCGGTCAGTCCACGAAACGCGCCTTCCAGCCAGGGCATCTGGTGCAGACCGGGCCGGATAAAATGGGTGTTGATCAGGTCGCGCGCGATGGCTGCGATCTGGGTCGGCACGTCGCCGGTCCAATCAGCCCCGGCATAAAGGGCGATTTGGCGAGAAAACCCCGGAAACGGCAACGGGTGCGCGTCGATGTCATCGCGGAACCGGCCTGCGCGCAGCAGGCTGAGTGGCGTTGTAATGGTCCAGCCGCCGCCGCCCGCAACCAGCGCGCTGATGGATTGGTTGCTGTCCAGTTCAAACCAGTTGGGCAGGGTGGCCCCCTGTCGCGTCAGAGCCTCTTCGATCTGCTGGCCCATGACCTGCGCCTGATCGCGGCGCAAAAACCGCAAATGATCAAGCGCCGCCACCCCGCCCGAGATATCGGTGCCATGTGGCACGGCCAGGATGTAGGGATCCTGCACCAACGGATGCACCGCGACCCCGGGCGGCGCGGCGCGGCCCGCGGCGCAGATCGCGATATCGAGGGACTGATCGGCGATTTGCCCCAACAGGATATGGCTGGGGCCGGTATGCAGGCGAAATTCGCAATGTTGCATAGTTTCGGCCAGCCGCGCCGTCAGGGCCGGTGTCACCACGTTTTCGAAATCCTCGATCACGCCCATGCGCATCGCCGAGACCTGGCTGAGGTCAAGCGCGGTCAGGTCGCGCTGCCCGTCGCGCAATGCGCCAAGGGCGGCCTCGACATGGCGCAGAAACTGCCGGCCAGCCTGCGTCAGCACCATCGGGCGGCGGCCCTGATCGATCAGCGGCACGCCGACAGCGGCGGTCAGGTTCTTGAGCTGTTGCGACACGGCAGGCGCGCTCATGCCCAGGCGTTTGGCAACATCGCCCACCGATCCGCTCTCGGCCAGCGCCTCGAACACTTCCAGACCCCGGATCGAGACACCTTTCAAAACTCCGGGCATGGTTTTTCGCTTTCTGCCGTGCAGGCCTCAGGCGGTTATGATCTGTTGCAGCAGGTCGGTGGGGACTTCGACGCCCTGCGCCTCGATGCGCCTGCGGGTGTCGTGTAATGCGCCTGCCGCCGGATCGGGCCGGGTCTGGCCCGCCACGGAATGCAGCGTTTCCGGCGCGATGGCCAACAGACAATGCCCGGACTGGAACCGCCCGCCAAGTGGCCCCTCGAAATCGGGGCTGGATTCGGAATGCGGCATCTCGATGTCCCCTGCCAGAACCCGCACGAGCGCCGCGAAACCGGACCCTTCCGCCGCGCGATCCTGCAAGATCGTGGGCGGCCCGTCACCATTGGGCAGGGCCAGTGCCATCTGGCGCGGCGCGGCGATATCGCCACCACCTGCCTGCGGCACCCGTATCGTCGCCATACAGAGCCCCACCAGCCCCGCCATGGCGCAGTTTTCCGCCGGATGGGTGGGCAGCGTCATGGGATAGGCATCGCGGATAGCCAGGATCGCGATGCCGTTGCCGCGCGCGGCCTGCAACAGTTGGGCATGACCGGCCTCGATCGCCGGGCAGGCAAAGCCGCCATCGGCGTCGACCGACAACGTCGCAGGTCCGGTCCGGGTTAGCTGCGGCACGGCCTTGCCGTTGACCCGGCCACAGCGCAGATGTTCCACCACGTCGGGCAGGGCGGCCAGCCCGGCACCACGCAGCCCGTCATGTTCGGCAAGACGGATCGAACGCGCCACGATAGCGGCATTTGCATCCGAGGTTCCGGCCCGGATCAGGACATCGCGCGCAAAGGTTTCGATATCGGCAAGGCTGAGGCGTTCATTCATGTTGAATATGTGTAACTGCGGCTTGTGGCCTGTCAATGCGGGTCGGCGCGCGGGCCCGGGCACCGAGGCACCTCAGGCATAGAGAAA
>Ga0316204_10008058_pt1 | contig 14938 bp, 12 predicted proteins | sample 6monrhotite_MG_2_FD_205661 | JGI IMG/M metagenome (GOLD analysis project Ga0316204, IMG submission 205661) | Microbial mat bacterial communities from mineral coupon in-situ incubated in ocean water Damariscotta River, Maine, United States -... | ecosystem: Environmental > Aquatic > Marine >...
TGTTATCGGGATGTGCTGCAGGCCAATGATAGGCCGTTTGGTTGTTGAACTGCCCTGAAAAAGTCTGTGCGTTTGACGAATTTCCAATCATCAAAGAACCGATGGCGCATGTGGCGCCTATCATGAGGCGTCTCAGAAAGGTTTTTGTGATCATTGCGGGGGCGACTAGCTTTGGAAAAACGCTTCCGTAGTTTAGCCTAATATTTTCAAATATTCCCATCTTCACATCCCCTGATCTTTACGCGCCATACTTCCAATCCAGTTTGGAGGACGGCGATTTTTGGCTTCCAACTAAGGAAAAAATGATTGCGAAGCACGTCCTGATTCGTTTGATTGTATAGGGTGTTTATCTTTCATAGCGCATACCCCAAATGGGGGCACATGGAAGAAAAATACCACGGCGGAGGGCATTGTCAGAGGAATATGAGCAGCTATTGGAAAGCGATGTTGTGCTGAGCATCAAGTCGCAAGTTATCGCCACTCGGCAAGGGCAGCGGAACGGTTAAGTTTGAAATCTTGCCGATTACAGTGGTGACGTTCCTGATTGAAATGGTTGTGGACGGAGGCATGAACAGAAGTAAATTTCTGAAGCGTGGCAGGGCTTCGAAATTTAGCCATCGCCTTCTCCCGCCGCCTAAACGGTTGGTGCGAATTTTCGGCTCTATTGTTAAGCCAGCACTCGGTCTCCTGGCGGGCGTCGTTGCCAATCACTTTCATCGCGGCTCGGTATGAACGAAATTTGTCTGTCACGATGATTTTTGGGTGGCCGTAACGTTTCATGGCTTTTTTCAAAGAACTGAGTGCAGCCGTGCGGTCCCGCCTTTTTGTGACGAACGTCTCAAGAACCTCAGCGACTCAAGAGGGGTTACTCTGGCAACGCCGAATTCGTATTTCAAGATGGAAATGACAACGCTCTTCTGGCCCAGCTTTTGTGCAGCGCTTAATGTTTGCGATCAGGTGCCATTCTCATGGCCCGTAAGCACAAGGAGATCCTCCCCTTATTCCTTAAAGGACCGCGCCAACACATCTGTTAGCGGTTCGATCAGGTATTCGATCAATGTGCGCTCACCGGATTGAATGGTGACATCTGCGGGCATGCCGGGGACCAGCGGCTTGCCGTCCATACGCTTGCGCTCATCTTCATTGACGATCACACGGACTGTGTAATAGGGCTCGTTCGTGCTTGGCTCGCTGAGTGTATCTGCGGAAACCGTCATGACTTGGCCAAAAACGGATGGTGTTGTTCTTTGGCGAAAGGCGGGAAAGCGCACTTCGGCCTCTGCGCCGACCAAGACGTTATCGATATCGGTGGGGCGCACTTTTGCATCGACAATCAGCGCATCGCCCATTGGCACGATATCCAAAACGGGATTGCCGGACATGATCACGGCATTTTTGGCATGGAACTGAAGGTCGAGAACGGCTCCGCCCCTTGGCGCACGAATGTCGAGGCGTCTCAAGGTGTCTTTGGTCGCCAAGATTTTCTCTTCTAAATCGAACAGCCTGCCTTGAACCTCGCGCAGTTCAGCGATCACCTCTTTGCGAAAATCGGTTTTGGTTTGAATTTCTTCGACTTTCGATTCAATGATCTTAATTCTGGCCTGCGCGACTTGAGATTCCTTTTCGCCAACGTCGCCTTTCAACTGAGCGGCTTCACGCTTGAGCTTCAACAGACGTGTGCGCGACACATACCCGTTGGCATACAGCTTTTCGAGCCCGTTCAGTTCGTCTTCGATGATCGAAAGCTGTTTGCTTCTGGCGTCGATCTGCGCACCGGAACCGATGATGTGGCGTTCATAAAGCGCGCGCCGTTGCGCGATCATGTCTAAGGATGTGTGCAGCGCCGCACGGCGCTCTTCGAACATCGTCGTTTCACCGGCGACAATCTCTTTCACACGTTGGACATGCATGCGGCTTAATAGTGCGCTGGGAAAAGACACCCCTTCAGTATGGTTTTGCTCGGCAAGCAACCTGACTTCGCGGGCCTTATTGCTGTCGTATTCGGCTTGCAACGATCCAAGCTTCGCGCGGGTTTGCACATCGTCCAAGCGCACCAGGACTTGTCCGGCTTTTACAACGTCACCTTCTTGAACGAGAATGTCTTTGATGATGCCGCCTTCAAGGTGCTGAACGGTGCTGCGGTTTCCTTCCGCGACGATCACGCCTTGCGCCATCACGCCGCTCGCCAAAGGCGCAAGGCTTGCCCAACTGCCGAACCCGGCGATCAAAACGGCAATGATGATGGTTCCCGCCAACATGATGCGTTGGGAAGAGCGCGCCGTATTCGATTTTGTCATTGTGGGACCTGTATGGGTTCGGGGGAGGCGGCGATTTCTGTGGGCTTATGGGGGATGGCTTGCGCAGACGCAGACGCAGCCCCGGCCCGGACCTTCGCCAACACATCGTTCGTTGGCCCCATCAAATCGACATGCCCATCGCGCAACACCATCAAGCTGTCGATTACATTGGTCATGGTCGCCCTGTGAGTTGTGACGACGATGATGCGACCGTCCTTTTTTAAATCATGAAGGGCGCGCACCAGTGCGCCTTGGCCCGCTTCGTCAAGGTGCGAGTCCGGTTCATCCATTACAATCAAAACCGGGTCGCCGTAAAAGGCCCGCGCCATGGCGATGCGTTGCTTTTGGCCGCCCGATAGCACAACGCCCTGAGGACCGATGGGGGTGTCGTAACCTTGGGGAAAGTGCAAGATCATTTCGTGAATGCCCGCCAACTTGGCAGCACGCACGGTGAGCTCTGCTTCGCCCCCAGTTGCACCTCCTGAAAAACGCGAGATGTTTTCGTGCACGGTGCCTTCAAACAGCTCAATTTCTTGGGGCAGGTATCCAATGTATCGGCCCAAGTCCTTCGTGTGCAAACTTCCGACATCGATGCCGTCCAACCGCACCTCGCCGGACAAAGGTGCCCAAGCGCCAACCAACAGACGCGCCAAAGTTGACTTGCCCGCCGCACTCGGCCCGACGATGCCTAAAACGGTTCCCGGCCCAAGGCGTAGATTGATACCTTTGACAACCGGCAAGGTGCTGGCGGGTGGCGCGCCAAACAGGGCTTTGACCGACACCTTTGCCGCCGGGGCGGGCAAGGTCATAACGGGTTGCGGTTCGGGAACCACGGAAAACAACAGATCCAAACGTCGATAGCCCCGTCGCGCGGCAGACAGCCCGCGCCATGCCCCCAGCAATTGCTCAATCGGTGCCAGTGCGCGGGCCATGATGATGGAACCGGCGATCATGAAGCCGGGGGTGATGTGTTGGCCCAACGCCAACCAAGCCCCGGTTCCCAGCATCGCCATTTGCAGCACCAGCCGGATGGATTTGCTCATCGCCGTCAAACTGGACAGGCGTTCACTGACGCAGTCTTGCAAACTCACGGCGTGGTCTTGGCGTTCTCGCCAAATCTGGCCCATGGCCGGGACCATGCCCATGACGCGCAGCGCGTCGGCGTTGCGCACCCCTTCGGTCATGCACTTTTCCGCCCGCATGGTCTGCGCGCGCGAGGCCTGCAACGGTTCGCGGGTTGAAAATTCGGCCAACGCCGCCAAACCAAACAAGACCAGCGCGCCCGCAAACGCTACGCCCCCCAACAGCGGATGCATCAAAAAGATGATCGCCATGAACACCACCGCCCAGGGGGCGTCGATCAACGCGATCAGCCCGTTGCCGGAAATGAACTGGCGAATGTCGTAAAGGTCCTTCTGCGCTTCGCGGCTGGGCTCTTGCGGATGGGTGGAGATGCGCTGCAAAACGGTGTCGAACAACCGCGACGCGATCCGTTCATGCAAAACCGTCCCGGCGCGCACCAACAACTTGGCACGCAACACATCCAGCGCGGCCATGACCAAAAGTGCGAACGTGGTGATCGCCGTCAGAGATATCAATGTCTCGACACTGCGGCTCGCCAACACCCGGTCGTAAAGCTGCAACATGTATAGCGGACTGGCCATCACTAAGATGTTGATGGCGACACTGAACAGAACGACCGCAGTAATATGCTGTCGCAAAGCCCTAAAATACGTTTGCAAAAAAATACCCCCTATTGGCCGAAAAGCAGCTGTGAGCGCAGCCCCTCTTAACGATGCGAGCCAGTAGAACAAAAGTGACACAACCAAGTGTTACCTATGTAAATCATGAGCAGCCAAAAGAGGCAACAACCTATTATAGAAAATTACAGCACTCAGTAAATTAAGAAACGGCTTTCTGGAGGTTCTTAAGTATGTCACCAGCCAGCATCGTACATGGCCCTCAGATCAGGATTGGTATTGATCGCAGTTTCAATGGTCGCTGCTTTATCGTTTTGGGATGTTACGCCATACAGGCCATCCGGTGAGCGCGTTAGCATCACCCCGGCCATATCCTCAGCCGTCAGACCTGCGCTTTTTAGGACCGCGCGGTGGGGCGCGAAATCCATCAGGGCTTTATGGGTGCCGACAATATGATCCATACTTTTGGCATTGACGCGGCCCTGCAGTTCTTTCTGGGTCGAGGCCATGTGGGCATCAAACGCCGCGACCTCATCTGCACTGGCGATGTGGCGGAAAATGCGTTCGGCTTGGGAATTGTCCTCATCCATACGGATGCTGCCTCTGATGTCGAACGGTTGGTTGTGCGTTTGCTGGTTCACAGACACAAAAAATCTTTGCTCACTCACAGGAATACCGAACTTATTCGCTGCCGCCACCCACTCATCCTTGTTGTTCATGGCGTATTCGATCAGCGGTTCACGGGCTTGACCGTTGTAGGCGCTACGGATGGATTGCATAAATCCAGGGTCCAGCTTTGGCATTTTGTCGGCAATGGACACCGGAGTGCCTCCTATGATGGCTTGCTTCGACAGCCATGTCAGTGTGGCTTCGTGCGCATCCTCTTGTGCGTCCTTGGGGCTCGCCTGCGGCGTGCCGTTTTGGTAAGTCGAAGCGGCGTGGCGATGTGCACTGGTTTGCCCACTTTCGCGCGCCGCGAGATACGCTTCGATATCGGCCACCACTTGCACAGGAATGTCGACCCGCACCGGCGCGCCTTCCAACGTTCCGGCAATCGCACCCGTATCTATCAACTCACGGGTTTTTGGTGCCAAAGCCTGATGTTCATCCAAGGCTTGCATATAATCGACCTCACCACTTTTAAAGCGATCGATCAAATTTTGATATTGGCCGTAAAGGCTGGTGGAGGTGGCGTTGATATCCATGACGGTTTATCCCTGAAGTAGCGGGGGGGTGCATACTTAAGAGTCATGGTGCATAGACCGTGCCACCAAAGAGTGTGTTTTGCGTTGCCCTAAAACGCCGGATTGCCGCCATATTTATTGAAAATATAATGATAAAATCATAACGGCACGGTAAAGACTACCCGGCCGCAACAACCACTGGGTAATTATTTCCCAGGAAATCAACTTAAAGAAGTTTTCAATTTGATGCGCATCCAATCGCACAGATATCGTCGCTGTGGATAGAGATAACAGGACCGTGAACCCGGTTCTTAACGGATTTCCCAAATGTAATGGGGGCCGAATAAACCGGCCCCCATATGACGTTGCAAGCCAAAAAATGCTTCTCTTAGGCCCAGCCGCTGATGTCCCAACCGGTATTATTTTGATCGACGACCCACTCAACACGATCAGCGGTCGGCCCATCGGCAAAAAAGTTCCAGATTACCGCGCCATCGTCAATGACGCCATTGTCGGTATAGTCTGCGGTTGTATACACCAGCAGATGTTCATTGCTTGCACCCGAATACGTAAAGTTCATTTGATCATAGGTAACCGTAGAGAACTTCACAACATCTTGCACGCCGCTGCTTTCAACGACATAGGTGTAGCCTGTGTTTGCGTGGATAAACAAATCACTGCCCGCTCCACCGTAGAGGCTGTCATTGCCTGCATCTCCAGAAAGGGTGTCATCTCCACCCTCGCCATACAAAATATCGTTGTCAGCACCGCCGTTTAATATGTCAGCTGCGGTATCCGTGCCGCCATATAGGACATCAGCACCGCTGCCGCCATACAGGGTATCTGCACCTAGGCCACCATCTAGCGTGTCCGCTCCATCATCTCCGTGCAGCGTATCGGTTCCAGCATCGCCATAGAGCGTGTCGTTACCGGCATCTCCATAAAGCATGTCGTTGTCGTCGCCGCCGTGCAACTCGTCGTCGCCTTGACCGCCATACATATGATCGTTGCCCGCGTTACCATAGAGGATGTCGTTGCCCCAAGTTTCGCCGGGCGGCGGCGTGTCGATGTCGGTGATGAATCGGCCTAAGGTTTGGTCGTAATAGCCCTGTTGACCGCCGAATAAGTAATCGTCACCGATGCCGCCACTAAGCGTATCGTTGCCGGTCCCCCCTTGCAGGGTGTCATTCCCAGCGCCACCGTCTAGGGTGTCATTACCCGCATCGCCCCATAAGCCGTCGATGCCGTCACCGCCATATAAGATGTCGTTGCCGGCACCGCCTTGAATGTTGTCATTTCCGGTTCCACCATCGATGGTGTCTGCCCCATCGCCAGCATTGACGTAATCATTGCCGCCAAGGGTATTTACGATATCGTTGCCCCCATACAGATAAACAACGTCACGCTCGGCGCTGCCATTCCAGATATCTACAAGATCCGATCCGATGTAATCTACCAAAACAACCTCCATTAGATGAAAAATGAAATAATGAGCAATCTAAATCATTATCAACCATGAGAGTCAATTGGCAATATAAATACATCCATTAGGTTATGTGATCGTGCCGTTAGGGTGCGATTGAGGCTCAGCTGCTGGTACGGCTCCATTCGGCGTCATACAATGCGCGCAGTTCCGGATTGCTGTTGATCAGATTTTCAACGGCTGCCGATTTTTCGCTGGCGCGGGCCGCGTTGTACTGCCCATTTTCGCTTCGGGTCAACAGCACCCCGGTTAAATCTTCAGGCGTCAGCTCCGCAGCTTCCAACTTTGCAAGATGAGGCTCAAATTGTTTCATTTTGCTAAAGGTCCCTTCAAGGACCCCAGAGACAATTTCTTGCCCACGTGCATCTATATATGCTTCAAATTCCTGCTTTTTCGGGTCCATGCGGCCGTCAAACTCTGCAATTTCGCTGGTGTTGGCAATGTGACGGAAGATTTGCTCCGCTTCCGAATTGGGATTGTCAAAATTGGCGTTATTTCGGGACTCAATGGGTTGATTCAATGATTGTCTATCAACTGAGGCCCTAAACGATTTATCGTCCACGGTGTGGATGGCAATCCCCAATTCGTTTGCGGCGGCGATCCATTCGTCTTTATGATCTATGGCATATGCCTTCAAGTCATCACTGACGGCCATGTTCAATTCATCACGCGCATCTTTAATGAACCTTGGGCCAACGATTTGCATGTCGTAGGGCATCGACAGCGTAAGAGAAAAATCATCAGTTTCACGGCTCGTCTCAGCCACGCCCCCGTCAGGGCTTTGTGTCGTTGAGCCGCTGTTTTTGACGCCGTTTTCATACGTTTGCGTCGCCAGAAGGTGCTCGCTGTGTGCCGCAATCGCGCCGTTCAGTCTTTCAATCAAGTCCAAGGGGACATTGACCTGAGCCGCACTGCTGTCCATGGGCCGACGGGCGAGGCCAGCGCCCATGTAACCGCGTGCCTCCATCGCCATGGTGCTGTGTTCGGCGGCGGCTTCACGATACGTGATGTCGCCGCTTTGAAAGCGGTCGATCAGGTTTTGATACTGGCCGTAGAGGCTGGCGGCGCTGGCGCTGATATCCATAACATTTCATCCCTAATTCAAAGGGGGGTGCAGTTCTTGGGCGTTTTCACGCAGAATGTGTGCCACCAATGGAAGTGCGAGAAAAATCGGCCTCAACCATATGAAAATGCTGATTTAAGCCTGCGAGCACCACAAAACTTTTGCTTCACGTGGGAAAAAACTGCCCAGTTTATCGCAATCACTAAGAAAATTATTCCTGAAGAATAACCCCGTAGATTGTGGTCGTGCCTTATTTGAAGCCCGACAGGATCGGCACAATTTTTGCTTTGGTTTTTCTGCGTGGTGAATGCCTTTTGAGAACCTGCGTGAAAGTGCCCATACAAGTCATTCAAGAATCAGGGAGCCCGACCATGTCCATAGACAGCATCTACTCAGCATCGTCCACTACGCACGCCGCGCACCATACAGGCAGCAAATCCCCGGCGAGTCAGAGTGCGCAGACCGGCACATCCACCGCAAACACCATCGAAGACACGATCAGCCTGTCCGCCGAGGCTAAACAGGGGGTTGCTGTCGATCAGAATGCAACGGTGAAAGGTGCTGTGCGCGTGAGTGACGAGCAATCGCAAGAATTATCAAAAATAGGCGACATGTTCATCGCTCACATGGAAGCCGGGCGGCAGTATGGCGAAGAACAAATGCAATTTAATATGAAAAAACGCGATGAGATAAAGGCCATAATGGGCAAGCTTAACAGCGAGTCCGGTGGCCTATTAACTGGCACCGCATATTCGGACGATCTGTCCAAGCCCATAACCACGACAACCGGAAGTCTCCACCCCTACGGCGACGAAATTCGCGCCTTCCTTCAGGACCACACAGAGGAACTGAATCAGTTGAAAGTCCTGAGCCAAGATAAATTCCCGTCGTTCGAGGAGTGGATGAAAAGCCAAGGGTTATGACCTGCCCCCACTGACTGGTCGTTCGTTCATGACTGGTCTTTCGTCCATTGGGATGATGGCCTCGGGCGCTGGTGGACGGTATTCCAATGCGCTGTGTGGCCGTTTGGCGTTGTAGTGTTTTCGCTGCTTTTCGATGATGACTTGTGCCTCCTTGAGGGAATAGAACACCTCCCCGTTGAGCAACTCATCACGAAAGCGGGCATTGAATCTTTCACAGTATCCGTTCTCCCATGGTGCCCCAGATTCGATGTAAGCTGCCTGTGGTCCGACCGCGCCAATCCATTTGCGGACAGCTTCGGCGATGAACTCTGGGTCATTGTCAGAGCGTACATAGCCCGGCATCCCATGCACGATAAACAGGTCCGTCAGGGTATCTATGACATTGGTCGAATTGAGCTTGCGCTTCAACCGGGTCGCCAGACATTTACGGCTGTACTCATCGATAATGTTCAACGTCCAGAATGCCCGTCCATCATCCGTGCGGTGATGCACGAAGCCATATGAACAGACACGATCGCGTCTCTCCGCCCTCAGGCGAACACACGCCCCATCATTCAGCCAAAGACGGCCTTTCTTCGGTTGTTTCATAGGAACCTTCAGCCCCTCACGCCGCCACAGGCGTTCGGAAACACCAAGCTTGTCGTGTGCGCGGTCAATGCAGTGGCGGCGACGTGCGGGGCTTAGACGTTTCTCTTGGCGGCCTCGGCCAAGATCTGCTTGTCCAATGTGAGGTCCGACACGGCCTTGCGTAACCGCTCGTTTTCCTTTTGCAGGCGCTTCAACTCTTTGAGTTGATTGGTCCCCATGCCGCCGTATTGCTTACGCCAACGGTAATAGGTTTGCTCGGTGATGCTGATCTCGCGGATCGCATCAATGCGAGAGATACCTTGCCCGACAAGCACATCTACCTGGCGTAGCTTGGAGACAATTTCTTCCGGTTTGTGACGTTTGATTGCCATTTCTGAGCCTCCGTTTCCTATCATAGACGGTGGACCAATTCAGTGGGGGAGGATCATTTGAACAGCTTAGTGTGTCGAGATATTGCAAAATCATAATTTAATATGTCATAGAATTATAACGGTTCTCCTTGTTTTCAACGTCTTTGAAAGCCGCCGCTTGCCAGCCCCAAGAAATTCCTTCGACCATTTGTAATAGATGCTCTGAGCGACGCCTTCGCGGCGGCATAACTTGGCGATGGTTTTCTCACCGCGCAATCCGTTCAGCACAATACGGATTTTCTCCTCGGCAGAATACTGCTTGCGTGTTGCCCGGCGGATATCCTTGATCGTCTTGGCTCCACCCGTCTGTTTTGTCTGCGATTTCTGTTTCATCTTCATTCCCCTACGGGTCACTACGATGAACCAGAAATCCTCTCTTATGCAACCAGGCTAATTTGTTCCATAGGCGCTGACGTCAGACAGTATAAGCCGTTCAGAAAAAATTTCTCGCTACCACTAAAGGTGGTGTCATGCTATAGTTCGTGCATCCTTAAGGGTTTATCGGACGTGTCGGTTTAGGCAGAGAACCCCGGAAACCGTGCCTGAGGCAAAACCATCCTGGGCACGCGAAATCTGGGGCCTTTTCAAAGGGGGGTGTCGCCTTGTATCAGATTTCACCCACACTACGCCGGTGCCGGACCGCCACCGCTGGCCGCTTCATCGCCGCCCTCATGGTGTTGGCGCTGGCGGCGTGTACCGGCTACCAGGGGCACGTCTATCAACGCCTACCCGATAACACCATCGGCCCCACGATCACTGGAGCCGCGCTCACATTCATCAAGGAAGACGGCAGCGTCACCGAGACCGCGCTTAGCGACGCCGACGGCTTCTATCAGGTCGATCTCAATGCGGGCCGCTACCGCGTCACGGCCACCCACCTCGACTACGAAGACTATTCCTCGGCGCCAGGTTTCTTCGTGGTCACCAGCAGCAACGGCTACCAAACCGGCAATTTCTTTCTCCGCGAACCGCGTGTAAGTACTGTTCTGTTGGTCCGCCACGCCGATCGCGACGGCACCAACGACGCCCTGCTCGATCCCCAGGGCACCGAGCGGGCGGCGAAGCTGGTCGAGGTCGCCGCCAAGGCGGGGGTGTCGGCGATCTATTCCACCAACTTCAACCGGACCCAAGCGACCGCTCAGCCGCTGGCCACCGCCCTCGGCCTGGATGTCATTCCCTACACTACCCCCCAGGTGGTCGCCAATATGATCGACAACGACCATCCGGGCGATGCCGTATTGGTGGTCGGTCACAGCAACACCACGACGTCTATCGTGGAAGCGGTGCTCGGCCAGGACTTCTACCCCAACAACCCATACACCAACGATTACGACAATTTGTTCGTCATCGGCAAGCCGGTAGACGGTGGACCGGGCAGCGTTCTCAATCTCCAGTACGGCGCCGATACCATACCCGACACGCCCGATTTGAGCCGCGCTCAGATGACCGCCGTGATGTTGCTGCGCCACGCCGAGACTGGCGGCGGCGACCTGTCTGCGGCGGGCCAGGCGCGCGCCGGAGAATTGGTCCATCTGGCGCAAAAAGCCGGAGTGAGCGCGATCTACGCGCCAGCCTCAGCCGCCGATCAGGCCACCGTCCAGCCCCTCGCCAATGCGCTGGCGGGCCAAGGAATCACGGCCTACGACACTGCTAACTTGGCGGGGCTGGTGAGCGAAATTCACCAGGACCACGCTGGCGAAACCGTGCTGGTGGTCGGCGACAACACGACGCTTAAGGAATTTATCAAGCAGTTTGGCGGCAGCCCATATCCGGCGATATTCACCCAAGAATACGATCATCTGGTGGTGATGTTTGCCTTGGGTGGCGCCGACGGCAACGCCAGGCTGATCAGCCTGCAGTACGGTGCCGCCAGTCCCTGATCCAGTCCCCGGGCCGGTGTACTTCATCGTGTTCGCAACATGTGATGGATTGGAGAACGTGGAAATTTAAGGAACCAGGAGCATTGACGGAGGACGGAGATCGCCTCATCGCATTGCCAACCAGTCGAATAATGGATGCGCGGGTGATCGACGCGCGAAGTAGCCCTTGCGGGGGCGTGCAACAGGGGGGATGACCCATGACTCGCAAAGAACGTCAAACAGCGCTGAACGGTTTGAGCAAAGCGGCGCCGGTCGACAGAATTATCTGGCCCGATGACGAAGATAGCCCTTCGTACATCTACGGACGTCTCTTGACGTCCGGGCAGGACAAACCGGAAAACCTCGTTCGCACCTTCTTTAAAAAGCACGGCACTATTTACGGAGTCCGATCGCAAAGCGAGTATCGCGTCGCCAAGGTGAAGCAGGATACGCTGGGCAACCGTAACATTTGGGTCGAACGTCTGTATCGCGGCCTGCGGGTTTATCCCTCGGGATGTACGTTCTGGGTGGACCCCTCGGGTGTGCTGAAGCGCGTGCAAGCAAAATGGCCGGAACTGCCAAAGATTAGCGCCGTCAAACCGAAAATCACCGCTTCGGACGCCGTTAAATCAATCGCGAAAACCGGGCGTAAGGTAAAGCTTGTCGGCGCGGTTCGGGATCCGAAGCTCGAATATCATGTCACCACGCGCCGGGGCCGCTCCACCGTGGCTCTGGTATGGAATTTCGTCGCGCGGTTCACAGGCGAAGCCCCGAACACCGAGGGCTTCATCGTTAACGCCACGACCGGAAAACTCGTGCGGCGTTACGACGACGAGGACGAGGTCGCGACGACCACGACCGGCATCGGCATCAACAATGTCGACGAAACGGATGCGACGCCTGCGCGCACCCTTCACGTCGACAATCCCGGCGGCGGCGCCAACCTGACCCTTTTGGACACGTCGCGTAGCGTGGACATCGAAACATACGATATGGCCGGGGCAACGGACCTGACCGCCGCCTATTCGTTATGCGCCGATGATGACGGAGACGGTGTTTTCGAAAACATCACCAACACGCCCCGCCACGACAGTGACCGTCCCGAGGTCGGTGCGCACTACAACACCGGGCTCATGCACGATTACCTCGAGCGCACGGTGACGGTAAACGGCATCTCGTTGTTCGGCCGCTCGGGCTGGAACAATGACCCCGCCACGAAATGGATTTCGAAGGTCCACCGCAGCACGGACAGCGTCAGCTCTTTCTTCAGCCGTTCGGCAGAAGTCACGGGACACGGCGACGGCGACGGCACAAACATGACCTACAAGTCGACGCTCGATACCTGCTCCCATGAGTGGGGACACGCCGTGCAGTACAGTGAAATCCCCGGTGGCGTGAACACCGGTGGGTTCGACAGCACCCCTGGGGAAAATTTTGTACTACAGGAAGCAACGGCGGACATGTTCGCGGGCGTGGTCAATCTTGAGTGGGGCTGGCATTTCGCGCATGCCTTTGAAGATGACGCATCGCTTGCCGCTGGCACCCACAGTAGTACGGGCTTCCGTCTGCGCGGATTTCAAAATCCATCCGCCTATACGCAACCGGACCACTACCAAGCGAATGCCGATACGCTGGGACAAGGATTCGCGGGTACGGCCCAAGACTACACTCGCACAGGCATTCTCGACAAAGCGGCGTACCTGATGGCGTCCGGCGGAACGCACCCCACGGCGGCATCCGACCCAGCGACATATCCGCCGGTCACCGTGTATGGCATTGGGGTGACGTGTTTCCAGAATATCTTTTATTACGCCCTCACCCAGCTCACCGCCGCTGACGATGTTTTCTCAAACTTCCGCCAGAACATGATCGACGCGGCCGAAGCCTTGTATCCGTCGTCACCGTGCAAGGCGCAGAGTGTCGCCCGGGCCTTCGATGCCGTGGGCATTTACGAATCCGGCGGGACCACGCCGCCCCCTCCGGATTCGGGACCGAATCCCATGATCACTCCGTGGGGCATAACCTTGGACACCACACCCTATTGGCAGAGTCCGGATATTTACGTGAAGGACGCAGCCGACGCCATTGCGGACCCGCTCAAGGGACAGGTCAACCGCCTGTTCGCGAACGTGTCGAACATCGGCGATGCCGATGCCACGGGCGTGACCGTGGAGTTCGATTTCAGGCCGTATGGCATGGGAACCAGCAACAACGCCTGGAAGACCATTGCCACGGAAACCGTCGACATTCCGACAGGCACTTCGCTCGAGGTCGAGGTCGCATGGGATTTGAGCGACCTGACCGACACCAACGGCGGGCAATGGCCCTTGCCGCTCGGCGATTTCGACCACTTCTGCGTCCGGGTCCAACTGGACCATGTCGATGACGTGGACGCATGCAACAACCTAGCGCAAAACAACTTCGGCAATGTCGAGGAGGCCGCGGCCGATGATGGCGACGGGATTTTCAACTTCGTGCTCGGAAACTTCAAGGACCAGGCGGAGTGGGTCGTTTTGGTGCCACACCACACCATTCCGGACAACTGGATCGCCGAACTGGATACGACCAACGCCTTTAGGGGCAATACCAAGGCGGTGCATGAACTCGTTAAACGCAAAGCCGTCGAAGCGCCGTGGGTCGGGGATGCGAGGGGCGCGATCATGGTTCCGTTGGCCGCGGGTGAAACGCGCGCCTTAAGCCTCAAGTGGAAGACCGGCGCGCGCAAAAAATACGACGGCATTGTGCAGGGCGTTACGCATGGCACGGTGAAAGGAGCAGCCAACGTCAGCGGCAATCTGGTTGCGGATGTGCGCCACCTGACCTTGAAGGGCCGCCGGTTCAGCGCGCGGATCATCGGACGTATTAAGACGCGGAGCGGCCATACCGCGATCCGTGGCGTGTTGTCTGGAGAGATCGAAGCGAAAACAGGTAAGTACAAAGCGACGTTCGCGGGCATCATTAGTATGCGCAAGACAAAAGCGCAGCGGGCGAAGTTCGAGGTCAGTGGGACGATGGGCGCATCTGCGTTGTTCTCATTCGCCGCGATCAACGGCGACGACCAGCAGGGGATCGACCTCCAAGTCCGGATCATCGGCGAACCCGACAAGGTGAGAAGGAAATTGCGTGGCAAGACCGTTCCTGGCAAGCCAGTTCGTGGCGGATAATGGAAAGCGGAGGGTGTTATGCCTGTAAACTTCGACTTGGCGCCAGAGCCAAAGATGGTGGATGGCCTTATGGCCGTCCCCATCGACATTGAACATCTTGATGCTACGTTCATCTTCGATGGGGCGACGGCGAGTTGCGCGGTCGATGCGACCATCGATTTCCTGGCCGGTCAGGTGGATGGCAACGCGGTGTTCGACGTGCGTCAAACGATTGATGCCGCGTGGCTGGACGGCTCCCCGATTGCGCCCGCGCTGCTGGCGCATCAT
>Ga0316204_10008059_pt1 | contig 14933 bp, 9 predicted proteins | sample 6monrhotite_MG_2_FD_205661 | JGI IMG/M metagenome (GOLD analysis project Ga0316204, IMG submission 205661) | Microbial mat bacterial communities from mineral coupon in-situ incubated in ocean water Damariscotta River, Maine, United States -... | ecosystem: Environmental > Aquatic > Marine >...
AGTCTTTAGAGCCAGAACGTAGAACATCCTTGATACGTTCATAATAAAACATCTCACCGGATGAATTTCTCGCTTCTACGAGACCATCACTATAGAAATAAAATTTATCATTTTTCTCTACTGTCAGCGTTTCAAAGTCACCTTTAAACTGCTCCTTGCTCATAAGGCCAAGCGCCGGGTGGCGTGATTCCAGTACGCCTTTTAAATTGCCTTCAGCATCTGTCCAGTAGCACTCTGGCGCACCACCAACCCATATATCCAGTGTTTTCCCATTTGCGTGTAATTCAACAATAGCCGCTGCACAAAATATTCCCGTGGGTAAAATCGCCTTGATTTGATGATTAAGCTCGTAGCAGATGGCCTGAATAGTCATACCTTTTTCAACCATTCTAAAAAAGATCTGAGAAACACTCAGCATACCCATAGCGGCTGGGAGCCCATGCCCGGTGAAGTCACCGACGATCATATACAGATTGCCTTCCAGGCCCTGCTCAACTAATAGAATATCGCCGTTGTAAGCAGTAGCTGCTGTCATATGATAATTAATCAGGCCAGATTCCATATAACTTCGCTGGATAGCCTTTTCAAAGAAACGCTCAGCGTAGTCGTACTCCTGTTGCAGATGACTGTTGTACGTCTGCAATGCCTGGTGTTTTTCCAGAATTTTCTGATTAAGCTCGCGTATACGCAATTGCGCACGTATTTTGGATTGCAGTACATCAAAGTCTAACGGCTTACTGATGTAGTCATCACCGCCGCTATCTATCGCCTCTCTGAGCGCTTCCTCAGATTTCAGTGCCGTAACAAATATAACAGGCACATGATTTTCTCCAGTCATTGACTTGATGCGGCGAGTCGCTTCATGACCATCCATATCTGGCATCATGACATCCATCAGCACAAGATCGGGATGTTGCTGGTCGAACAATTCAACACCCTGGCCGCCACCTCCAGCCGTTATAACCCGATAGCCTTTTTTAAGCAGGAAGTTACTCAACAGCTTAACGTTGGCTTTATTATCATCAACAACCAAGATAACGGCAGAGCTGTCTACCCCACTATTTTCAGTATTGTTATCAGACAAGACTTCCATGTTTTTTACCTCTGGTATGGCCAATCGCCAACGCGTTTATCAATTTCTGAAAGCATAACTTCCAGCAGCCGAGTTTACTCACTGACAACAATAGCATGCGACTCATTTAAAGATCTTTCAAGAGTAGGGATTTCAACAAACTTGAGATGATCCTAAACGATATTAGCAATTCAAGTTTTTCAAAAATAAGGCGATAAGTGTGTGTTAGTACAAATACATTAACAGAACACACCACTATTAAATAATTCGTACTTTTTCAGACATTGTTTTTAGTCACTCTCCAGTAATTAATAGGAACCTTTCAACCATGGCCAAAAAAACACTAAAAATCATCGCGCAAAGGCTCCTATATTTCGTTCTACTCACTGGCAATATGGGATATGCATTCGCTGTCTCCCCTACAAATACCTATACCGTTGGCTTTGCCCAGGATACCCTGGCAAATGATTGGCGCATGGCCCAGGTTAACGCCCTGCGTGTTGAGTTTAGCAAATTCCCTAACATCAAATTTATTGTTACTAATGCTGGAGGGGATAGTGCCAAGCAAATACGTGACATTGAAGATCTCGCTTATCAAAAAATTGACATCTTAATCACCAGTCCACGTGATGGCGCTACAAGCACCCCCGCCATTGCGCGCGTGTACAGACAGGGCATTCCGGTTGTACTGATCACCCGATCGATCACTACAGATGACTACACCAGTTTAATAAGACCAGATGATTATACAATCGCGAGAAATGCCGCAAAATTTATTGCCAGTAAATTAAATGGCAAAGGCAAGGTGTTAATCCTGCAGGGTGTACCAACTGCTTCAACCGCAATTGCAAGAACCAAAGGCTTTCTTGACACCATTAAGCAGTTCCCCGACATTCAGGTCAGCGCCATGAAAATTGGCAATTACCTGCGTAGTGACGCCATACGCGTAACAGAAGAAGTCCTGCTAAGCGGCGTTCACTTTGACGCCATCTACGCGCAAAGTGACAGCATGGCCAGCGGCGCCAGACTTGCACTCAAAAAAGCAGGCATATCCCCTAAAGATAAGTTAGTCGTAGGCATCGATTACATTCAGGAGGCACGTGAAGCCATCCGGTCTGGCGAACAGGCAGCCTCCTTTCTCTATCCAACAAGTGCCAGGGAGACTGCACAGGTCGTGATCAAAATTTTAAGTGGGGACGTGGTACCCAAAAAGGTCCATGTAGAATCAGAAATGATCACAATTGACAATGTCGATAGCATTGCACCGATCTTTTAGCCAGCATCAGGACAGGGACGCAAAAACATGAAGCTAAGCTCAATTCAGCAAAGACTGTTGCTGCTACTCATCATCGCGATTGGTGGCAGTATGCTGCTGGCCGGTATTTCGATGAGCATCATCATCAAAGCTGATTACGAAGAAAAAACCGGAATAGTATTTGATGAGTATTATGAGAAAACAGCCAGCGACCTCAACCAAGCCCACAAGCAAACTCAGGCCCATACCGAGCATTTAGCCAAACAGGAATCAATAATAGATTCTGTCAACCTGATTTCAGAATATGCGGACTGGAAAAACTACCAGGCCAGTATCTTTGATGAAGAAAAGAAAAAAATTGCCCGTGCATTAGAGTCTTATTCTAAATCCATAAATCTTCATGAAATAAGAGTCTACGACAACAAGGGATGGTTAACCGCATATTCACGCCCCCACTCCCGAACCATCGGCATAGTCTCGAACATAAAAGGGAAAAAAGTTGTACTAACATCACGCAGTGATGGCAATGAAAAATGGATTCAGCAACAGGATAGCAACTTATTCCCTGACCTCAGACTCACTCACCCCAGTAGTGCAACAAACACCTTATTTGTAGACGAAGAGGAGGTGATTGGCATCGAGGCTATTTCCAGAATAACAAGGACATACCCTGATGGTACTGAAAAGCCCATTGGGCATCTGCTGCTCATCAATCCAGTAAAAGAGATCCTCCTGAAAACCCAGTCAAAAGGTCTGGATGCCAAACACGCCATCTTTCTGACCAATGGTGAGTATATTGGAGATAAAATTAGCGGTCTTTCGACAAATGATCTCTTTATACACAAATCAGGTTCATGGCTTAAAAATAAGCAGCACTTCATCAAAATTTACGCCATCCAACTGGTGAATGGCGAGCGACTCCACCTCGCATCAAGCCTTGATAGAGATATTGTTACTTCTCGGGTAGAAAGTACGGTTCTAGTGATGTCCAGTGTTTTCGCAATATCTGCACTGATCCTGATACCAATAGGTCTATTATTTGCCCGCTACAGTATCACTGGGCCCATCAACAAACTGGTACTGGCTACAAGGTCCATTGAAAAAGGTCACTATCAGCCTATTAAAACTGGGGCAGACAGCTCTGATGAATTACGTGCTCTTGCTGAGGCACTTAATACAGCCGCCTCCAATGTTAAATTTCGCGAAAAAGAACTTCGTGCCGCACAGGAGCACCTGGAGAGGCGTGTAGAAGAGCGAACAAGAGATCTAACACTGAGCAATGAAAAGCTGCAGCAAGAAAATACGGATCGCCTCAATGCAGAGACTCGACTGAGTGAATCAAAAAGCATGCTACAACTTGTTATGGACAATATTCCTCAGCATCTTTTTTGGAAAGACCGTTTCTCCGTCTACATGGGCTGTAACAAAAATTTTCTCAAGGTAAGTGGCCTGAATTCTCCCGAGGAAATCATCGGCAAAACAGACTTCGATATGCCCTGGACAAAAGCTGAATCAGACGGCTACAGAAAATATGACCAGCGGATCATGGAGAATGACCAGGCTGAATTCAACATTCTGGAAACGCAACTGACCGCAGATGGAAGAAACATCCACGTTGAAACCAACAAGATTCCTCTTCATGGCAAAAATGGCCAGGTCATAGGTATTCTTGGTACTTACGAAGACATCAGCGAAAGAAAAGAAGCTGAGGCCACTCTTGCCGCAAATGAAGCCAAATTCCGTGGCCTCTTTGAATTATCACCGTTTGGCATCGTTCTCAACTCCATGAATGGAAACTATATCGATGCAAATCCTGCCTTTCTTGATTTTACAGGCTTTACCCTGGATGAACTCAAGGCACTTTCATATTGGAAAGTAACACCAGAGAAATACCATGAACAAGAAAAAGAACAGCTGGAGTCTTTGTGTAGTACCGGCAACTATGGCCCTTATGAGAAAGAATACACCCACAAAGACGGTCATCAGTTTCCCGTACTTCTACAGGGAAAACTTATTTACGATCGCTCAGGTGAGCCTCTAATCTACTCTGTGGTACAAGATATTACCCAGCGCAAAATTTTCGAAAATGAACTCGTTACTGCGAAGGAAATGGCAGAAAGTGCCAATACTGCAAAATCAGAATTCCTTGCCAGAATGAGCCACGAATTACGTACGCCCATGAATGCCATCCTGGGATTTGCCCAATTGTTGGAATTGAACTTCGATGACTCACTTTCCGAGGAAGATGAAAGTAACGTCAATGAAATTATTACTGCGGGAAACCACCTATTGAACCTCATCAATGAAGTCTTAGACCTCTCAGTGATAGAGGCAGGTGGGTTAAAGATGAGCATAGAGGATATTCAAGTCCAGGAGATCGTAGACAATTCCCTAAAACTGACGCAAGCACTGGCAAAAAAACACACTATTTCCCTGATAAATGAAAGCGAAGACTGCTCCTTACAGATTGTTCGCGCTGACTACACTGGATTAAAACAGGTACTCGTCAATTTGCTTAGCAATGCGATTAAATACAATAAAAAAGGCGGTAAAGTCACACTCCGTTGCACAGAAGATGAAAACAACTTTCTACGTTTTTCCATCGTTGATACCGGTATCGGTATCTCACAGATAAATATAGAGAAATTATTCACGCCCTTTGATCGCCTGGGTAATCACGATAATGGCGTTGACGGCACAGGTATAGGTCTTGTTATCAGTAAAAACTTAATTGAGGCTATGGGCGGCTATATAGGTGTAGAAAGTCAAAAGGATCTTGGCAGTACATTCTGGTTCTCATTGCCATCCCTACCTGCCGAAAAGGAAGACAAAATAACCACTATTGCCCTCCCCTCTAGCTCTCCAGTACTCTCACCGCCAGATGTTGCTGATATCAGCCAGATAAAGATTCTTTATATTGAAGACAATCCTGCAAACCTTCGTCTGATGGAGAATATTCTGGAAAAACGACCTGATATTAGTCTTATCAGCGCTAAAAATGCCGAGGATGGCATCATCATGGCTCGGCAGGACAAACCCGATTTAATTCTTATGGATATTCAATTGCAGGGGCAAGGTAAAAATGGCGATGAAGCCTTCATTGAACTACAACAAGATGACGAGACAAAAAAAATACCTGCTATAGCCCTGAGTGCAAATGCCATGAAGTCAGACATCGATAACTGCCTGGCAATCGGCTTCAGTCGATATCTTACAAAGCCTGTAAACATTAAAGACTTATTTGAATCCGTTGATAGCATAATCAAACAAGGGGCTGACTCAAGCATAAAAAAGGCATAGGCAAATAATTTGCCTATGCCCTCAAACACAAGTATCTGTGATTCAGTGCTGAAGTTTAGCGTTTCTACGGAAGGAAGCTAAATATCCATTGCCCAGTATTGGCTACCAAGGCAGGAAGGTATTGATGAAAGACATTGGTTTTCCGATGTTGTGATTCATACGCGACATATCACGCTGCATACCGCGTGCCGCATAATTAATCGAATCGGTTGAGCGCGTCATCGACTTCATCGAATGATCCATTGAATCGATATTAGCCAGCATAGGCTCAAGTGTACCCACCTTCTTATCGATAGAATCCAGACTAACGGTCATACTGCGAACATTAGTGGTCAATTGCCCCATATTCTGTGACATCGACTGCATATTACTGGCCAGTGAAGTCATATTGGAATCCACACTAATCGCTAGATAATGCACGTCTTTTTGCAGGTTATAGACGAGGTAAAAACCGTAGCCAGCCAGAATAACGAAGGCAAAAAGAGAGGGGTAGATGATCATTTCCCAGCGATGATTCGTCGAGGCCAGTTCATCTGAATGAACAATGTGGTCGTCTGACGTTTCATCAGCAGCAATATCAGCGTTTTTGTGTTGCTCGCCCATAAGCGGCCCTTATCTATCCAAAAATATATGGACATAAGATAACACAGCTTGCCGGTAAATTCATCAGCTACAACAGATGCTTAACAAGAGTTATTCGCAAGTAACTATAAGACTCAATTACGCAATTCTAAGGCTCTAGGGTCTTTAGTTTCATCAAGTAACTCAAGTATTTGATCTAACTGCTTCGTATCACCCAGGGATTTAAATCTAACGCCTGCCTCGAAATAAGCATCAAGTGCGTCACTCGTACGCCCCATCGATTGAAAAAGATTACCCAGCTCACCAAAGCCATTGGCATCCCCAGGACGCTGTTTTAGATAACGAAGATATAAAGATTCCGCACTTTCCAGTGACCCCTCCCAAAATGCTGCCCGTGCCTCGTGCAGCAGTTTTACAACCTGTTTTTCGCTCAACGCCATGGGCTGAGGCTCAATCCTGGATTCAGCCATTTTAACCAATGGCACATCAGGCCCAGATACTGTCTGATCAAGGACCTTGCTCTCAACAACCTGAGTTGCTGGTCGAAAAACACTATCAGCGGATGTCTGCTCAGGCACAATATCGCTCGAGACAACAGAAGACTCGGCCTGAATAGCCGACTCCTCGACCACGGGAGCCGGTAAATTTGATTCTGGCGCTTTTTTTACCACTGCAACAGAAGTGCTGGCAGAAACAGTATTCGCACCCGCATCAGACAAGCCAAATACTGGCCCGCGCCAAATGACAGCAACACAAACGAATGCCACAAAACCTAGAGCTACAAGGTGTGTTACTAACCGATCAACTAGCCATGCAACAGAATTAGACACGCAGACTCCCTATAGTCAGGACAATAATTCAGGGTAAAGTACAGCGGCCAAGGCATTCCATTCTGTAGCACCCTTACTGCGTGGTTGCTGCTCAAAAACGGCTAAACCCTCACTAAAGGCACGACGATATACGGTTCGCTGAGCAAGACGAGGGCGTAAAAACTGTATGTCTGGCAAAGAAACCAGGGCGGCAGCGGCCTCATCCGACTCGCGAATTGCACGATGCGTATCTGCCCGATTAATGAACCCCTGTACTTTCAGCTCACGCTCCCCTCTTTGAGAACGGATAAAACGCAAGAAACGCTGTGTAGACCAGATATCCGCCTGACTTGGAGGCACAGGTGCGACCAAACGATCAGCAATGGCTATCGCCTGCTTTAAATTATCCATGGAGGCCGTGCCAATATCGATTAACACGTGATCGTATTCAGCAAGCAGCTCAGGCTGGGTCATCGCAGCAACGGGTAAACGTTCGATCGATGGCTGAAATCCTTCTTCTGCACGAACTTCGAGCACATCACTCAAGGTTGCCTGAGGGTCTGCATCAATGACGGCAATTTTTGCATCCGCCATAACCAGCCAAACGGCCAGATTAAAGGTCACCGTGCTCTTGCCTGAACCGCCTTTTAAGCTCCCTATAATCGTGATCATTCCGCGCCCCGATCAGCTATCACAGTTACCACAGGCCAGTATGGACGGGCTAGTACTCATCCATTGGGGAAGACCGGCTGCCCCTTTAGCACGAGTCGTATTCTGCGGCATAATCGAGAACGGTACAGCAGACGAGCCCCTGTACTGATACTGAGGCATGGCTGCTGCCGTTGGCCGCTGACGAGCCGCGTAGGGCTTGGCCTGCCTCCATTGCTGTGGATACTGTCTAGGATACGACCAAGGCTGCATGGCGTAGGGTGACATTTGTGTACGACGGTTTGTCACCGCATAAGGCATTTGATGTGTCTGCATAACCGGCATCATACGAGCAACTGGTCGATAACCCTGGGGAGAAGCAGGTCTGGGCATATAACCGTAGCGCGGCACTGGGCGAAACATACCGCGAACAGCAACTGGGCGCAGGGCATATCGACCCTGGGGAGTGTTAATTGTCTGTACCGGACGCCAGCTACCCGGTGCCATCATCGGGCGCATCATTTGAGGCATGGGCTGAGGCGCAGGTCTCACCACGCGACGAACCAAACGGTACTGTTGAGGCCTCTGCACACTTGCTTGCGTACGTGGCATCCATCGCTGTGTAGCCGGACGCCATGCATATTGACGGGCAAACGTAGGCACACTGGCCTGCTGAGGCATAGGCCGAGCCCAGGAACGGGCAGGTGCAGCAACGGGGGCAAAGCGCTGAGCCGGCATTGCCATCTGGCGAGCCATACCTGCAGGACGAAAACGCGGATCTGTAACAGCAATCGGCGCTATCGGGGCAATTGGCCGTAGTGGTGGCGTTGGAGGTATTGGCTGTACCGGTTGAATAGGCATTGCCGGACGCCACTGTGCCCCAAATGCAAGCGCATTCTGCAAAGGCACAGCGGTCAGAGAAGCTGACACTAATCCCAATTTAATCCAGCGTGGTAATAAGATCATTTATATCTCTCGTGTTTATTGGCAGCCTGCAACCTGCAACCTGCATAATTTGTTTAAGCACTACCAACGCGGCGCATACGGCATTGGCGGCATCCGGTAATAAGGTGCTACCGGAAAAGGGTTAACGGGCATCGGCGGCGCATAACTTTGAGGTAATGCTTCCTGCACTGGCTCGTAAATTTTCTTACGTACTTCTAACGGCCTAAACTGGGCATGTACATCCAGAGTTGCCGCCGGATCACTGCGAGTCGTTAATTCAACGACTTTGCCGTAACCCTCTCCTGAGAACCGTCGATCAGGGCGAAACTGAGTGGCAACATCTCTAGTGCGCTTTGCAGTTTGAGCCTTACGCATCCATCTTCTTGCCTGTACAGCAGGCATTGCATAATTCAAGGGCCCAGCTCTTCCATGAGCCCATCGCAGGCCCCGCCTCTGTATCGGCCCTGTATAGGGACGGAAATAGGGTTGCTGTCGTCTGTATACAGGAGGGGAGGATCGCGCATCGTAGCCATAACTGGCCAAAGCACTATTCGACAGAGCCACCAGCGTAGACAGTCCGAATAGAATGCCTGATAAACCGCTGAATAACGCCTGACGAAAATTCAAGTCTCCCCCATGCCTCAGTTGTATCGCTCATGTGATGCTAGCAGTTTACCTACTCTACCGCACTCCGCAATATCCCTAAATGGGACTTATATTTTTAGGATAGACCATCGTCACTGCCATCATCCAGCTCCTTTAAACGAATGCCTCGACGTGGGGCACTTTTCTTACTCACTGCCTTACTCTTTGGTTTTTCTGGTGTTTTCTCTAAAGCTGATGGGCTTAGCGATTTTTTCAGGCTGATTTTTTTCGCGCTGCGTTTCTTTACAACCGCCTTTTTACTCACACTGCGTTTAGCCACTTTCTTTTTTGCTGTCTTCTTTTTCGCAATGATTTTCTTCTTAGCTTTGACCACCGGCTGAGAAATGGGCTCTGCTTTAACATCTGTCTGTGGCTTAACTTCAGGTTCGACTTTTAATGCAGGTGTCACAACCGGCAGAGGCTCACTATTGGCTTCAGGCTCAGTTTTTAGCGTAACTGAAGGTTCAATATCAGCTCCAACAGACTGAGGTTCAGCATCAATCGACGGGGGATTCACAGGTTCATTTTCTGATTTTTCTTTGTGAACAGACTTTTCAGGTGTTGCAGCAACCTTGCTGGCGGCTCGCTTCTCTCGCCAACCAATAGCCAAACCGGTCAGCATCTGCACCGTCATAGCCGCTGTTATGAGCAATCCAATGAAAAACGCCCAGACACGTAACCACAGGGGGTCCGTGTTTTTATTGGAAATCTCTTTCTGCTCGACAGGCTCTGGTAGACGCCCCTCACTCGAAACACCGGCAACTTCGCACAATGATTCTGCAGCGGCGACACAACCAAGTGGAATGACAACCAGGGTAAGGATGGTCGAGACCAGGACACCAGATGCCAGAGAAATCGCCATACCCTGGAAAATGGGATCAAAGAAAATGACCGAGGCACCACACACCAGGGCAAAAGCCGTGATCAGGATTGGGCGTGTGCGCGTTTTACAGGCACAGATGACCGCCTCAATAACCGTCGCACCCTGACGAAGCTTATGTGCAGAAAAATCCACCAGTAAAATTGAGTTACGTACGATGATGCCTGCCAGAGCAATCCAGCCAATCATGGAGGTAGCCGTAAATTCGCCCCCCCAACCCATCTGGAAAAACAACAGGTGCGCGGGAATAATGCCCAGCAAGGTCAACGGGATAGGCGCCATGATCAGGGCAGGAATTCTGAAATTACCAAATTCCCAAACTACCAGAATGTAGATGAAGATTAGCGCCGCGCCAAAGGCGATCCCCATATCACGGAAAGTTTCGTAGGTAACGGTCCACTCACCAGCCCATTCAAAAGAATATTTTGTGTCATCAGGTGGCGCCTGAGTCCAGTAAATGTTGTCACACAGATAGCCACCGTCAGGTGTCTTACAGCCTATCTCAAGCAGCTTATCTTCTACCTGCAGCATGCCGTAGATGGGTGCTGCCAGTTCGCCACCCACATCTGCGACCACGTATTCTACCGGGCGCAAATCCTTGTGGTATTCAATGTGTGATTCTTCTCGACGCTCAAAACGTCCAAGCTCCTGCAAAGGCACACTTACACCCGAAGATGAGGAAACCAGGATATCGCCCAGGCGCGCGACACGCGAACGCTCTGCCAGTGGAATCTGAATGACAATATTGATGGGTTCATGCCCGGCACGCTGTTTAACGTCACCAAGGCGATGCCCTCCCAAGGCCATACCCAATTCACGATTGATCGCCGATACCGAAATCCCACGACGCTGCGCCTTCTCGGTATTAACCTCAAAGTGCCAGTAATCGTAGGGCTCGCGCATGTAATTATCGACATCCGCCAGACTTTCAGACTGGGAGAAAACTTCGGTCAACTGGGCAGCAACAAGGCGACGGTTTTCAGGATCAGGCCCATGCACCTCTGCAACAACGGCCTGCAGCACAGGGGGACCTGGTGGCATTTCCACTACCGAATAACGTGCACCACTCCCCTCTACCAAAACTTTGATCTGCGCACGTGCATCCAGCGCGATTTCATGACTCGAGCGTGCACGATCACCCTTATCAACCAGCTGCAGTTGCACTTCAGCCTGCCAGGGTGATTTACGCAGGTAGTAATGACGCACCATGCCATTGAAATCGAATGGTCGAGCTGTTCCGACATAGATCTGTACATCGCGCACTTCTGGCATATAGCGCAGTTTATCCGCAATCCTATGGGCCATATTGCCCGTAACTGCCAGAGCCGTGCCTTCTGGCATGTCCAGCACCACGGAAAACTCTGGCTTGTTATCCAAAGGCAACATCTTCACCGCCACCCACTGGAAATAGAACAGTGAGCACATCAGGATTAATACACCCCACATACCCAATTTAAAGTTACGAGCCTTACGCGGGTCTTCAATCATCGGCATCAACACACGACGATACATACCATCCAGCTGCTCGGCTTCTTTATGCTCACGCGTTTCTGCACTGCGTAGATATTCCATGGTTGGACGGAACCAGCTATGGATAGCCAACCAGGGAGTAAAGACAAAGGCCGCGAACAAGGAGATGCCCATTGCCACCGACCCCAGCACGGGGATTGGCAACATATAAGGCCCCATCATGCCGCTGATAAAGCCCATCGGCAGCAATGCACCGATCACCGTACCCGTCGCCAGGATAGTTGGATTACCCACCTCACGTACTGCATCGATAGCAGTATCCATGTCGGTTTTGCCTTCTTCAAACCAGCGCCGATAGATATTTTCAACCACAACAATGGCATCATCTACCAGGATACCAATAGAGAATATCAGCGCGAAAAGCGACACCCTGTCGATGGTAAAACCCAGCATATAGGCACAGAGAATCGTAAATAGCAGCACCACGGGAATAACCAGCAGTACCACAATTGCAGGCTTAAGGGCACGAAAGGCACCCCACACCAGCAGGAAGACAAAAAATGTTGCCATAAACAGTTTGAAGATAAGATCCTTTACCTTCTGATCTGCACTCTTACCGTAGTTACGTGTAATGGTCACATGCACATCGTTTGGAATCATGTCGCCTTTCAAGGCTTCAACACGATCAAGAACCGCCTGGGCCACCGCAACACCATTACTGCCCTTCTTTTTAGCCACGGCAATCGTTACAGCCGGTACGGCTACCGCCAGATCCATATCTTCACTGGCGGCACCGGTATAGTGAGCTACCGTCTGTGTGGCATCTTCAGGGCCCTGCCTGACATCCGCCACATCATGCATATAAACCGGCACACCATTATGGTTACCCACCTGCAGTTGATTAATATCATCAACTGTTTGCAGGAAAGAGCCTGACACAACCATCATGCGTGAGCCCGAAGCTTCAAGCCCCCCCATTTGCTGCTCAAGGTTACTGCTGCGGATAGCCTCGGCAACTTGCCCCAGACTCAGGCCATAACCCGCAATGCGTTCGGGATAAACCTCAACAATCACCTGTTCAGATCGCCCACCCACCACAAAACTGCTGCCAGTATCCGGAATTTCCTTGATACGCTGTAAAACCGACTGCGCCAATCGACGCAACTGTGAATCATCAACATCAGGGATCCCATCACCGTTGTAATCTTTTTCAGACCACAAAGTAATATTCACCGCAGGAACATCATCTATTCCTTTGGCCTTGACCAGGGGAGCAAGCACGCCAGAGGGAAGTCGATCACGATTAGAGGCCAGTTTATCGTTGACCTTGACCAAAGATGGCTCCATCTCCTGACCAACTTCAAACTGTACCGTTACCACGCCACGGCCACGCTGACTTGCAGAGTAAACGTGTTTTACGCCTTCAATTTCGTACATCAAACGTTCAAGCGGCTGAACGGCCAGTGACACAACCTGGTCAACATTTGCACCGGGGTAGGAAACAAACACATCAACCATAGGCACAGAAATTTGCGGATCTTCCTGGCGAGGGGTAACAATCAATCCCAGGATACCCAAAACCAGCATTGCAACGTACAGCAAGGGGGATAAAGGTGAATCAATGAAAAAGCGTGCAACAGATCCAGCTATTCCCAGACTGGTATCTTGCTCTACCACCTCAAGTGGCTGCGCGTTTGATGATGGCTTATCGGTATCGCTCATGCGTAGCCTAAATCCGTTCTACTCAAATGTTAATGCAGGGAGAATCTCCCAAGATTTGTTTAGTTGTTTTCGCCAGACTGTGATTTCAGAATATGCGACTGTGGATTCGCATAAACACGATCACCTTCTGCAATACCTGATAACACTGTGGTCATACCACTGGGCAGACGCTTGCCTTCACGAATCATGCGTAACTCGGGTTGTGCATTCATGTTTTGGATATACACAACAGGCAGACTGCCTCGATAGCGAATCGCCGAACTAGGAACAGCCGGTAATTGACGACTCCCTGGATTGATTCTTGATTCTGGAATCATGACCTTCGCATACATACCCGGCTTGGACACACCCTGCGGCACATCAAATTTCACCTTGACCGTATGACGCTGCACATCGGCCATCGGATAAATCTGTGCAACACGTACATCCACCGCATTGGCATAGTCATCAAAAGTGGCGGCCTTCATCAGCACCATCATTGGCTGCAGGCCCTGTGCCAGACGCGCAGGCACATCTATCTCAACCTGCAGCCAGGTCACATCTGCAAATTTCAGCAAAGGTTGGCCGGGTTGAACCGTGTCGCCCTCTTCAACAAATTTCTGCATGATTATGCCGTTGAATGGTGCCAAACTTTTAGCATCACGCAGTTTGGCATCAATCGCACGTATATCAGCCTGCGCACGCAACATCGCGCTTCGCGCCTGCTCAATACGCGTGCTCGATGCATACAGATCAGCACTGCGCTCTGCCCCTTGATCACGTCCACCAAAAAAATCCTCAGCTGGACGCGTAAACATCTGGTCAAACAGATTCGGCATGCCCATGCCACCCGGTGCGCTCTTGGTCTGGGGAGACCACAATTCGCGTGAATACTGCACACCGGCATTACGCAGCTGGGCATCAGCAGAACTTAATTGTGCATAAGCAGCTCCACGCGTGGCCAACAACTCATTTTCATCAAGTGCGACTAATGTGGTCCCCGCATCAAAAGTGTCACCTTCAATACCGGCCAGAAACTTAATGCGACCCGGCATTTGTGCAGCCAGGGTCACTTCTTTGTAAGGCACGACAGAACCACCAATGGCAACCGTTGGCTTTTCTGTTGATGCCTCAACCACAAAGATGTCGTCGGCTTCAGGTGTGTCGGCAAAACCCGGCATCACAGCACCGAGCCCAACAGCAATAGCCGCGGCTATAAATCCTCGCATTAGTTCTCCGGACAAAGTCCTTTTATGATAGTCAAGGAAGCGCCTTCCACGCTGCCCTAAATCTGGCTGCACATTATCAGCAGTAGCACTCTCTAATGCAATGGAATAATGAATAGATTCCCGCCACTTAAACGATGAAATACGCGTATCTTCTGAATTAACAAATGAAAATTTTGTCAAGAAGGGATATCACCCTATCGGCCAGACGCGCAGCGCGCTAACATGCAAAGCACATAGCAAAAGGAAGTAGATTAATGAGTGGCACCGGATCCGTAATCGAGCATCGTCTTAAACAGCTTGAAACCCATCTAGAACAAGAAAACCCTGTATTACTCAGTGCGGTGCAAAGTTTCCGCAAACTTGATCAGGTTGCCCACAAAATGGGATTACTTGAGGC
>Ga0316204_10008060_pt1 | contig 14933 bp, 15 predicted proteins | sample 6monrhotite_MG_2_FD_205661 | JGI IMG/M metagenome (GOLD analysis project Ga0316204, IMG submission 205661) | Microbial mat bacterial communities from mineral coupon in-situ incubated in ocean water Damariscotta River, Maine, United States -... | ecosystem: Environmental > Aquatic > Marine >...
TGGCTCAGGCGCTGCGGGCTTTAAGGGATACCCGAATTTGAATGATGATGATTGGTTATGGGGTGGTGATCTGGAAACGATTGAATATACCCTGAATCATGGAATCAGACAGCCAGATCATGCCGAAACGCGCTTCTCCCAGATGCCTGCTTTTGGTCGGGATGGGATGTTACAGGCAAATGAAGTTCAGGATGTCGTTTCGCACGTTCGGGTTTTGCAGGGTGATGAAAAGTCCAGCGCCGCATCACAACGCGGGGCAGTTCTCTATGAAGCCAATTGTGTCATCTGCCATGGTGAAAACGGAACCGGTGATCGCTTACAGGGCGCACCCAATCTAACCGACAAGATTTCACTCTATGGCCGTGATCGCACATCATTGACCGAGACTGTAACCAACAGCCGTTACGGTGTCATGCCGCGCTGGAATACGCGTCTTGACCCCGCTACCATCCGGATGTTGGCAATCTACGTCCATTCATTGGGCGGCGGTGAAGCGGCTCCTCAACCGGAGCAAAGCGCAGAAGCGGACGCGGGTGATGAACAGTCCTAAAGAGATACTCGATGATGAGCTAAAACTCTATGAGGCCCGAAAAGCTGTCCATCCCCAAAGGATAGACGGAACATTTCGCCGGTTAAAATGGGCGATTATGGTGGTCACTCTGGCGATCTATTATATTACGCCATGGCTCCGCTGGGATCGCGGACCTTACGCCCCCGATCAGGCTGTACTGGTGGACCTCGCCAACCGGCGTTTCTATATGTTCGGTATCGAAATCTGGCCGCACGAATTCTATTATGTTGCCGGTCTTTTGGTTATGGCCGGGATCGGTCTGTTCATGGTGACGTCTGCGGTTGGCCGGGCCTGGTGCGGTTATGCCTGTCCGCAAACCGTTTGGACCGATCTTTTCCAGCATGTTGACCGGTTTGTAGATGGAGATCGCAACGCCCGTATGCGGCTCGACAAAGCTCCCTGGACGGCAAGCAAAGTTTCCAAGCGCTTGTTCAAATGGGGCATCTATCTGTTCATCGCTTTCTGGACGGGCGGCGCATGGATCATGTATTTTGCCGATGCCCCGACGCTGGTTGTAGATTTCTGGACGGGTCAAGCAGCGTTTGTAGCTTATGCAACTGTTGGTGTACTGACGGCAACAACGTTCATTTTCGGCGGCTTTATGCGTGAACAAGTTTGCGTCTATATGTGCCCCTGGCCGCGTATTCAGGCAGCAATGATGGATGAGAAATCCTTACAGGTCACCTATAAGGATTGGCGCGGAGAAAAACGAGGCAGCATCAAAAAGGCAAAAAAAGATCCTGAATCCTTCGGCGACTGCGTCGACTGCAATCAATGTGTCGCCGTATGCCCGACCGGAATTGATATTCGAGAGGGACCGCAAATTGGCTGCATTACCTGCGCACTCTGCATTGATGCTTGTGATCGGGTCATGGGCGAAGTCGGTCGTCCGCGCGGTTTAATCGACTATATAACATCGGATGATGCCGATGCAGAACGAGCGGGAAAGGAAACGCCACCTGCGTGGAAAAATCTGCTGCGTATTCGCGTCTTTGTCTATTTTGCCGTCTGGGCTGCCATCGGCTTGGCGATGTTGTTTGCGCTGGGTAATCGCACACGTTTGGACCTGGCTGTCCAGCACGATCGCAATCCCGTCTATGTGCAGCTGTCCAATGGCGATATACGCAACACCTATACCGCGAAAATCCGAAACATGGAAAATCGGCCGCGCGATATTGATGTGGCGATCAGCGGACTGGCAAATGCAACCATGTGGGAAGGCGGAACAACACAAACTGACGAGCAAACAGTCCTTCGTATCAAGGTACCCGCCGACTCTGTTGCGAAGCTCAAACTATTCATCGCAACGCCTGAGTCAAACTCCGGACGGGATGAGTTTACAATGATGGTACAGGGTGCCGATGATGAAGCCCCAACCGACACCGAAGAGCTATTTTTCGAACGGCCTGAAAGTTGACCGAGGAACGAAATATGAACCGCACAAAAAAGAAAATTACAGGCTTTCATGTAACGCTCATGTTCGTTGCCTTCTTTGGTGTGATTATGGCTGTCAATTTCCTGATGGCCGGCTTGGCCCTCGGATCGTTTAGTGGGACCGTTGTCGACAACAGCTATGTTGCCAGTCAGAAATATAATCAGTGGCTGGAAGAAAGTCGACAGGAAGCAGCGCATGGCTGGACGGTCAGCAAACCCAAACGGGCCGATAACAAGTTGCAAATGTCCGTAACCAACGCAGATGGAACGGCACTTTCCAGCTCCAAAGTAGCCGCCATGGCCTATCACCCGGTAGGACAGACCAAGGCGATCAAGCTGACATTCTCGGAGAATACAGCCGGACAGTATATCAGCAATGAAAGCTTGCCGGATGGTCGTTGGAAGCTCAAAATTTCCATCTCACAAGGCGGGCGAAACCTTGATATGGTGAGCGAAGTCAAGTGAACGCAACGGTTACCCTTGATGATCTCAAAACAGTTGACGATCTGGAGGATAGTCGTTTTGCGGTTCCTGGAATGCGGTGTGCCGGTTGTATCTCTAAAATTGAAAAGGGCCTGCTTGATCTGCCTGGAGTTGACAGCGCGCGAGTCAATTTTTCGACCAAACAGGTCGCGATCTCACACGACCCGGAATTAACCGAAGACAAGTTGAAAACCGCAATCGGTCAACTGGGGTTTGAGGCACAGATACTGGCCGACAATCCGCTTTCCGAAGATCGTGGAGATACAAAAAGACTTCTCCGGGCCTTGGCGGTGGCCGGCTTTGGCATGATGAACATCATGCTGCTATCCGTCAGTGTCTGGTCGGGTGCAATGGGTGTTACCAAGGATCTTTTTCACTGGCTCTCTGCACTCATTGCCATTCCAGTCATCGCTTATTCCGGACGTCCGTTTTTCGCGTCTGCTGCTATGGCCTTGCGCTATTTGCGGACCAATATGGATGTTCCCATCAGCATCGGAATCATTCTCGCTACGGGTCTCAGTCTATACGAGACTGCAACCAGTGGACCGCATGCCTATTTTGATGGAGTGGTCATGCTGATCTTCTTCCTGCTTGCTGGCCGGGTGCTAGATGGGATGATGCGCGATCGGGCACGCGAGGGTATTTCGGCTTTGCTCAAGCAAACCGCTCCGGGAGCCATGATCATTCAGTCCGACGGAACAACCCGATGGACAAAGGCAGAAGACATTGAAGCCGGGATGCTGATGCAGGTGGCCGCAGGAGATAATCTTGCTGCCGATGGTATCATTATTGAGGGTCGCAGCGGCTTTGATTTCTCTATGTTGACCGGTGAAAGCGATCCGCAAAACCGTACAATTGACGATGAAGTGCTCGCCGGAACAACCAATCTTACCGCACCTGTCAAAGTACGCGTGACCGCAGCGGGGAAAGATACCAGCATTTCTGACATCGCGCGGTTGATGGACGAGGCAGGCCAGCATCGCTCTTTCCATGTCCGCGTGGCTGATCGCGCAGCCCGGTATTATGCTCCCGCGGTCCATTTGCTTGCACTGCTTGCTTTTGTCGGCTGGATGCTTGCCGGGGTCGGCTGGCATCAAGCCTTGCTGATTTCTGTGGCAGTTTTAATTATTACCTGTCCCTGCGCTCTCGGTCTTGCAGTCCCTGCGGCACAGGTCGTTGCGTCCGGAACTTTGATGCGAAACGGTGTCTTGGTGAAAGATGGGAGCGCACTCGAACGGCTGGCCGAAGCCGATCGTGTAATTCTCGACAAAACCGGCACAATCACTATGGGACACCCTGTCCCGCTAAACCTGCAACAACTATCTGTTGAAGAGAAATCCATTGCGCTGGCTCTGGCACAGTCCAGCAATCATCCCATCAGCAAGGCAATCGCAAAATCTCTTGTTGGCGAGAATGTTTCACCAGCGAAAATTGAATCAGTAATTGAGGTTGTTGGCAAAGGTGTTTCTGCAAAATGGAATGGAATCAGTGTCTCTCTCTCTCGTCCTTCAAAGGGAGGAGATAGCGCGGCAACCCAGTTGACAGTTGGTGAGGTTGGACAACGCATCATCCTTAAGGATGCACTTCGCCCTGATTCCAAAGCGACGATAACAAAACTTTTCGAGCTCGGCCTGCCTGCCTCGCTGCTGTCCGGCGATAGCATGGAGGCGGTCACTCCGATTGCGCTGCAGCTCGGCATAATGGCTCAGGCCAATGCGAAACCTGAAGACAAAGTCGATACAATCAAACGGCTTAGCGCTCAGGGTATGAAGGTTCTGATGGTTGGTGATGGACTGAATGATGGCCCTGCCCTCGCTGCGGCTCATGTCTCTATTGCACCAGGTTCGGCGAGTGATGTGGGCCAACAAGCTGCAGATGTTGTTTTTACCAGCGATAGCATGTTGCCTGTCGCCCTCTCGGTAAAAGTGGCACGCCGAACCATGCAAACCGTCAGGCAGAATTTCGGATTAGCCATTGGTTATAATGTCCTGGCCGTTCCATTGGCTCTGTCAGGAATGGTCACCCCACTGATTGCGGCCATCGCCATGTCCACATCTTCATTGATCGTTGTTGGCAATGCACTGCGTCTCTACGGAGCTGCGAAATGAGCGGTTTGGCAGTCCTGATCCCCGTCGCCCTGTTCATGGGCCTTTGCGGGCTCGGCTTTTTCTTCTGGGCAATGCGTAATGACCAGTTTGAAGATTTGGAAGGCGCTTCCCACCGTGTCCTAATAGATGACGAAGAGGTTATCCCTGATGATAAAACGGTTTAGACGCTTCGGCCTCTCATCAATCCCCATCGTGACGGCATCTGCTATGCTAGCGATTATCCCCGCAGCACCGGCTAGCGGAATGATCATGCTGGAAATATGCGACCCGGATGGCCAAATCCGGACCGTTTCAATCCCTCTGGAAAAGGAAGATGGGCAGGATCCCGATTGCGCGAAACCCTGCCATGCCTGCCTGTCCCGAAAAGCGGCAGGCAAACAGGGATCACGATCGGTTTAGTGCGCCAATATCAGCGGTAATTTGCTTTTGAAGATCTGATCTCGCGTCACGCCGCCCATCAGCGTCTCTCGTATCCGAGATTTTCCATAGGCACCCATGACAATGGCTGACGCCCCTTTGTCAAAAGCAAATTCCTCAATCATTTCGGCGATATTCCGTTGTCCGCCTTCTAGCTGATGTAGTTCCGAAGGAATATTGTGACGTGACAAATAGGTTGATGCATCCAGGTTCGGGAGATCAAGCCCCTCGTCAACAGATACAACATGCACTGAAGACGCCATCCGCATCATTGGCAAAGAAAGCCGTATCGCAAGCGAGGCCTCTTTTGAACCATTCCATGCAACTACGATGGGTTTTCCGGAATCAAAGGAACCGCTTTCCGCAGGAACCACCATTGTTGCGGCATGGGCATGAATAGCAACATCCCCGGCAATCGGCAGCGGATCCCGGTCATCGGTCATTTTTTTGGGAGACTGGCTCAGAATCAACAAATCAACCAGTCCGCTCTGTTCGACCATCAATCGACCGGCATCACCGAGCCCAACTTGCCAATCCCACTGAATGTCTTCCGAACTGATGTCCGCTTCGACCTTTGCCCGAAACTGGCGCTCTGCTTCTTGCATATCGACGATGTTGAGGTCGGCGATGAAATGCCCGGCCGTTGGCGCATAGGCCATTGGCGGGATCTGTATGGATGGCTGCAAGAACGTGACATGCGCTTCATGCGTCCGGGCAATATCTAGCGCAACATTTAGACGGGATTCAAAGCCCGTATCGTCAGCAGTGTGCAAGAGGATAGATTTCATTGTACATCTCCTTTTTATATTAGCCCAAGCTACGCAGAATCGTCTGATTTGCATTGATTTAGCTCAATCAAATTCAAGCCTATGGTTCAGGTTCTCCAATTTTGGATATGTAATTTCTAACTGCGATATCTGCCGATGGAAATCGGTAAACATACATCGAATTTTCATCTCTCTCGTTCAACAAAATAGAACGCGATCCATTTGACAGGACACTTGACCGCCAAAGAAGATCACGCCAGAAGCCAACGGAGAAATATGCTGTTTTAGAACAGTATTAGACTTCAAAGGATTATTATGAAAATTGCGATGATAGGGTCCGGCTATGTTGGATTGGTCTCCGGAGCTTGCTTTGCAGATTTTGGGCATGAAGTCATCTGTGTCGACAAAGATGCATCCAAGATTGAAAAGCTGCGCCGGAATGTCATGCCAATCTACGAACCGGGCCTGGCCAGCCTTGTAAAACGCAACGTTGAGGGACAACGCCTTTCATTTTCAACGGAATTGGCGGAATCTCTGGAAAATTGCGATGCGGTCTTCATAGCAGTTGGCACGCCTTCCCGCCGCGGAGATGGTCATGCGGATCTCAGCTATGTCTATGCGGCAACAGAAGAAATTGCCGATACCATCACAAAACCGACGGTCATTGTTACAAAGTCAACCGTACCAGTGGGCACTGGCGATGAAGTGGAGCTTATTCTCTCCAAAAAACTCGCCAGCGATCAGTTCGCCGTCGTTTCAAATCCGGAGTTTCTTCGGGAAGGGGCCGCTATTGATGATTTCAAGCACCCCGATCGCATCGTCATCGGGACCGAGGATGAGCGGGCGCGTTCGGTAATGAGTGAAATTTATCGTCCGCTTTTTCTCAACAAGTCGCCGCTGCTATTTACCGGTCGGCGCACCGCGGAACTTATCAAATATGCAGCAAATGCATTTCTTGCTACTAAAATTACCTTCATTAACGAGATCTCCGATCTGTGCGAAAAAGTTGGAGCGGACGTGCAAGAAGTCTCTCGCGGCATTGGCCTGGACAATAGAATTGGCGCAAAGTTTCTTCATGCTGGTCCTGGTTATGGCGGCAGCTGCTTTCCGAAAGATACCCTCGCATTGATGAAAACCGCTCAGGATAATGAGAGTCCGTTGCGAATTGTAGAAGCTGTGGTGCAGGTCAATGATCAGCGAAAAAGAGCGATGGGACGGAAAGTCATACAAGCCATGTCGGGTAGCGTTCGCGATAAAAAGATTGCACTTTTTGGCCTGACATTCAAACCTAATACTGATGATATGCGTGATGCGCCGTCCATCGCAATTGCCCAAACATTGATTGACGCTGGCGCACAGGTAAGCGCTTACGATCCGGAAGGCATGGAATCGGCAAAAGAAATCATGCCTGACGTGAAAATGGAAAAGAGCAGCTACGAGGCCGCAACCAATGCTGATGCTGTGGTAATTGTGACCGAATGGGATGCTTTCAGAGCTTTGGATCTTAATAAGTTATCCAGTTTGATGTCCGGCAATGCGCTGATTGACCTGCGGAATATATACGATCCGCAAGATGTTGCGAAATCAGGGCTTGAATATTCCAGTGTCGGCCGGGCCTGACAGCCGATGACCTTCTTGTGAAACTTCGCAGAAAAACAGTAGCAAAACCTTGGGGGCAACAGGTATTGCCCGCCATGTTCGGGGGAGAACGAACAAAAAAAATTGGTGAGATCTGGTTTCAACCTCCACCGTCAGTCACTCCTGCTCTGATGGTAAAATATCTTTTCACCAGCGAAAAGCTGTCGATTCAAGTCCATCCTGACAACCGTTTGGCCCGCAATGCCGGTTTGCCAAGCGGGAAAGATGAATGCTGGTTGGTTTTGGATGCCGAGCCCGATGCTGTATTGGGTATCGGTCTAAAAGCAAAAACCAGCGATTCAAAATTGCGCGCGGCAGCAACGTTAGGAGAGATTGAGAATCTTATTGACTGGAAGCCTGTTAAACCAGGTGACTTCTACTATATTCCTGCCGGCACAATCCATGCCATCGGACCAGGACTTCAACTGATCGAGATACAACAGAATGTCGATGTGACCTACCGGCTGTATGATTATGGGCGACCAAGAGATCTTCATTTGGATGAAGCGATTGCCGCGGCCAAAACCGATCCATATCGCATGAAATATCATCAGCATATTGAACCCGAAGCCAGCCAGCTCATATCGGATGGCCCTTATTTTCGGTCGTTTCAAGTTATCGGCCAGGATATTGATCTGATTTCAGAAGTTCCGGCTTCGGAATGGCAAGTCATTCCTTTGAAAGGCTCAGTGAAAGTTCGCGGCAATCTGATCAAGGCCGGTGAATGCGGTCTTTGCACCTCTGCATCGGAAATCGACCTCTCCAAAAACGAAAAATGTGTCATAGCGACCAACATGAAATAAAGGTTTCCGATGAATTCCAATAAAGATCTTGTCATTCCAACAATTCTGTCAGGCGGATCGGGAACACGGTTGTGGCCCCTCTCCACCGATCAGCGCCCCAAACAGTTTCTGAATCTGACCGGATCTCTGAGCATGTTCCAGCTAACTATGGAAAGATGCCGCCAGTCCGATCTATTTGATATTCCCATCATTGTTGGCAGCGAAAAACACGCAGACTTGGCAGAAGATCAGCTGGCTGAAGTCGGTTCCAATGCGCAAGCACTGATACTTGAACCATGCGCTCGCAATACCGCACCGGCAATCGCATTGGCCGCATTGGCTTGTAAATCGCCAAGCGCGCTCATGCTGGTAATGCCCAGTGACCATCTTATCAAAAACGGCGAGGCATTTCAGAAAGCAATCAAAGCATCTTTACCGATAGCCAAAGCCGGTTGGCTTGTAACATTTGGCGTAGAACCAAATGCTCCGGAAACGGGCTATGGTTATATCGAACAAGGTGAACAAATTGTCGGTAGTGCAAGAAGTTTTTCGGCAAAAACCTTCGTTGAAAAACCCAATCTCGAGAATGCTGAAAAAATGCTTGAAGCAGGTGGCTTCCACTGGAACGCAGGAATTTTTCTGTTCCGGGCAGACGCCTATCTGAAAGCCATGGAAGTTTATGCACCCGAAATGCTCGATGCAGCAACTGGCTCTATGGAAAAAGCGCGTCGTGACGGTATCAGAATATACCCTGATAGAAACTGCTTTGGAAAGGCTCCGTCGGATTCAATCGACTATGCAATCATGGAAAAGGCTGAAAAAGTTGCCGTTACCCCAATGAATGCCGAATGGTCAGATGTCGGAAGCTGGGATTCGCTTTATGAAATTACCCAGAAAGATAGCGATGAGAATGCCCTGACAGGTGAAACGGTAGCGGTGAATTCAAACCGAAATCTGATCCACGCCGAAGGTGCCTCTATAACAACCTATGGCGTGGAAGATCTGATCATAGTCGCCAATGGGGATAAAATCATGATTATGAAGCGCGGCGATTCACAGCATGTTAAAAGGCTCGTCGATTTGACATCGGAAAAAACCAAGTAGTAAATTGGAAGCATCGACAGCACATTATTCTCGACGTTTTATTGTTATCGAAGTGCGCCAAGATCAACGCCCTAAGCCTTAAATGACAAAGTTTTTGGCAGCGAACAGGTTGTTTTTCTTATTTGGACCAACAAGTCTGCATCAATAGTCTCGAGCTATTTACATCGCGCGTCCCGAGACGCGTTCGGTCGGAGCAAGTTCATTATTTCTTGCTACATCCTGCGACGCAGCATCGAGCACATATAGAGGGCGATTTTTCACCTGATTGTGTATCCGTCCAACATAAAGTCCGACAACGCCTGTCATCATCAGGTTCATGCCGCCCAGGAAAGCGAGCGTCACGACCGTCGAAGTCCACCCGTCAACTGCTGTTCCACTGGCAAACCAACCGCCGATAACGAACATTCCATAGAATACCGCAAGCACAGAAACTAGTGAACCGACCCACAAAGCGGCTCGCAATGGCACATCGGAAAACCCCAAAATTCCATCGGTTGCGAGTTTGAGCATCTTAAAAAATGGGTATTTTGTCTCACCGGCTGCTCGTTCAGCGCGAACAAACTCAACAGTCGCTTGTTCAAAACCCAACCAACTGATCATCCCGCGCACAAACCTGTCCTGTTCCCGCATCGTCTTGAAGGCATCTAGCACTGCACGATCAAGAAGACGAAAATCGCCTACGTCCATTTCAAATTGCACGGGCGACATGCGCTGGAGAAGGCGATAGAATAGTGCGGCGGTTGCCCGCTTGAAAACACTTTCGCCTTCACGAACCACCCGTTTGGCAGAAACTACCGAAAAGCCCTCTTTCCACTTGGCGATCATCTGCAACACCACTTCCGGAGGATCCTGCAAATCTGCATCCATGACAATAACCGCTTCACCGCGCGCGGCATCCATGCCGGCCGTTATCGCTATCTGATGTCCAAAATTGCGAGAGAGATTATAGATGCGGTAGCGGCTGTCTTCCTTCGCTTTTTCGCGCATCTGCTTCAACGAACTATCGCGGCTACCGTCATTGACGAGCACAATCTCCGATTCTCCGTCCATGACAGCGAGAAGCGCGTCGAGCCGGTTGAACAACAATTGCAGCACTTCTGCTTCATTGTAGATCGGAAGGACAATGCTGTATTTTATCGTCATTTTGATGAACCCGTATCATTAAAAACGTAGAAACGCTGGAGTAGAAAAGCTGTACCCAGCGTAGGGACTGCGGCAATCAAGCCTGCAATATAAGCATCAGCGCCAAAGTGGATGATTGCTGAAATCGTCGCGACATTGAAGATATACAGGATCGCCCAGACCAGAATAAATTTGGCAAAACGGCCTTCGAGTTGGCTAAGAAAGACATAGCGACCCAGGGTTAGGAAACTCAGCATGATCCCGAATATCAATGACACCAGACTGGCGCCTGCAAAGTTCATACCCACCGCCAGCATCAAGCAATAAATCCCATAGCCGATCACTGTGTTAAATGAGCCAATGACGATATATCGCAGCAACAAAGTGGGGGTAAGTTCGCTCATTATGCGCCCATCCTTGTCCGGACGCGTTCATAAGCACCAAAAAGCTGTTTCTGTAAGCCGATATACCAGTTGGTAAATCCAATGCATCTTCGTTCAACAGGGGTTAGTGCGACGCCGTGTTTTTTCGCGAGAGCGAAAAATTCTTGCGAGGCATCCTTCAACATACCCCACGTGCTGTTACTCGCGCTGTAACGATTGGCGATCATCACTTCGGGAATATGCCAAGCCGGGGCGTTTTTGGAGATGGTCCAGGACAAATCGACATCAACAATATACTTAAACTGCCGGTCATATCGGTGACTTCCGAGCGCCGAAGTGCGAACCAGCAATGGGATACCGAACATATTACGCGCTGTGCGCAGACTTAGTTCACCTACTTTATCGGCATCCATCGGACCTTTGCGTTCAAATCGGCGCTCGGCAAGCTTGGTTCCGCGTTCGCTCACATAAGCAAGGTCACAATAAACAGCCGACACTTCTGGTTGATTGTCGAGCGCAGCGAGAGCCTTCTCCAGCGCATCAGGAGCGCACAGATAGTCGTCGTGGCAAAGGAGCATATAGGCTTCGGTCGTCACTCTATCCAAAAGGCAGTCGAAATGTGGCTGCATCGGGATAGTCTCATCCTGTGTGACTATATCCATAGGAATGCGGCTCGACCATTTTTCCAGTATCGCGCCGGTCTCATCACTGGACGCGTTGTCACTAGCCAGAACAACATAGTCAGCACATGTCTGCCCTGCGATAGAAGCCAGTGCCTCCTCAACATAGTCGGCACCGTTATAAACCGGCAAACAGATGGAGATACGCGGCACGGTCGAATCCAGCCTGCTCTATTTCACGCGTTTCAGAAAGCCGTCAGGTGCAACTGTAACTTGCAGCTTCTGGTGAATGGAAGCGTCAATCTCAAACCGGTCATCTTCTTTCAGATATTCCCAAACCGCAGTTTTAGGATTGTTTCCTTTGCCCCAAGGACGGTTGCCAATAGCTTCGTCGCTTATGTCTTCAACCAACGTATCAAAGGCAACAATATAACTGCCAATCGAAGTCAAGCCAGCATAGGCCCGCAATTCTTCGAGCACATGATCATGGGTGTGGTTGGAATCCAGAGAGATAAGAACACGCTTTTTGCCTTCGGCTCTGGCTTTAATCTGATCAATAATTTCCGGCGCTATTGCGGATCCCTCAATCATCTCGATGCGTTTTGCCATCGGGTGGGCTTCAATCGCCTGCCGATTGTGTTCACGAATGTCGATATCGACCGCGACCACAGTCCCCTCGCCATGACCGCAAGACGACAGAAGTTCCAGCATCGAAGAATAGAAAATCAGCGAGCCACCACGCGCAATTCCGGTTTCAATTATCAGGTCAGGTTTAACTTTCCAGATAATTTCCTGCATTGCGACGATATCTTGAGGATATTGAATGATGGGCAGCCCCATCCAATCGAAATTGTAACTATACTGGTTTTTCTGGGCGGTAGAGAGCCATTGATTCGAAATAGCGTTCATTTCTGCATCTGCGCCTAACGCTTTGATGCCTTCAACTCGTTCGGCATCAAACTGCTTGTCAATTGTCATAGTATACGGTCCCTGTTTTCTGCGCTTTTTGCTGCTATGCGCTCAATCTTGCACACCACCAGTCGATTGCATCCTGTAGTCCACGTTTATGGTTAATTTTTGGTTTATATTTCAGATCTTCACGCATTCTTTTGAGGTCTGGCACCTGAACGACAGGCTCGCCTTCGCGGTCCGGCAACGCACCGAGCGCTATGAGATCGGAGCGATCCATTAAATCCCCAATTAGGCGGGCAATATCTCCAATAGTTGCGTCCTGACCGCTGCCGAGATTAATCGGGCCCTCGACTCCGGAAAAAATCAGTTTTGCAATCGCGCTTCCCAGGTCACGTGTGTCTACAAAATCGCGTTGCTGGATACCCGAAGAGCATTTCGCCCGTTCACCGCGCAATATGGCGTTAATGATACTCGGTACGAGCCTGCCCGCTGGTTCACCCTCCCCATAGGCATTGAAAATTCTTGGCCATGAGAAGCTTACTTTATGTGCTGCTGCAATATCACGGGCAGCGAGGAACAAGTCGCGTTTGGCTTGCCCGTAAAGCGTAACTGGCGATAGAAGGTTGGATAGCTCGTTAATTGGTGAAACAGCATCGGCGGTGTATTCTGCGCCGGTTCCTGCGATAATGAGGCGGCGTCCGCCGCATTCTGCAAAGGCGCTGGTCATTTCTATGCCAGCATCGCGCCATGCGATATTGTCCTGAGCATGCCAAAATTTGCCATGCTCTGTATTCCAGGCAAGATGAGCGAGATGGGTCGGTTGAACTTCACGGATCAAATCGGCAACTGCTTTGCTATCGCGTAGGTCAACCTGATGCCAAATGACGTTTTCCGCTCCATCGGTGTTCCTCGAAACACAATGCAATTCAAGCTCTGTCGGTAGCGCGGTCAAAACATGGCGCCCCACAAAACCCGTCGCACCGGTAAGCAAAAGGCGATGCGGCGCCATTATTCCGTGTTTACATTGACGAGAAGCGGTAATTCCCGGTCTTTGTCCGACATATAAAGAGGTTCTTCAGGCCATTGAATGTCGATTTCAGGGTCATCCCACCGCACTCCGCGTTCGACACCGGGACGGTAAGGCATGGAAAATTGGTACATGACGTCGCTGTTTTCAGCCAGAGTGATAAAGCCATGCGCACAGCCTCGCGGAATATACAGCGCCTCGTGGCTTTGCGGTGACAATAGCATTCCGAAATAGTGCTTATACGTTGGCGATGACTGGCGCAGATCCACGAGCACGTCATAAACCTGTCCAGCTGTACAGCGCACCAGTTTGGCCTCGCCAATATCTTCTGGAATGTAATGCAGGCCCCTTAGAGTGCGTGATTTCGCGTTATGAGATAAAGATGTCTGGGCATCGGTAAGTTCCACCCCCTGCTCCTGAAAACTATCCTTGTGGTAATAACGTGCAAAGTGCCCGCGTTCATCCTCGACCGGCGGACTAAATATCCGGTATGCACCTGCGATATCCAGCGGGGTAAATTGCATCAGAATATTTCCAACCTGGGGATAGCAACCACAAACTGGCCGCCCCAGCTGCGCATATCCTCCAATTGCATGGATATTTCATCGCGAAGATTCCACGGGAGAATGAGCACAAAATCCGGCTTATCCAGCATAATTTTTTCCGGTTCATGAACAGGGATGTTTAGGCCAGGTAAGAACTGATTTTGTTTATGCGGGCTCATATCGACCGTATAAGAGAGCAATTCTGGCCCCACTCCGCAATAGTTGAGCATCGTATTGCCTTTGGCCGGCGCACCATATCCCACCACCGATTTACCTGCATTTTTTGCTTCTATCAGGAATGTGAGTAATTCGGTCTTACGCCGTTCTACAGCGTTACCGAACGCTTCATAAGGGGCTGTGGATTGAAGCCCCGCGGCTTTTTCGTCACTGCGTACTTTCTCAAGTGTGTGAAAAAGGGCTTCGTCCTGCGGACAGCTGTCCTCATGTCCGGCGAATATCCGTAGCGACCCGCCGTGCGTGTTCAATTCCTGCACGCCATAGAGCTTTAATCCGTGGGCAGAGAGCATTGTTTCAACCGTTCCAAGCGAGAGGTAAGAAAAATGCTCGTGGTAGATTGTATCGAACTGACAATGTTCCAGCATCTTTAAAAGATGCGGAAATTCGACAGTCATTGTACCGCCTTCACGCAGCAATATCTTGAACCCTGCAATAAAATCGTTGATATCTGGCACATGGGCCATCACGTTATTGGCAGCTATCAAATCGGCTTTAACACCACGCGCCACCTGTTTCTCAGCACATTCACGTCCGAAAAACTCAACAATAGTATCAATGCCTCTCTTTGAACGCGCTTCTTCGGCGACATTTCCAGAGGGCTCAATACCCAGAACCGACACGTTTGCTTGCTTGAAATATTGCAGCAAATAACCATCGTTGCTTGCAATCTCGACCACCGTTGATTCTTCGTCCAGGTTGAGGCGATTGATCATCTGATCCGCATAGGCTTTGCTATGCTCCAGCCAGCTTGCAGAATAGGATGAGAAATAGACATAATTTTCA
>Ga0316204_10008063_pt1 | contig 14931 bp, 10 predicted proteins | sample 6monrhotite_MG_2_FD_205661 | JGI IMG/M metagenome (GOLD analysis project Ga0316204, IMG submission 205661) | Microbial mat bacterial communities from mineral coupon in-situ incubated in ocean water Damariscotta River, Maine, United States -... | ecosystem: Environmental > Aquatic > Marine >...
GTGGTCGCGATCCTGATCCCCGTGCTCTCGGGCGTCGCCCGGCGCGCCCGCATTCCGGTCTCCAAGCTCCTGATGCCGCTCGCGTTCGGCAGCTTGCTCGGCGGGTTGCTCTCGGTCATCGCGACCTCCAAGAACCTCGCGGTCAACGGGATCATGGCCGAGCTCGGTCACGAGCCCCTCGCGCTGTTCGAGTTCACGCCCTACGGCCTCTGCCTGCTCGCCATCGGCACGCTGTACTTCGTCTTCCCCGGCCGCCAGCTCCTGCCGAGCAAGCGCGTGGACGAGACGCTCAGCGAGCACTACCAGGTCCGACGCTTCGTGACCGAGGTCTTGATCGAGCCGAGCAGCAACCTGATCAATCGCTCCGTCGCCGACGCCGCGATCTTCAAGGAGTACGGCGTCGCGGTGCTCGGCATCGTGCGACCCGACTCGACGACCGTGCTCGCCCCGGGCGCCTACAACCGCATCCGGCGCGACGACGTCCTCATCCTGCAAGGTGAGCCGGACGACATCCTGCGCCTGCAGAACGACGAGACGCTGAGCCTCGTGTCGACGGCCAAGATGGCCGACACCCAGATCGTCGCCGGCGACGTGCAGCTGGTCGAGGCCGTCGTCCCCGCGGGCTCCGACCTGCAGGGCCGCACCCTGGCGGGCGTGGACTTCCCCGAGCGCACGGGCGTCAACGTGCTCGCGATCTCCAAGCACGGCGAGGTCCACCCCGGCCGCATCTCCGAGACCCAGCTCGAGGTGGGCGATACGCTGCTGATCCAGGGACACGACCGCGACATCGACCGCATCCGCCGCAGCCGCGAGCTCTTGATCCTCGGCGAACTCGAAACACAGCCGATCGGCCGCGGCGGCATGATCAGCCTCCTCACCCTCGCCGGCGTGCTCCTGGTCGCCTTCCTCGGCTGGATGCCGCTGTCCGTTACCGCGCTCACCGGCGCCCTGGTGCTCTTCCTCACGCGCTCGGTCCCCGGTAAGGACATCTACCAGCACGTCGACGCGCAGGCGCTCATCCTGATCGGTGGCATGCTCGCGCTGGGCCAGGCGTTCAGCGTCAGCGGCCTCGACCACGACCTGACGGAGGAGCTGCGCAACTTCGGCGGACTGTTCGCGTCGCCCCGACTCCTGATCGTCGTGCTGATGCTGGCGACCGCGGTCCTGACGCAGGTCACGACCCACATCGCCGCCGCGACGATCATGACCCCCATCGCGCTCTCGTTCGCGGACGAGCTCGCCATCGACGACCGCGCCTTCGTGATGGCCGTCATCACCGGCGCCAGCCTCGCGTTCATGTCCCCCGTCGCGCACCAGGCCAACGCGATGGTCGTCGGCCCCGGCGACTACCGCTATCGTGACTTCCTGCGGGTCGGAACGCCGCTGACGCTGCTGCTGTTCGCCTGCGCGTCGTTCCTGATCCCGCTCCTGTTCGGCGTGCGCCCGCTGGGCTGAGCCCGGTGATCGGTCCACTCCTCCTCGCGCTGGCTCAGGCCGCGCCGCCCGCGGACTTCCCGGTCTTCGTCTGGCGCCAGGAGCACCCCGGCGCGCCGCTGCCGGAGGCCCTCGTCGCACCGTTCGGCGGCGTGAACGTCGAGGGCGCGCGTGAGGATACCTGGGTGCTCGACAGCGGGCTCGAGTTCTACGTCGGTCACGCGCCCGGGCGCGATGAGCTGCACCTCGAGCGCGACCGCCCCTGGTACGCCGCGCTCTGGGAGCGCTACTACGAGGAGCGCGACGCGGACGCGCTCCTGCGCGTCCCCTGCCTCGCGGAGCCCGCGACCTTCGAAGCGCTCGCGCTGCGCCTGGAGGCCACCACGAAGGCTCGAGGCGGTCGGCACGGGCGCGGGCTGTCCCTCGGCGACGAGGTCGGCCTCACGCCGTACGGCGCGCCACTCGACCTGTGCGCCTCGGAAGCCTGCCGGGAGCGCTTCGCCGCGTTTCTCCTGCGCTCTTCGCGGTGGCGCTTCCTCTTGCCGCTGGACGGCGTGCCTCCGCCGTGGCCGAGTACGGACGACGTACGCCGCGCCTGGATCGCCGGCGACGCCTCGCTCGTCGCCCCGTGGCTCGCGCGCCGCGAGTTCCACCACGAAGTCGTGCACGCGCTGCTCGCACGATTGGCGACGCGCGCGCGCGAGCTGGCGCCCGGGACCCCCGTCGGCCTCTTCGGGCAGAGCGGTCGAACGGCCTTCGGCGACGTCGGCGTGGAGCGCGTCCTGCCCGAACTCGACTTCCTCGAGGTCTACAGGCTGCGCGACTCACGCGAGCTGCTCTACACCCTGCGCGACGACGCGCAGCGCTCCTACCTGACCGTCTTCCGCGACGCCGAGGCGCCCCTCGGTCCGAGCTGGATCGCGTGGGAGCACTGGTTCCGGGGCGGGGACGGCCTCGTCGTGTGGTCCGATCGCGACCTCGCGGCCGACGCCGAGTACCTCGCGCAGCTCGCAGGCGCCGTTCGAGGGATCCGACGCCTGCGCGAGCTCGCGCCCGAGTGGCGCCCACGGCCGGAGGGCGTCGCGCTGCTGCACTCGCCGGACTCGATGGCGCTCTCCTGGCTGCGCGACGCGCTCCACGACGGACCGACCTGGCCGCGCCGCTTCCCGAGCTACCAGAACGAGCACGGGACCCGCGAGGTGTCCCTGCACGCCGTCCTGCGCCGCCTCGAGGACCTCGGAGCGCTGCCGGGTGCTCTCCCCCTCAAAACGATCGGCGCTGCGACGGCCGCACGCTTTCCCCGACTCGTCGCCAACCACCTCGTGTGCCTCGACGCCGACGAGCTCGAGCAGCTGAAGGCGTACCTGCGAGCCGGTGGAGAGCTGCTCCTGGTCGGCTCCTTCGGCACGTGGACGCGCCGGGGCGAGCGGCGCGAGGAGAGCGGCGCCGCGCTCTTCGAAGAGGCGCTACGCGGCCGCGTGCACCTGGCCGAGCTCGACCCCGCCTCCTACCTGGCGCGCCGCGACCCCGCGCTGCCCGACGGATCGCCGTGGGGCCCGATCGCGAGCGCCGCTGGCGCCGGGCCACTCTCGAAGTGGAAGGTCGAGGGCAGCGGTCCGCCGTGGCTCCGCCACGCGCAGCGGGGGCCCGCGCCGGGCGAGTGGCTGTTCGCCGCGCTCCCGAACGCGGGCGCACCGGCGCAGCGCGCGGCCCTCCTTGCGGCGACCGTCTCGTTCCGGATCCCGCCCGAGCTCGAAGTGCTGCCTCTGCACCCCGCCGACGCGGAGTCGTGGACCGTCGAGGAGAGCGGTGAGGTGCGCGTGCGCGTGCCGGCCGGCGAGCCGCTCGCGCTTCGCCTGCGACCGCGCTGAACCCCTACTTCACGCCGAGGGCGCGCAGCAGGTTCCCCCAGCGATCCCCGAGCGCGCGCTGCAGCGCATCGATCGTCCGGCGCTGATTCGTGAGCTCTGCCCGCACCTTGTCGAGCGACCCTTGCTTCTCTCCGAGGGTGACGTTCGCCTCGTGAAGGAGCTGCACGAGGCCGTCGCGCTCGGCGGACAGGGCCTCCCGATCCGCCTGCAGCGCGGCGAGCTCGTGGTCCTTCGCCTCGACCTTCGCCAGCGCACCCTGGAGAGCTGCGTTCAGCTGCTCGATGGAGGCCTGTAGCTGCTCGTTGGCGGAGACCTGCTCGGCCAAGCCGCGCTCGAGCTCACTTCCACGCGCCTCGTGCAGCGCGATCTGGCCGTCCAGCTCTTCGATACGAGCCCGCTGGTCCTCTTCGCGCTTCTTCAGCCGTGCGACGAATTCCTGATGCGCCTCGAGGTCGACGCGCAGCGTTTGCGCCACGACCTGGCTCTCCTCGCGCTCGCGAGTGAGCAACGCGTCCAGCTCCTCCAACGACTTCTGGTGAGCCTCGAGGTCGCCGCGCAGCTCGGCCGCCTGCCGCTCTCCCTCGAGGCGCTCGCGCTCGAGTTCGATGGCGCGATTCTCCAGCTCCTCCTCGAGCAGGTCCTCGTTGCCGAGGATCTCGATCGCGCGCTCTCGGAGGTCGTCGATCACCTGACGCTGGACCTCGTTCTCCTGGCGGACGATCGCAAGGGTCTCGCGGTGCCCCTCCAGGTCGAGGTGCAGGTCCGCGTTGACGCGCTCGAGGCGCTGCCACTCCGCCTGCACGACCTCCCGGTCCACGTCGTACCCCATCAGCTGGTCGAGCAGGCCGCGGACCGGCTCGAACACGCCGCTCGGCGCGACAGGCGGCCCGAGCAGACGCTCGGTGCTCGGCAAGCCAGCGCCCTCCTTGGCCGCCACCAGCGCGTGGCGGTAGACGGGCGCGGAGTGGTCCGAGGCGTAGAGCGTCGCGTTGTAGAACTCGTAGTACTTGGCCGCGAGTGCCCGCAGCTGCGGGTCGCGATCCATGTACAGCTCGGCGCACATCAGCGCGAGCCAGCGCTGGAGGTTCGCGTGGCCGATCGACGCGACCTCGGCGCCCCCGGCCCGCAGGCGGGTGATCGAGCCCTCGTAGGACGGCAGTCCGTTCTGCTTGTGCTCGGCGAGATAGCGGTGCTCCACCCCCATCTTCCCGTGGAGGAAGTCCTCGAGCAGCAGCTCGGCGTCCGCCACCCCCTCGGTGTCATACGGACCCGCGACGACGGTCCAACGACGCGCGACGCGCAGGACCTCGTCGAGGAACGCGTCGCGCCGCGGCGGCGGAACGTGCTCGAGCGTGTCGAAGCAAACGACTGCGTCCACCGCGCCATCCGCGAACGGCAGGCGGCTCCCGTCGCCGAGAACGAGCCCGGGAGCCTCCGACTCCTCGACGTCGACGAGGAACACGTCGTCGTTCGGCAGGAACTTGCGAAGGAGCTCGGTCCGTCCACCGACGTCCAGGACCGCGAGTCGCTCGCCGTCCACGCGCAGGTCCTCGAGGATGTCCGCCACCAGGCGGTAGCGCTGGTACTGATCGAACGGGAGCTGAAGCGTCGGATCCGTCACGAGTTCGACACCTCCGTCGCGCCACCTTCGCCTCGGTTCACCGTCCAGCGCGTCGGCAGGTAGAGCATGCCGTGCTGGTGGTGTCGCGGATCCAGGACCTCGAAGGTCAGTGCGTGCTCGCGGTGATCGATCGCCGTCGGCGAGGCCTTGCTGTGGTCGTACAGGAAGGTCGTGATGTAGTACTGCCCGGTCAGCAGCGGCAGCGATTCGAAGTCCATCACGACCTCACCCTTCTCGCCGGCCGGGACGCGGCCGAGGGCGATCGGCTCGTCGCGCCAGTGGTGGTTCGAGCCGTTGATGTAGGTGCCGTCCGAGCGGTAGATCCCGATACCGAAGACCGGCTCCTTGACGTCGCTGTGGCAGGAGTAGCGCAGGGTCAGTCGGAACGGCTCGCCGGAGCGGAAGACGTGGCCGGCCTCACCTTCTGCCGTGGCCATCTCGACCTCGGTGATCTCCATCTCGCCCGTGCCCCAGCGCGGGTACTCGCTCGAACCGCGGTTGAGGGCAGAGAGCCGCTCGTTGCCCCGCGCGTGCGCTCGTTTCAGGTACTCGTCCGCCACCGTCTCCGCAGTGCCCTGCTCCAGGATCTCGCCCTGGTCCATCAGGATGACGCTCTGACACATGCTCTTGATCGAGCCCATGTCGTGGGAGACGAACAGGATCGTCTTGCCCTGCTCGCGGAACTCGTTCAGTCGATTGGTGCACTTGCCCTTGAAGTGCTCGTCGCCGACGGAGAGAGCCTCGTCGATGATGAAGATGTCCGGGTCCACCGAAGCCGCTACGGAGAACCCGAGCCGCACGTACATGCCCGAGCTGTAGGTCTTCACGGGCCGGTCGATGAAGTCGCCGAGCTCCGAGAAGTCGATGATCGCGCCCACCCGTGCGTCGATCTCCTCGGGGCTCATTCCGAGGATCGAGCAGTTGAGGTAGATGTTCTCACGCCCGCTGAACTCCGGGTGGAAGCCGGCGCCGAGCTCGAGGAGCGACGCGATGCGGCCGTTGACCTGCACCGTCCCGGTGGTCGGCTTGGCGATTCCGGTCAGCAGCTTCAAGAGGGAGCTCTTGCCGGCCCCGTTCTGCCCGATGATCCCGACGGTGTGGCCGTGCGGGATGTCGAGGTAGACGTTCTTGACCGCCCAGTACTCCGTGTAGCGCTTCTTGCCCGGGAGGACGAGGTCCCACAGGCGGTGGATCGGCTTGGCGTACATCTGGTACGCCTTGCCGAGGTCCTGCGCGAAGATCGCGCTTCCGGGGTTGGGCTGACTGGCTTCCACGAGCTGCTAGAGGAGGTCCGGGAAGCGGTCCCGCTGACGACTGAAGAAGGTCGAGCCGAGGTAGAAGACGAGCACGGCGACCACCGCGAACTTCCCGAGGAAGATCGCCGACGGGAAGCTGTTGTAGAGCAACACCTCCCGGTAGCAGTCGATCAGCCAGAACATCGGGTTCAGCTCGAGGATCATGTCGAAGCGACCTTCGTGCTTCGCCGCCGTGAAGATCGTCGGTGGATAGAAGATCGGCGTCGCGAACATCCAGACCATCACGAACACGCCGATCAGGTGTGCCGTGTCCCGCAAGACCAGGTTGAACGCGGCGAGGAACATCCCGATGCCGGTCGTGAAGATGCCCTGCAGGAGCATCAGGATTGGCAGGAAGAGCACCATCGCGCCGAGGTTGACGCCGCGGAACGAGGACTTGACCGGCGCCGTGCCCTCCACGACCGGGAGCAGCACGCGCATCGCCGTGCCGTCATTGGGGCAGACCAGGTGCTCCTCGTAGCCGCAGTAGTTGCAGGCTGCGGTGCGCACTCCGGGAGGCAGGCCGCTCGCGTCCAGCACGAGCATCTCGGGCGGAATCGCCGTCTGCTCCATGCTGACGACCTCCTCGATCTCCGACGCCTGCTGATTGAGCTGGGTCGGGTTGATGTAGCCGAAGTAGAGGACACCGGCGAGCACGACCGGGAACCCGATCGCCATGTTCACGAGCGACGAGGTCGTGAGGTAGGCCGGCAGGACGCCCGCCGGGAAGACGACCTTCTGGATCAGGTTCGCGTTCTCGACCAGGCAGTTCGTGGAGCGAGTGAGGGTCTCGGAGAACGCGTTCCAGACCACGATCCCGACCAGCATCCAGATCGCGACGTCCTTGATGCCCGCCGCGTCGTCGAAGCGCGAGCCGAGCAGGATGTTGAACACGAACGAGTAGACGACCAGGTTGATGATCGGGAAGATCACCGACCAGAAGAACCCCATCGACGAGCCGACGTAGCGCGCCTTGAGGTCGCGCACGATCAGCTCCTTGAGGAGGCGCTGGTTCGCGGCGAGGGTTCGGAGAGTCTGGAGCACGGAGGGGGGGGATTGCTCGGGTGGGAAGCGCGCGGCGAGGCCGCTAGAGGACGAGCTTGCCGAGCGCCGACAAGGCCAGATCGACCGCGACCTGCGCCGTCTTGTTGCCCTTGTCGAGGATCGGGTTGATCTCGGTGATCTCGAGGCTCGTCATGCGCTGAGTCTCCGCGACCATCTCCATGAAGAGGTGGCTCTCGCGGAAGTCGAGCCCGCCTGGGACCGGAGTGCCGACGCCGGGCGCGATGGTCGGATCGGCGCCGTCCACGTCGAACGACAGGTGAAAGCCCGCCGTGCCTTGGTTGACGATCTCGAGCGCCTCGACCATGACGGAGTGCATGCCACGCATGTCGATCTCGCGCATCGTGATCACGCGCAGGCCCGTCTCCTGAACCACCCGCCGCTCTCGCTCGTCGAGGCTGCGAACGCCAATCGCGACGGTGTTCTTCGTGTCGACCATCGGGAAGCGCTCGCCGAGTTTGGTCAGCTCATCCAGCCCACGCCCGATGCAGGAGGCCAGCGGCATCCCGTGAATGTTGCCCGTCGGGCTCGAGTCCGGCGTGTTCATGTCCCCGTGCGCGTCGTACCAGAGGAGCCCGATGCTCTCCCCCTTGCGCGCGAAGTGCGAGCTGACGCCGGCGACCGTCCCGCAGGCGATCGAGTGATCGCCGCCCACGACGAACGGGAACTTGTTCTCCGCGAAGGCTGCCAGGACCGTGTCCCGCAGCGCACCGCAGGACGCGGCGATCTCCTCCAGGAACCGCGCGCTCGTGTTCTCCGGCTGGCGCCCGTGCGGCTGCTCGACGGGCACGTTGCCGAGGTCCTCGAAGCCCAGCCCGATGGCCCGAATGGCGGCTTCGATACCCGCGATCCGCACGGCGCTCGGTCCCATGTCCGTCCCCCGGCGGCCCCCGCCGAGGTCCATGGGTACTCCAATGAAGGCGACGTCCTTGCTGATCATCTTGTCCGTTTCGTGAGTTGAATCGGGGTTCCCGTGCCGGCCCGGTAGCGCTCGGCGGCGCTGCCCTCGCGGACGGAGATCTCTAGAGTGCCCGCCGAACCGATCAAGGCCAATCCTGCGCCAGGTTCGACATCGGCGTAGGTCTCGACGAGCGGCAGCGCCTCACCGTGCACCGTGACGGACCAATCGGCGCCCTCGAGGCGCGCGCCGGAGAGCGTCGTGATGAGGTTGCCGAAGTGGTCCGCGAACAGTGCGGGCACCACGAGACCGCCCGGGAGCTCCTCCACAGCCGGCCAGGCAGCGCGCTGCCAATCGGTCGCCGACGTCCCCGCCTCGTGAGGCGCGAGCCCAGAGGCCAGCGCGGCGGCCGCAGGCGTGAAGACGTCTCGGCCGTGGAAGGTTCGACTCGGCTCCGGCAGAGCGAAGCGCTCGATGTCGAGTTCATACACGCGGGACTCCTCGGAGAGGACCGGACCGAGGAGTCCGTTGTCCGGCGCGAGGAACGCCTGCCCGCGGTCCTCTGCGACGAGGATCGAACGCGCGCTGCCGACCCCGGGGTCGACCACGGCGACGTGAACCGTCCCCACAGGGAAGTACTCGACCGCGCGGGCGAGGTGCCACGACGCCTGAAGGACGTCCTGCGGCGGCACCGCGTGCGTCAGATCCACCGGCCGTGCGTCCGGCGCCCCGGAGAGCAGGACGCCTTTCATCACGCCGACGTAGGTGTCGACCGTGCCGAAGTCGGTCAAGAACGTGACCACGCCGCTCGGCGCCCACGGTCTCGTTCGCTGTGCCTCCAAGGTCTCCATGGAGGCTCAGTGCGTACGGCGCCCCAACGCCCCCAGCATCGCCCCTTGGAGAATCGGGCTACGGAGCATCAAGCTCTCGCGCTCTTGCAGGTAGTGGATCGCGTCCAACCCGCCCCACTCACCGATCGCGAAGCCGATGCGGCGAAGATCACGCGAGGTGGCGGTACGCGGGATGCGGTGGAGCTCGTCGCGCAGGCTGTTCGGGCCGCCGACATCACGCAGCACGAGCGCTGCGAGGACGCTGCGATCCCAGGGCCCGGTCCACAGGGCGTGACGCAGGAACTGCAGCGCGAGGTCGTCGCGCGCGTCGACCAGCGCCAGCCCGAGGGCGACGTTCAGGATCAGGTCGTCCTCCGCAGGAAAGTGGTCGCGGAAGAGGTCGACGTACTCGGCCGGGTCGCGGACCAGCAGCGCCCGCACGCAGCGCGCCCCGCGACGGCCCGGCGGAAAGCCCTCGCGCAGCCCAGCGGCGAGCTCCACTCGCGCCGAGGACACGCCACGCAGCGCCAGGATCCCGAGCACGTCCACGCGCTCGTCCAGTTCGAAGACGTCGAGTCGATCCTCGAGGTAACCCCGCACGAGCGGCGCGTCCGCCTGCGCGATCGCCGCCCCCAGCGTGGTGCGATACTCGGGGTGCTCCTTGTTCTCCAGGATCGCGCGAAACTCCTCGTGGCTCGACGAGTCACCGAGGCGCGCCATCACCAGTCGTACGCTCGCGCGGACGTCGAGGTTCTCGTCCTCGGAGACACTGTCGAGGAAGTCCAGGATGGTCGGATTCGCGGCGTAGCCCCAGGCCTCCGCCGCGAAGATGCGCTCCCGCGGAGTGAACGAGGACCACTCCTCCTCCAGCCCGATCAGCGGTTCGGGCAGACCGGCGCGCGCCAGCAGGCGCAGCGCTTCGACCGCCACCTCGGGGACCTCGAGCGCGGCCCCGAGCAGTCCGAGCGCCTTGTCCTCCGTCCGACCGAGCTCGATCTCGTGCAGCACGATGCGCCACGCCTCGAGGTCGGCGGGGCGCCACAGCTCGGTCTCGATCATCATCGCCAGCTCGTCCGGCAGCGCGCGCACCGCGGCGCGCAGCTCGGCTTCGCCTGGCACCTGGAGCAGCGTGCTCAGCACGTGATCCTTGACGCCCAGCGCCGAGTACCCGGCCGCGGACATCAGGACGACGGCGTTCAGGAAGAGGGGGTCCTGCACCAGGTCCGCGATCAGACGCGCGTGCCACGATTCGCCGTCGACCAGGCCGTGACGCCGCGCAGCGTCCCAGCGCAGCTGCAAGAACAGGTCGAGCACCTCGTTCGAACGCGACGTCGCGGGGTCGAGCACGAACACGAGCAGCTGGCCAGCCATGGCAGCGTCGGGACTCTGGCCTTGAGCGATGACCTCGACGCGCAGCCGTGAGGAGCGACGGCCGCTCCGCAGGAGCCCGAGCATGGCGCAGCCGCGCGCGATCGGGTCCTCGTGCTCGAGCGCCTCGATCAGCGCCGCTTCGCCACCCTCGCCGAACTCGCCGAGCGCGAGCAGCGCGGCGTGACGCAGGAGCGGCTCCTCCTTCTCGGACCAGGTCTCGAGCAGAGGCCGCTCGCGGACGGGCTGAGGCTCGGTGCACCCGATCGCCATCAGGGCTGCGGCCTGCTCCGTCGGTAGCGAGTCCCGGTCCTCCAGCACGCCTCGGCCGTCGAAGGCAGAGCGACGGGTGAAGCGGACGCGGCCATCGCGTGCGAGGAGCGACTGCCAGCGCTCGGCCGGCGTCAGCGCGGCTTCGGTGCCCTGGGGCTCCCCTCCAGCAACCTGGACGGGTGCGGAAGCGGCAGCCGGAGCGGCGAAGGCCGACGGCGAGGGCGCGAACGCCATGGCGAGGGCCAGGGCGAGGCTCGGGAGGGGGTGGTTCGGGGACATGGAGGTGGGGCCGTTCTGTATCGGCAGGCGAGGGCGTCGGCTGCACGCTCCCCTGGCCCCAACGGCCAAGGAAGAGGATACGCGCGCCCCGGCCGGGCCTCTAGCGGAGCCCAGGAGAAGCCGAAGCCGTCCCAGAACCGGCCCCCAGGGGCCTGGAGGCGCGATTTCTGGGATCTCGGCGGCCCACCGCGGCAGCGGGGCTCAGACCGGCGTCCCGAGCATCTCGATCAGCTGCGCTCGGCGCTCCTCCCGCAGAGCCTCCGTGGAGGCCTCCAGGTTCAGTCTCAGGAGGGGCTCGGTGTTCGATGCCCGGACGTTGAACCACCACCAGGCGGCGTCTCCGAGGTCCCCGAACTCGACCGTGATCCCGTCCAGCTCGTCCTGGCGCCCGTCCCCGAAGGTCTGCTTCAGCTCGGCGATGGCCGCGTCCTTGTCGGGCACCCGGAAGTTGATCTCCCCGGTCGCGTGGTAGCGACGCAGATCCCCCACCAGCTCCGACAGCGGGCGGCCGGCCTCGCTCACGAGGTTGAGCGCCGAGACCATGGCCAGGACCCCGGAGTCGGTCGTGAAGTTGTCCCCGAAGTAGAAGTGGCCCGAGAGCTCGCCGGCGAACACCGCGCCGCGCTCGCGCATCGTCGCCTTGATGAACGAGTGACCGACGCGATCGCGGATCGGAACGCCGCCGCCCTTCGTGATCTCCTCCTTCACTACCCACGACGAACGCAGGTCGTAGACGATCGGTACGTCGGTGCCTTTCGCCAGGTAGCTGCGCGCGAGCAGCGCGGTCATCAGGTCGGCGGGCACGGTCGCGCCCGTCTCGTCGACGAAGCAGCAGCGGTCCGCGTCGCCGTCGAAGCTGACTCCGAGCTGGGCGCCGTTGTCCGTGATCAGCGCGCGCACGTGGTCGAGGTTCTCTTCCTTGAGCGGGTTCGCCTCGTGCACGGGGAAGGTCCCGTCCGGGTCCATCAGCATCGTGTGCGCCGTGACCTGCGGAAGGCGCGAAAGGATCGCCGGCAAGGTGTGCCCCGCCATCCCGTTCGAGGCGTCGATCGCGATCGTCACCGGCCCCGCGATCTTGGCGAAGCTCACGACGTGCTCGGCGTAGGCCTCGAGCAGGTCGAGCTCCGTGTACGTACCGCGCTCACCCACCGCGCCGGGGTACGGCTCGGCGCACATGCGTTCGATGTCCAGGATCCCGTTGGCTGCCGAGATCGGCGTCGCGCCGCGGCCGCACAGCTTCATGCCGTTGTACTCGCCCGGGTTGTGGCTCGCGGTGACGACGAGCCCGCCGTCGCAGTCCTGCGAGCCGATGGCGAAGTAGGTCATCGGCGTCGACGCCAGCCCGATCCCCACGACGTCCGCGCCCGCGTCGCGCATGCCGTCGATCACGGCCGCCTCGATCTCGGGCGAGTGGGTGCGCATGTCGCGACCGATGACGAGGCGCTTCGCCGAGAGCAGGCGGACGAAGGCGTGACCGATCTTGCGTGCGAGCTCCGCGTCGAGCTCGCTGGGAACGAGGCCGCGGATGTCGTAGGCCTTGAAGATGCCCATGGGAGGAGTGCGAGGTGGCTAGGGAAACGAGTGATTGGGACCGTTCGCCGCCGAGCGGCGCGGCGAAGTCTACCCCGCTCCGTGCGGCCCTTAGGCCAGGATCTCGCCCAGAGCCGCGCCCAGGCGCTCGACGTCCGCCGGCCCGACATCCATGTGGGTCACGAAGCGCAGGATCCGCGGGCCGAGCGGGAGGACCCGCACGCCGTGCTCGCCGAGCGCCGCCGAGAGCGTGGCCGCGTCGAAGCGCGGGTCGTCGACGTGGACCAGGATCAGGTTCGTCTCGACGTCCGCCGGGTCGGCGCGCAGTCCCTCGAAGGAGTCGCAGACCTCCGCCAGCCTCCGCGCCAGAGCGTGGTCGTCCGCCAGGCGCTCCACGTTGTGCCGAAGACCGTGCAGGCCGGCGGCCGCGATCAGGCCCGCCTGACGCATCCAGCCGCCGAGCCGCTTGCGCACCCGAAGCGCCTTCTCGATGAACTCCGCGTCCCCCGCCACCAGCGAGCCGACGGGCGCGCCGAGGCCCTTCGAGAGGCAGATCGAGACGGAGTCGGCCTGCGCCGCGTGCTCGCGGGCGGGGCGCCCCGAGGCGACCACGGCGTTGGCGAGGCGCGCGCCGTCCATGTGGACCGGAAGCCCTGCGTCCTGCGCGACCGCGCGCACCGCGGCCAGGGCCGCGATCGGGACCGCGCGCCCGCCCGAGCCCATGTGCGTCTGCTCGACGCAGACGAGCGTCGTCGGCGGGCAGTGGACGCTCGGCGGCTGCAGCGCCCCACGGACGGCCTCGGCGTCGAGGGCGCCGCGCTCGCTCACGAGGACGCGAGTCTGCACGCCGTGCAGGAAGCCGGCCGCGCCGCCCTCCCAGTTCGCGACGTGGGCCGCCGCCTCGCAGATCAGCTCGTCACCCGGGCGCGTCCAGACGCCCAGCGCGACCTGGTTCGCCATCGTGCCCGAGGGGACGTAGAGCGCGCGCTCCTTCCCGAGCCAGTCCGCGGCGTACTCCTGGAGCGCGGCGACCGTCGGGTCGCCGTCCAGCACGTCGTCGCCGACCTCGGCGGCAGCGACGGCCTCGCGCATGGCTGCGCTCGGCCGCGTGACCGTGTCGCTGCGGAAGTCGCTGGCGCCTTCCACGCTCAAGCCGGCTGCAGGGACTCGCGCACGCGGCGCAGGCCCTCCTTGATGTTCTCCGCGCTGTTCGCGTAGCTGAAGCGCACGTAGCCCTCGCCGAGGTGGCCGAAGCTCGTCCCCGAGATGCAGGCGACTCCGGCCTCGTTGAGGAAGCGATCCTCGAGGTCACGCGAGGAGATCCCCGTGCCGCTGGTGTTCGCGAACGCGTAGAACGCGCCCTTCGGCATCACGCAGCTGAATCCCGGGATCGCGTTGAGCTCTTCGACGATGATCTTGCGCCGGTCGTCGAAGGCCTGGCGCATGCGGTCCACGGCGTCCTGGGGTCCGCGCAGCGCCTCGACGCCGGCCACCTGCGTGGCGGCGTTCGTGCACGAGACCGTGTTGATCTGCATGCGCTCCGCGTGCGGCAGGAGCTCCTTCGGCCACACGCCGTAGCCGAGGCGCCAGCCGGTCATCGCGTAGGTCTTGCTCCAGCCGTCGAGGAGGATCGTGCGCTCGCGCATGCCCTCGAACTCGAGGAAGGAGACGTGCTCCTCGCCGTCGTACAGGAGCCGCGAGTAGATCTCGTCAGCCAGCACGTAGACGTGCGGGTGCGCCTCGAGGCCCTTGGCGAGCTTCTCGAGCTCGCTGCGCGGCACGACGCCGCCCGTCGGGTTGGCGGGCGTGTTCAGGATGAGGAGCCGCGTGCGATCGTTGATCTTGGCCAGCACCTTCTCCGCGTCGAACGAGAAGCCGCTGGACTCCTCGAGCTCGATCGGGACGGGCGTGGCGCCGGAGAACTCGATCAGCGACTCGTAGATCGGGAAGCCCGGGTTCGGGTAGAGGATCTCGGTGCCCGGCTCGCCGAACATCATGATCGCGTAGAACATCGTCGGCTTGCCGCCGGGGACGATGAGCACGTTGTCGGGGTGCACCTCGACCTTGCGGTACTTGAGGATGTCCTCGCAGACCGCCTCGCGCAGTTCCGGGATGCCCTTCGCCGGCGTGTAGGCGTGGTAGCCGTCCTTCAGGGCCTTGCGCCCCGCCTCCACGATGTTCTCCGGCGTCCGGAAGTCCGGGGCGCCGATGTGCAGATGGACGATGTTCTTGCCCTGGGCCTCGAGGGCCTTGGCCTTGGCGAGCACCTCGAAGGCGGTCTCGGTCCCGAGCTGGGACATGCGCTTGGCGAGAGTCACGGCGGATCTGGAGGGGCTGGAGGTTGAGGGTAGGCGGCGACGCGCGCGGCGCGCCGGGTCGCGCAGAGGATAAGGCACGGCGCGGCGCGGGCGAACCGACGCGCCGGAAACCGACGGAGGAGGCACGCGAGGAGCAGGGGGAGCGGGCTGCA
>Ga0316204_10008064_pt1 | contig 14931 bp, 14 predicted proteins | sample 6monrhotite_MG_2_FD_205661 | JGI IMG/M metagenome (GOLD analysis project Ga0316204, IMG submission 205661) | Microbial mat bacterial communities from mineral coupon in-situ incubated in ocean water Damariscotta River, Maine, United States -... | ecosystem: Environmental > Aquatic > Marine >...
GCTGAAGTTACTTTAACTTCGTAATGTACGTCTAGTTTGGACAATACTTCAAGAGTCGCTTTCATCACTGGAAAGTCGGAATCTGAACCCATAAGAATTGCAACAAAATTTTTGCTCATAGTAGTAATTTTCTCAATTATGTCTTTAGTGAATTAATGAATTTGTATATCAGTATCAAGGTTTTCTAACCATATATATTCGCCTTCCTTGTCAGGCATATTATAGAGCACCATCATCACAATCCATTTCAACTGTTCAATTTCAACATCAGGTGAATCAAGGGCAATGGCACGGTCTATAACCATCTCTCGCGTCTTGCAATCTAAAATATCCATCTGCTCCATGAACAGAATAAAACCTCGACAATCTGCATTCAACCGCAACTTTTCATATTCTGAAAAAACACGAAAAGCTTTGCTCGTGTCTGTACAGGGGGCATAGTTTTGCTCACGAAGTTCTAATAAGCCATCTAACCATAGTAAGGCCTTCTTTACTTCACCCTTACCAAAACCACACTGCTCTAGTGCTTCAATCATTTCAGTTTCTTCATTAGAGAAGCCATGCTCATCATCAAAAAAATGTTCGAATATAAACAATAACACCTCTAAAACGTTTTCTTTCATGAATTGAGTTCACCTTGATCTGGGTTTGAAATAACCATCAGCTGAGCTAATGATCCTGCCCTTTAATTCTAAACTGAAAAGCAGGTCTAAGACTAGCGACATTTGCATTGAGGAGCGAGAAATTAGCTGTTCTACATGCCTAGGAGTACGATCGATGATATCTAGCAATGTTTTTTCTTGATCTGTGAGTAAACATTGCTCTTGCTCAATCACTTCTGGATCGATGTCATTTGACCTTAACCAGGCGATGGCTGAAAGGATTTCCTGCGGTTCTGTAACCAATTGCGCGCCTTCGCGAATAAGATAATGGCAGCCCTTCACAACAGAGTTATGAATATCACCTGGGACAGCAAATACTTGCCGTCCTTGTTCCGCGGCGAGTTTTGCTGAGACCAAGGAGCCACTTTTCATGGCGGCTTCAATCACCAGCAAACCCTCGCTTAGACCGCTAATAATTCGATTTCTACGTGGAAATTGCCAAGCCTTAACTGATTCATTCGGTTGATACTCACTCAATAAAAGCCCTGTCTCTGCAATGCTTTCAAACATTGCTTTGTGGCGCTGAGGATAGCAGTGGTTCAAACCACAACCAAGCACAGCAATGGTTGGCAGTGACAGATCAAGGCAGACTTGGTGCGCTATACCATCAATTCCTCTTGCCATGCCACTGATTAAGCAAAGACCTGAACGCGCCAGAGTATTGCAAAAAAATTGAGCATTTTCCCTACCTGCTGGGCTAGGCTTTCTGGAGCCAACTACGGCCAATAGGGTTTCAGATAAGAGTTTTGTCTCACCACGATAAAATAACAACACTGGAGGGTCTGCTATAGATTGTAACGAGAGAGGAAGTTCAGTAAAGGGAATATAGCCCTGATGATCATTTTTGCACCATTCAACCAAATCCTGAAACTGTTGTTGGTCAATTGTCTGACCATGCTTTTTCAACCAGGGCGTAATGCTAGCCAAAATATGTTCATTATCGTGATCGGAGAAGTACTGGTAAAAAGCGCGAATAATCTTGGAAGGTTGTAAATACAGCCAGATCCATGGCTCAGAAATAAACATAACAGCCTCCTTGCTGTTGTCGGCCCAATCCTTTGGGCCCTATGTACTTTAACTAATTATCTAGGCGTAACTGCAGTATCCATAACATGTATTGGACGGTTAGCTCGCATAATTAATGCCAAACTAGTCTTTTCAAACACTCTGAAAATCATTAGTTCACCAGCAATCTCTGAAGGCAGTGTAACGGCTTCATCTTTAGTAGCACTATAGGCATCACTCACCATGCGACCAGACTGCATCACCGTGAGCACATGACCCACTTCCATATTATTTCTTTGGCCTTTATTTAGAATAACTACATCGTAAGTGCCAATCTGAGTTACGCCGTTATAGACAGAAATAATATAGGCATTCACATCATGCTTAGGCGCATGCAACATGAATACTGGTGGAAATAATTGGTCTTCAAATGGAAGTGCACGATCACCGGCCAGAATCTCTTGTACTGATTCATTAATAATCATAGTTGCTGGATCGCCGGCTCTTACTTTTTTACCGCCACCCAAATGAATCGCCTCTATACCGAGTAACTCTTGAGTTTCAGGATCAATGTAAGGCTCACCCTTTCTAAAGATTGAATAAGCGGTGCGCTGGGTATCTGTAACGCCACGGAAATATACCTTACTTCCTTGGCCATAAATCAAACGCTGTGAATCAGCAGCAAGAATATAGGGCGCCGAATCAATTTCCTCATTAGATAGGATTCGTGGCGTATATAAAAACGGTCGAATGGTATCCAATGGAATGGTTGGAATTGCATCGCCTTCAGATAAAACTCTGATTTTAGGCGATAACTTGCCATCATTATTTCGAACAATACGAGGCTTGCCATCAATATAAACTAGATGTAACTCGTCACCCGGATAGATCAGATGTGGATTATCTACCTGAGGATTAACTTGCCAAATTTCAGGCCACAACCAGGGTTTATCTAAGAATACTGCCGAGATATCCCACAAGGTGTCACCCTTTTTAACAATATATACATCAGGATGGCCATCTTTAAGATCGGCTGCCTGTACTGGAATCGCTGTTATCAGCATTCCGAGGATCAAAGCACAAATGGCTAGAATCTTCATAATCGTATTCCCTACGGTTATTGTGTAGTAAAGTATTGGTGTTAAAGCAGGTGAAAATGCATATAAAACTAGCAAATCACCCAAAAAAGCAATTACAACAGAGTCCTATTTTGCAGTATAATCATGATCTTAGCAACTATACTTACAACATTACTGGAACTTTTCGCACATAATCATGGCATTATTACACATTCTTGAATATCCGCATCCCGGATTACGGGAAAAGGCTTTATCAATTACTAAAATTGATAACCGGATCACACAACTGGCAGAAGACATGCTCCAAACCATGTATGAAGCGCCTGGAATTGGTCTCGCCGCAACCCAAGTAAATGAAGCAGTACAGCTTATCGTTATCGACATAAGCGAGGCAAAAGATCAGCCAATGGTACTAATTAACCCCAAAATTACTCGTCTTGATGGCATACAAACCTATGAAGAAGGTTGCCTTTCTTTCCCTGGCATCTATGCCAAGGTAGATAGAGCTCATGACCTTACTTTGGAGTATCAGGATTTAACCGGTGAAAAGCTAACGCTAGAAGCGGAGGATCTATTGGCCATCTGTATTCAACACGAACTGGATCATCTCGATGGTAAAGTGTTTGTTGATTACTTATCACCCTTAAAACGCAATCGAATTCGCAAGCAATTAGAGAAACGTCATAGAAAGGCTAAGCAGGCCTAGTTATATGACCCAAACTCCTAATATTGTATTTGCTGGAACCCCAGCCTTTGCTGCAGCACATCTTGACGCTTTGATTAAAGCGGGGATTCGGCCAAGCTGTGTCTACACTCAGCCCGATAGACCAGCAGGTCGCGGTAGGAAGTTAAAACCGAGTGACGTGAAACAGGTTGCCCTTGCGGCTGGAATCGAAGTGCGACAGCCCAAATCATTACGCGATGCAGAACAACAACAATTATTAGCTGATCTGGCACCGGATATTATGATTGTTGTCGCCTATGGATTAATATTACCGAAAGAAATTTTGGAAATACCCAAGCATGGTTGCATTAATGTTCATGCTTCATTATTACCTCGTTGGCGCGGTGCAGCCCCTATCCACAGAGCCATTGAAGCAGGCGATAATGAAACCGGCGTGACCATTATGCAAATGGATATCGGCCTAGATACAGGCGATATGCTGATAACCAAAAAAATTGCCATTGACGAAACCGCCACCAGTGCTTCGCTTCATGATCAACTAATTCCAGCAGGGCAACAAGCCTTGATAGAAACAATAACTGCTGTTATGGAAGGAACACTCAAACCGATTAGCCAAGATAATGACAGAGCAACCTATGCACATAAATTAGAGAAGTCTGAGTCCAATATCAATTGGCAGCTGAGTGCTGTAGAAATTGATAGAAAAATTCGTGCCTTCACACCCTGGCCTGGGTCACAGACCAAACTTGGTGAGCAGGTCATTAAGATAAAGGCAACCATTGACGCTTCCGACAACAGTGCAACACAATCACCGGGTACAATTTTAAGCTCAGATAAAAATGGTCTGTTGGTACAGTGTGGTACAGGTACTCTGTTGATAACAGGTATACAGTTTCCTGGCAAGCGTATGACTGAAGTAGCGGCACTAATTAACTCGAATCAAGACAGCATAAGCGCTGGGAAAAAATTTCAATAATGGACAAGTCGGCGCGCCAACTAGCACTAGAGGCACTAATTTCCGTAGCAAAGAATGGCAAATCCAGCTCTGATGTTACCGGCTCTTTCGATACGCTTGAAGGTCAAGATAGAGGCCTCGCCATGGAATTACTCTACGGTTGCTTACATCATTATTATTCGCTTAAAGCAACGACTCGATTACTGTTAGAACGCCCATTAAAAAGCCGAGACTTTGATATCCAGCTCACCATGATGCTTGGTATATATCAACTTCTGCATACTCGTATTCCTGACCACGCCGTCGTTCATGAAACCGTCCAACTCGCTGATGGCCGCAATAAAGCTTGGGCAAAAAATTTATTAAATGCGGTATTAAGAAGAGTACAGCGCGAAGGCTTACCAGTAAACAAATTGAGCGCCCATGAGCAGGCCAATCTACCCAGCTGGCTCTATGATCAGATACAACAGGATTGGCAAACTCAGGCCGATAAAATCATTACAGAAACTCATCAACGGGCACCGCTCATGCTTAGAGTAAACCCGCTAAAAACAACCCGTGATGATTATCAACAGTTACTGCAAAAAGCTGAGTTTGAGTTTGATTTACATGATCAATTAGATAGCGCGATAAAACTAAAACGTTCCATGGACGTAACAAGCCTGCCTGGTTATGACCAAGGCTTATTTTCGGTACAGGATGCCGCTGCACAATGCGCCGCTAATATTTTAGACCCTCAACCCGGCGAGAAGATCCTTGATGCCTGTGCAGCACCGGGCGGTAAGTCGGCGCATATCCTAGAACTGAGTAATCAGGATTGCCAACTGGTTGCTATTGACAACCAAGCCAATCGGCTGCAACGTCTTGAAGAAAACTTACAGCGACTCGGCTTGCAAGCAGAGGTTCGTTTAGGCGATGCCATTGAGACTAAAGATTGGCTAAGCTCAGACGATGAACAATTTAATCGAATATTATGTGATGTCCCCTGTAGTGCCACTGGCATTATCAGACGCCATCCAGATATTGCCTTACACAGAACCAGTAAGGATGTCAGAAAACTGAATCAAATTCAGTGGCGAATATTAAAGTCTCTTTGGCAATTGTTAAAACCTGGTGGAATCATGGTTTATAGCACCTGTTCAATCTTAAAGTCAGAGAATGAGACCATGGTTGCGAATTTCCTGAAGCAACAACCTGAAGCAAGCCTAATTCCATTTACCTTGGGTAATGGTGCCATTGCGAAGGAGGGTTTATGGCAAATATTCCCAGGAGAAATGGATATGGATGGATTTTTCTATGCGAAACTCAAAAAAGCTCAGGCATGAAGAATTATTGCATTCTTGCTCAACTTGGCCGATAGTAGCACTAGTTTTGGTACATCCGATGATGATTAACCAGTAACAGGCTTTATAATAATGCAAATTATCATTTTGGGAGCAGGACAGGTCGGCGGTACCCTTGCAGAGAATCTGGAAGGTGAAGATAACGAAATTACCATTGTCGACACGTCTCAAAAGCGTCTAAAAGCACTCGGTTCTAACCTAGATATTAGAACGGTCTGTGGCGAGGCCTCCCATCCCGACATACTGGCCAAGGCTGGTGCTGAAAACGCAGATCTACTCATTGCTGTTACCAATAGCGATGAAACGAATATGATCGCCTGTCAGATCGCCTGGTTATTGTTCAAAACCCCAACCAAGATTGCCCGTATTCGCGAATCAAGCTACCTCGATAACCGCAACAAATTATTTGATAAAGAAGTCTCGGGACGAATACCAGTTGATGTCGAAATCAGCCCTGAAAATGTTGTTACTGATCATATTTTTAAGCTGGTTCAATATCCCGGTGCTCTGCAGGTAGTAGATTTTGCCAGAGGTAAGGTACGACTCGTTGCCGTTCGCGCATACTATGGTGGCCCCCTAGTCGGCAATACATTAGCGACACTACGGCAGCATATTCCTAATGTCGATAGTCGAGTAGCCGCTATATTCAGACGTGGAAAACCAATCGTACCAACTGGAACGACTGTAATTGAAGCCAATGATGAAGTGTTCTTTATTGCCGAACGTAATGACATCACCAAAGTAATTTCCGAATTGCAGCGTCTAGAGGAACCCTACAAGAAAATTATGATTGCTGGGGGTGGCCATATTGGAACCGGCCTGGCTCGAAAACTAGAAGCGCAGGGATGTCAGGTTAAAGTACTCGAGCGAAACGCAGAAAGTGCCTATAAATTATCCGCCGAACTCAAGGGCGCGGTGTTTAACACCGATGCCGCAAACAAAGTCTTGATGGTGGAAGAAAACATCGAAGACATGGATGTTTTTATTGCCGTTACTAACGATGATGCCAGTAACATCATGGCATCTATGCTGGCCAAGAAACTAGGCTGTCGCAAAGTCATGTCGCTGATTAATCGTGAAGAATATGTAGAGCTTGCGGAAGGCCATGAAATTGATATTGCCATCTCGCCACAACAGGTCACCATTAGTTCATTACTGTCACATATTCGTCAGGGTGATGTAGCAACCGTTTACAGTCTTAGACACCATACCGCTGAGGAGCGTGACCCAAGTCGTCGTGACTATGCGCATACAAGCAATAAAGAGAAAACTTCAGAAGCTATGGAAACCATTGCCCACGGTGATGAGCACACTTCTCAAGTGGTCGGCAAAACAGTTGAAGAACTGGATTTGCCCTATGGCACAACCATTGGTGCCATTGTTAGAGGCCCTGAAGGAAACGAAAAAGTATTGATGGCCCATGATGATGTCGTCATTGAAAGTGACGACCATGTGATTCTGTTCATGGTTGATAAAAAATCCATTAAGGCCGTGGAAAAACTATTCCAAGTTGATCCCACCTTTATATAGGCCTATCGATGAATTTTAGCTCCATTCTCAGAATACTAGGGATCCTCATAACGCTGTTGAGTGTCACCCTATTGCCACCCTTATTAGTGGCCTTTATATACAAAGAAGCAGGCGGCCTGTCATTGGTACAGTCTTTTCTGATCACCTTCACCCTCGGCGGGATTCTTTGGTATCGGTACAGGGGCTGTAAACGAGAACTTAAAACCCGTGATGGCTTCCTAGTAGTGGTACTCTTTTGGACTGTACTGTCATTGTTTGGATCCTTACCATTCTATTTGTCATCTCAGTTAGATGTGTCTCTGGTAGACTCTGTTTTTGAATCATTTTCAGGCCTAACGACTACCGGCGCGACGGTTCTAACCGGCTTGGACGAAATGCCCAAAGCATTGCTATATTATCGCCAACAATTACAGTGGATTGGTGGTATGGGTATTATCGTATTGGCCGTAGCAGTGTTACCAATGCTTGGAATTGGTGGTATGCAGCTCTATAAAGCAGAGGCACCGGGCCCAGTAAAAGATTCCAAGCTGACCCCTAGAATAGCCGGTACTGCGAAAGCGCTATGGTACATTTATTTGGCCCTAACCATCAGTTGTGCCCTCGCTTATTGGTCGGCAGGAATGGATCTATTTGATGCCATTACCCACGCCTACTCAACCGTTGCCATTGGTGGTTTCTCTACCCATGATGCTTCCATGGCTTATTTCGACAGTCTTACTATTGAGATTATTTGCTCAATCTTTATGCTAATCGCAGGGATCAGCTTCTCTTTGCACTATATTGCCTTTAACAATATTAGCCTTGAGCAATATTATAAGGACCCTGAGTTTAAAACTTACGTAAGCATTTTATTTGTCACCATGATTTGTTGCTTTTTACTGCTCTGGTCTTACGAAAGTTATAGTGGTTCAGATTCTTTACGACATGCCGTTTTCCAAGCCATATCAGTAGGCACTACCGCAGGCTTTACCACAGTTAACTACAACCTTTGGCCGGCCTTTCTTCCGATAATGTTGTTATTAACGAGCTTCGTTGGTGGTTGTGCTGGATCCACTGGCGGTGGCATGAAAGTTATACGTTTTCTGTTGTTATTTAAACAGGGCTATCGTGAAATTAAAAAGCTCATTCACCCGCAGGCAGTATTTGTCATTAAGCTCGGCAAACAACCGATCGATAACAGCATTGTTGAAGCGGTGTGGGGCTTCTTTGCGGCCTATGTGTTCTTGTTTATCATCATGTTATTAGTACTTATGGCAGATGGTCTCGATCAGGTGACTGCCTTCTCCGCTGTTGCCGCCTGTATGAATAACTTAGGCCCAGGTCTTGGAGAGGTCGCACTGAACTACTCCAGTATCGGCGATCTATCAAAATGGGTACTCTGTTTAGCCATGTTATTGGGTCGACTAGAGATATTTACCCTGCTCGTTTTAGTATTACCTGCATTTTGGCGTCGCTAATTAATTGACCACTTTTTAGTGAAGATGCTAACCAAAATTACTGCTATTTACCGAAATATACCCTACTACAAACCATTTTCTGGCGCTTTGCGTCTAATTTTGGGATTGGCACAGTATATGCTTTGCTAAATTAATAACTTATTTGCAAGAAAACAAATTCAATATTCGTTAATCAGAACCATACTGTTAATGAAGAAACTACGAGGAGATTTGAATGAGTACCAAAATAACTAAAATTGTCGCAATGAGTGCATTAGGTTTCATGCCATTGGCCCTTACTGCCGCTGAACAGGTGCTTGAAGTAAAAGACTATCAGGGGATTTCACTCGGTGTCGGCCTTATTGCCAATATCAGCTGTGGAGATACCAATACCCTAACGATTAAGGGTGATAAAAAATCGGTTGATAACGTCAAGGTTTTAATTGAAGACAATGTCTTACAAATTAAACGTAAAAGTACCTTCAGTAAAATTTTTGACAACTTAACAAACAAAAACGGTGGTGACTCTGAAGTAACCGTGGATATCATCACTACTGGGCAGCTCTCTGCTATTGAATTATCAACAGGAAGCCAAACCAAGGTCGCTGACTGCGCTATTAATACAAGTAGCCTAGCCATTGATATGAGCACTGGCGCTACTGCCAGAGTTGAAGGTACAACTGCGCATCTAGACCTAGATATGTCGACCGGCAGCACATTCAATGCAAGGACCGCTAACTTCACAGCGGATATCGTAAATCTCGATATGTCGACCGGCGCTACGGCAAACCTTTGTAATTCACAAACGGTTTCTGGTGATGCCTCAACCGGTGTTACGGTCTATGTTAAAGACAGTGCTGACGTTGAAAACCTTGACTTGTCGTTGGGTGCAAATACATCATCTAGACGCTGTCAATAAGACTAATTACCGAAATATTCTGCTAAAATTTTTCGGCTGAAACTCGGTCTAAGATAAAAACCTCGGGGCAAAGTTTTGATCATTTTGCCTTCGGGGCCCACTGCATTTGTGAGTGCTGAATTATTGGCCGCTTTTGGCCTAATTTGCAACCACTTGCCCTGATGTGCTGTTATTGACTCAACGTCACCCAAGGCAATTATTTCCATAAACTCCTCATAATCTTGCTTAAGTTCTGCAGCAAGCTCATTAGTCGGATTCCACAAAATACCAGTGCCCACCTTACGCTGTGCTAACGGAATATCCGCGGCGGCCTGAATTGGCATCCAAAGCACGTGTTTTAGCTTGGCGTAAACAGCACTTTGCTGCCAACTATGCTTATGTAGTTCTTTGAGGGGCACAACCGAAACATAGGTTGACTCCATGGGTTTATTATTATGATCTAGTGGCACGGTTTTGAGTTCTACAGCCAATAACTCAAAATCAGGCGTCGCTTTATTGCCTGCCGTAGAACCCAAAACGAGCTCTAATAGCTGACCTACAAAACCCTTATCTCGTTTTAGGTCATCCGGTACTTCAACGGCAACCAAATGGGCAAGATCAGAAATTGTTAAGCCAGCAATTCCACTCACGCGCTGCATTAATTCATCAATTGACCTTGGTGGCTGTATATTAGTTCTATTATTTATCAATATATCACTCAATAAATCGGTTTTATTTGCGACAAAGCAAATGCTGTGAAAGAATAAGTTAACTTTATAAGATTTTTAGGATGATACCAAGATGATTGACTCGGAAGGTTTCCGTGCCAACGTTGGAATTATCATCAGCAATCAGTACGGTCAGCTTTTATGGGCCAAACGACAAGGCCAAAATGCTTGGCAATTTCCTCAAGGCGGGGTAGACCCAGGGGAATCTGCAAAACAGGCGATGTACCGCGAACTCTATGAAGAGGTCGGTCTTAAACCTGAAGATGTTAAGATACTAAAACAAACGGATGAATGGTACCGTTATAAGCTACCAAACCGTTATCTTAGGAAAGGCAGTAAGCCCTTATGCATCGGACAAAAACAAAAATGGTTTTTGTTACAACTGGTTGGTGATGAAAATACAATACGCTTTGATCGGGGAACTAAACCTGAATTTGATCACTGGCGATGGGTAACCTATTGGCACCCAATTCGAAGTGTTATTGATTTCAAACGCGGTGTATATCGACAAGCTTTATGCTTTCTATTCCCCTTTTTAAATGTGAAGCGGAAAAATCCATATCGTAAACAACGCAATAAATCAGGCCGAAAACGAGCGGAGCAAAAAGGCTAACTATGCTATCTACCCTGCGCACCATAATTCAACAGGTTAATGCTGCAGGCGATCTCGACCAAACCTTTGAAATAATAGTCAAGCAAGTATGCCAGGCGATGGAGACAGATATCTGCTCCATCTATCAACTTAGCGAAAATAAAAATCACCTCAATCTAGTCGCCAGCCAGGGCCTCAAGACCAATATTATCGGTAAGGCAAAACTGACTATTGAGCAAGGTATCGTTGGCTATGTTTGTCGTAAAGAAGAATACGTCAACACAGATGATGCTCGAGAACATAAAGCCTTTTATTTAATTCCAGATAGTGGCGAAGATGAAGCCCTTGCATTTTTAGGCGTGCCATTACTTCACCATCGTCAAGTACTGGGGGTCTTGGTTGTTCAGCAATTTTCTAAACGTAAATTTTCTGAAGATGATGTATCATTCTTAATCACCCTAAGTGCCCAGTTGGCAGGCATTATTCTTAATGCTGGTGCTATAGCGAATATCAAAACAACCAAACAAAATCGTCCCGCCACTTCTTTTCGTGCCGTATCAGCAGTACCCGGTATCGCCATTGCCAAAGGCTGGGTCGTTACACCACCTGGTTTGCTAGAAAAAATTCCTGACCGGCCTTGTAAGGATGTTGCGCAAGAAATTACCTTATTTAGGGCCGCCCTTAGCCAGTCTCGCAAAGAAATTAGGAATCTACGGAAAAATCTTTCCAATGAATTACCAAAGCAACAATTGGCGCTTTTTGATGCCTATGAAAAAATACTCGGTCACAACAGTCTCGGCCGTAAGGTTGAAAATGTAATTAAACGAAAGCAAATATGGGCACCTGCAGCACTTCGTCATATAATTGAACTGGACGTCAATCAATTTTACCAGATGGACGATCCTTACCTGCAAGAAAGAGCAACCGATGTTCTGGATCTTGGGCGAAGAGTGCTTTCTCATCTTCAAGAAGATCAAAAGAAACGCCGAAACTATACCAAAAAGATAATTTTGATTTCAGATCAAGTAACCTCTGCCATGATTGCTGAAATACCACCCAGATTATTAAAGGGTGTAATTTCTATTAATGGTTCATCAACATCTCACGCTGCAATCATTGCCCGTTCGATGGGCATTCCTGCCCTTATGGGTATTCGAGACTGTCCCCAGGAAGCATTAGAAAACAAAACCTTAATTATTGATGGCTACAGTAAGAAGTTGGTCGTTTCTCCAAAAAGAATCACAGTCAATGATTATCGAGAGCGTCAAGAAAAAGAACAGCAACTGTTTGGAAAGTTGACTAAATCTGGCAGTAAAAAAGTTCACACCAAAACAAAGGATGGCGTGAAAATCCAGCTACTGCTTAACGCCAGTCCAATACTAAACCACAAACTAGATAACGAGATATCCGTCGATGGTGTTGGATTATACCGCTCTGAATATCTGTTTATGCAAAGCGATAGTTTTCCAGGTGAGCAAGAACAGTATGAAATGTACCAATCTTTATTGGATGCCTATCCCAATAAGCCAGTGGTATTAAGAACGCTTGATATAGGCGGTGATAAAAGTTTAAATTATTTTCCAATTGATGAAGATAATCCCTTTCTCGGTTGGCGTGGTATTCGTATATCACTGGATCACCCCGAGATATTTATAACTCAATTAAGAGCCATGTTAATGGCTAATATAGACAATGGTAACCTACATATTTCCCTGCCTATGATCTCCACTGTATGGGAAGTTGATCGTTGTCTAACGCTCATCCAACAAGCCTACGATGAAATACGAACAGAACAAAAACTGACTAAAAAACGTTTTCCTTTTCCAAAGGTCGGTGCAGTAATTGAAGTTCCATCAGCGGTATATCAGATCCGCAGCATCGTAGACCGGGTTGATTTTATTAGTATTGGTTCGAATGATCTCACCCAGTATTTATTTGCAGTCGACAGAAATAACACCCGCGTATCCTATTTATACAATTCTTTGCACCCTGCAACCCTACTTGCCTTTACCGAAATCTGTGAAGCAGCAAAGAATGCCGAAACACCAGTTCATATCTGTGGAGAAATTGCAGGAAATCCTTTAGCGACTATTATATTATTAGCAGTTGGAGTTAATGCGCTAAGTATGAGCATTCAATCCATTCCAAAGGTGCGACAAATAATACGACAATTCAATATGTCAGAAGCAAGCAAGATATTATCTAAGGCATTAGCCTGTGAAAGTAGTTATCAAGTAGAGGCCTATTTGACCAAAGAACTCAAAGCACATGGTCTATTTGAATTGCTTGATCCAGGCAGTACCGGCTAATTGGGATACTAGTAATTATGGAAAAACCTTTTTCAAAATATTGTGAGAATAATAAACAACCTATCCTTGAGGTTATTGCTCAGTATTTCACCGATGATGGTGTAGTACTTGAAATAGGCTCAGGCACTGGTCAGCACGCAATGTATTTTGCTGAAAATTTACCGCACATCTATTGGCAAACCAGCGAGCGCTCTGACCACATCGAAGGTGTCAACCAATGGCTCAATGCCTATAGAAAATATAATCTTGGAAGGCCTTTTGAAATCGATGTAAAACAGGATAAGTGGCCTATAGACAAGGTTAAAGGAATATTCTCAGCCAATACCTCCCATATCATGCGCTGGCAATCGGTTGAAAAGATGTTTCAACACAGTGGTGAATTATTATTGCCGAGTCATTACTTTTGTCTCTATGGCCCAGTGAACATCAATGGTGAATACACTTCGGACTCCAACAAACAATTTGATCAATTTCTTCGCTCTGACAATCCAAAAATGGGTTTAAGAAATCTTGAGGACCTACAGGAGTTGGCAAAAACCAATGGCCTTGAATTTGTTCAAAAACATGACATGCCTGCCAATAATTTCATAATGGTATGGCAAAAACCTGAATAAAGAAGATCTTTTGATTGAACTTATAGGCCAAATTCAACCCGTTGAATTACTCATTTATTTAGCAACAGGTGCTGTGGCTGGAATATTGGCCGGGCTACTTGGAGTTGGCGGTGGTTTATTCATTGTCCCTGTTCTGTTACTCATACTGCCCCAAGTTGGCATTGATTCTACGCATCTTTTAACTATCGCTATCGCTACTTCATTGGCAACCATTGTTTTTACTTCCATTTCCTCGGTTCGTGCCCACCACAAAAAAGGCGCAGTAATTTGGAATAAATTTTTCTGGCTAAGCCCTGGATTAGTTATTGGCGCCTGGTTAGGAGCATTTGTTGCAGACTGGTTGTCTAAGGAACACCTGACATTATTCTTTGGCTGCGCTGTGATATTGATCGGCCTACAGATGTTCTTAGGCAAGCAACCTGAACGAGCGAGCTCACCGAAAAAAGCTGCCTATGCAATAGCCGGAGTATTTATCGGGACAGTATCCTCAATGATAGGTATTGGCGGTGGCTCATTATCTGTTCCATTACTCCATCACTGGAATACTTCAATGGTCAAAGCTGTGGCCACCTCAGCAGCCGGCGGCCTGCCGATAGCAATGGCTGGAACCATAGGCTTTATCGTTAGTGGTTGGAATCAAGAAAATTTACCCAGCCTAAGTTCAGGCTACGTATATTGGCCCGCCGCATTTGGTATCGTCATTAGCTCAGTATTTTTTGCACCAATCGGCGCACATTGGGCGCACATCGTACCCGCCAAAAAATTAAAAAAATTCTTCGCAATATTCTTAGTTGCCATAGGCATCAAAGTCCTTATCGGCTAGCGACTGAGTCGCAATTTTCTTTTTCATTGTGATCAAAACTGTTTGATAATGTTGTAAGATATTAAATCGCTAGCTGTGGCTAGAACTATAATAATTACGTAGAGCCAAATCCTTATGGAATTTCCAATCATCGATCCGAATATCTTTACCATACCTGCTGTGGAACTTCTTGGTGTTAGCCTCGGACCCATTAGTTTGAAATGGTATGGTCTAATGTACCTGCTCGGGTTACTTGCAGCCTGGTGGCTTGGAAACCGCAAAGCAAGAGCAAC
>Ga0316204_10008065_pt1 | contig 14930 bp, 11 predicted proteins | sample 6monrhotite_MG_2_FD_205661 | JGI IMG/M metagenome (GOLD analysis project Ga0316204, IMG submission 205661) | Microbial mat bacterial communities from mineral coupon in-situ incubated in ocean water Damariscotta River, Maine, United States -... | ecosystem: Environmental > Aquatic > Marine >...
CACCCGGACTAGTTGGCTGAACAACTAGTCCGTTCGAACAGTAGAGGTGCTTGCTGGCAGTCGCTTGAAGGAGCCCTGGCCCCTTATTAAGGGCTGCCTAGAAGCGCTGCTTATACCGGAACAGTGGCCTCAATCAGGCAAAAAACAAAGGAACTTGTATGATCGACGCTCCCTATATTCTCATTGTGGAAGATTCTATTCCTCAGGCTCGGCTATTCACCGAATACTTGGCAACCGAGAAGGTCTACACAAGCCACGTAACCACAGGAGCTGAAGCCAGGGCCGCTATAGAGAGCCGTCCACCCGACCTGGTTTTGCTTGATTTGAAGCTTCCAGACGAAGATGGCACGGATGTTCTTAAATGGATACGCGATAAGCACTTTCCAACGACAGTAATCATTATTACCGGCCACGGTTCAGTGGATGTGGCCGTCGATGTTATGCGCAATGGCGCCGAAGATTTTCTCGAGAAACCAACCAATGCGGATCGACTGCGCACCACAGTCAATAATCAGTTGGAAAAACGTCGTCTAAAAAACTTGGTGGAAGACTACCAAAGCAATTTCGAACGCGATTCTTATCATGGTTTCATCGGCTCCAGCCTGCCCATGCAAGCGGTTTACCGCATTATTGATGCTGCAGCCCCCAGCAAGGCTTCTGTTTTCATTACTGGTGAAAGCGGAACGGGTAAAGAGGTCTGCGCCGAAGCCATCCACGCACAGGGCATCAGGGCTGGAAAGCCGTTTATTGCTCTGAACTGCGGAGCCATTCCCAAAGATCTGATGGAGAGCGAGATCTTCGGCCACAAAAAAGGGGCATTTACCGGAGCCGCTACTGAACGTCTGGGAGCAGCCTCGCAATCCGACGGAGGAACGTTGTTCCTCGATGAAATTGGCGAAATGGATATGGATCTGCAGACTAAATTACTCAGGTTCATCCAAACCGGGAGTTTTCGAAAGGTTGGAGGCACCAAGGAAGAATCTGTGGACGTGCGTTTCATCTGCGCCACTAATCGTGATCCACTGGAAGCGGTCGCCACAGGACGCCTGCGTGAAGACTTGTACTATCGTTTGCACGTGGTTCCTGTCCAATTACCGGCCTTGCGTGAACGCGGTGACGACATCATGGCTATCGCAAACCACTTTCTGCTTAGCTACGCCAAGGAAGAAAACAAAGACTTCCGCACCTTCAGTCCACAAGCAGAAGTAATCCTGCGACGTTATGACTGGCCTGGAAACGTGCGTCAGCTGCAAAACGTGATTCGCAACATTGCAGTGCTCCATAACGATGAACAAGTACAGATATATCACTTGCCGCCACCGCTAGATCAGACCTTGAACGAACGGGAATTATCCCAACTGATGCCTAAACAAACGGTTATTGACGAACCGTCAGCCGCAGCGCGGCCCATTCGACCATTAGCAACCGTGGAGAGGGAAACCATCGAGCATGCCATTGCAGCGTGCGAAGGCAACGTCCCCAAGGCTGCCAGTCTGCTCGAAGTCAGTCCTTCGACTATCTATCGTAAAAAACAAGTCTGGGAGATTCACTGACTCGAACGACCGCTTTACAGCTCACACATACAAATTAATAAAGCTAAACTAAGGCCTCCCCAATCCTTTTGCGTATAACATTTGATTTATATTATTTTTGACCAATTCTTATCTCATATTGCTTAGTTTTAACTAAAAGCTTAACCAAAAAATTGGCAAGCCCTTTTCTCTTTCTGATCTAAACCATCCTCTTTTACTCATCAGTGTAGATAAGAATCAACAGGTAAGGTCTAATCACTCACTGGTAGAATCTTAAAACCTCAATTCAAGGAGTACTTCATGTATCTAAGAAATATTACGATAGTATTTTTTACTATCCTGCTGTCAGGCTGTGTTAATCAATACGAGGTTGTTAAAGGTACGGAATCCGCCGCATATATACACTTTGAGCGAAACATTTCTAGCCCAATACTGGGTTCCATCACCAGCTATATCAAAGTGGATAACAAAAACGACTGTCGCCAGGCATATGCCAATCAAGAACTCATGGCGCGGCATAACAAGGGAAACCCGCTGGTTTCAGACCTCAACACCAACGGACTCTACGTAAAGCCGGGATATTTCAGAATTCGGGCCAATTCGGTTGCTGGTGGTGCTAACTGTGATGTATTCGCAGGCACAGAGATTGAAGCGGGTCAAAAATACAAATTCCTAGTGGAGGGAGATCTCCATATAGGCGTAAATAGATGTACGGCAAAAATCTATAAGATGACCGGCAAAAATAACGGCAAGGAAGTCTACAAAGAACTGCCCCCGGTAGAGTATAAGCAGTGTAACCCCTGATGCAGTGAAACCGGCTTGTCCACTGGATCTTGAAAATTGCAAAGAGATAGCAGTTAACAGTCCAGAAATGGAAACGCCTGGATTTAGTAAAGAAATGGGGTTGAGGAAATACCTCTACCCTATTTGTTAACAAAGCAGCTCGGACTTTCAAACAACGAAACCCTCACTCTAGCTATGACCCCTTTGAAGTTATCCAGCTCTTTTCTAGCCAGGCATTGCACATAATCAACTATTCAAAATAGATGAATACTACACCGGGCTTTGTTAACTAGTCGAAGCCCTATTTTCCAGATATCTGACTGCTTTTTTCTCGAGTTCCACCAGAAACAATACGCTTGAAGATACCGTAACAATGAGTAGCCACGTCTGTGCATCTATCGCAGCAGTACCAAACAACATCTGTAATGGCGGTAAATAAGTAAACGCGAGTTGAAAAATCAGCAGAAGACCGATCGCATACAAAACGTAGCGGTTACCAAAGAAACCCTTAAAGCTAAAAACAGATTCGGTGATATAACGCGAATTAAACAGGTAAAAAATCTCGAACATCACCAATGTGTTTACCGCAACTGTACGTGCATATTCAATCGACGAGCCATGCTGCATTTCCCATAGAAACAGCCCGAAGGTACCTGCCATCAGGATAAATGAAACAAATATTACGCGCCAAACAAGGTGACGGTTCAGCATCGGCTCGCGTGGCTTTCGCGGTGGCCGACTCATGACCTGTCGTTCAGCCGGTTCAAAAGCGAGAGACAGCGCTAACGTAACAGCGGTGATCATATTCACCCATAATATCTGCACAGGCGTTAACGGAATGTACTGAAAGCCCATCAACACAGCAGCCAGTATTACCAAGGCTTCACCACCATTGGTCGGCAGGATAAACAGAATCGCTTTCTTGAGGTTGTCATAGACAGTGCGCCCTTCCTCAACCGCATGCGCTATCGAGGCAAAGTTGTCGTCAGCGAGTACCATTTCGGACGCCTCTTTGGCAGCCTCGGTACCGTTATGCCCCATCGCCGTACCCACATCGGCCCGTTTCAGCGCTGGAGCATCATTAACGCCGTCTCCAGTCATCGCTACGGTTAATCCCTGATCCTGCAACAATCTGACCAAATTTAGCTTGTGTTCAGGACTAACCCGCGCATATACATCAATATCAGTGACTTTTTCACGCAGGGATTCCTCATCTATGCCAATCAAATCCTGCCCGGTGAGAATGTCATCCACGTTTACAAAATTCAGCTGTCGAGCAATCGCGCGAGCAGTTTCCCCATGGTCACCGGTCATCATTTTTACTCGAATACCTGCCGCATGACAGACCTTTACCGCTTCAATCGCTTCTTCTCTCGGTGGGTCAATAAGGCCAAACAGTCCGAGCAAAACCAGTCCTGATTCCACATCGTCAAAATTGAGCTCAAGCCGGTCTGCCTCAACCGGTTTAATCGCAATAGCCAGTACTCGCTGTCCGCCACTGGCCATGTTGTTGATACGTTGCTGCCAGTAATCAGAATCAACGGGCAGGTCCCCGGTGCGGGTTCGCTGCAAACAGCACATATTCAGCAGTTGTTCAGGGGCTCCTTTAACATACACAAAGGCATCACCACGGTGACTATGATGCAGTGTTGCCATAAACTTATGTTCCGACTCAAAGGGAATTAAATCGGTGCGCGGGTAATTTTTTCGCAGTAACTCGATGTCTAGATTGGCCTTCATGCCCGCCACATGCAACGCCCCTTCCATCGGGTCACCATGCACTTTCCATTGACCGTCCTCCTCTATAAGCGAAGTGTCATTGCACAGTACTGCCGCGTGCAGCATTTCTTCCAGAAGAACCCTTTGCTCAACCTCGACTGACCGACCTCCAAGAGTAATCACACCATGAGGGTCGTATCCGGCACCAGAGATATCAAACAAATCTCGTGCCGTGGCAATTTCTGCAACAGTCATTTCGTTACGGGTTAACGTGCCTGTTTTATCAGAACAAATAACGGAAACAGCCCCCAGCGTTTCTACTGCTGGCAAACGGCGAATAATTGCGTTGCGACTAGCCATACGTTGCACACCTATGGCTAGCGTGATCGTCATAATAGCTGGCAGACCCTCAGGGATTGCAGCAACCGCAAGACTGACAGACGCCAGAAACATTTCAGCTGCCGCATAGTTCCTGATCAAGACCCCAAATATAAAATTGGCCACGGCAATCAGAAGGATCGCCACAGTCAGCCAACGACCAAATTGATCCATCTGACGTAGCAGCGGCGTTGTGACGCTATCAACATCTGCCACCAGAGAACTAATCAGACCGATCTCCGTACCAGAGCCCGTTTCCACGACCACTCCCGAGCCTTGGCCATGCGTTACCAATGTTCCGGAAAAGGCCATACAAGTACGATCACCAATCACCGTATTCAGCTTTACCGTATCAGTGTGCTTTTCAACCGCCAGCGACTCTCCAGTCAACGCAGCTTCCTGAATTTGTAGGCCTTTAACTCGAAACAATCGCAGGTCCGCAGGCACCTTGTCCCCCGATTGCAGCAACACAATGTCGCCAGGAACCAGTTGCTCAGCAGGAATCGAAAGCTGGCTTCCCCCACGCACCACCATTGCACTGGGTGACAGCATTTTTTTAATCGCAAGGAGTGCATCTTCAGCCTTGCCTTCCTGTATCAGCCCGATAATTGCGTTAATCAGCACCACGCCCAGTATCACGCTGGCATCTACCCAATGCCCAAGCAGTGCGGTACCCACCGCCGCCAATAGAAGTACATAGATCAGTACATTATGAAATTGCAGCAAAAAACGAACCAGCAGGCTACGGGGTTTTGTTACTGGCAATACATTCAGACCGTACTTATCAATACGCTGATTTACCGCTTCGAGCGACAACCCTTGATCACAGGTATTGAGCGTATCGAACAGCTTAGCGGTATCCAGGTTATGCCAGGCACGCTCACTATCGTTACCTGCAGACGAGGTCTGCTCGTCTTTCTGATTATTTTTTTGCCTGTAGAAATATTGAGCGATGGCCCTGATCGCAAACAAAATTAAAATACCGATAAACAGCCACAAACCAACTGACACTTCCATTTATGTACTACTCCAATACAGAAATACCCTGAGAAACTCATTATCTATCAATACACATTATTACGACCTACAAAATAGAGGCTTCTTATCCTGTAAATCGTAAATACAGTGTAATCGTTTAACTTCACCAGTAATCGACATATCCCTCAGCAATGAAATCCAATCAATGCATTATTCCAGGGGTATAGGTGGTAACCGCTTACTGTCGAAAGACAACATCATGAAAACCATTTTATATCGCCCAAGTGGACAACAAATACCTCTAGCTTAGTAACTGGCCAAATATATTTCGATAATTCTAGAAATTTGAAATAAATACAAAAAACACTTACTATCGCTGCATGGAAATAAACCTCGCAGCAAAAAGACTCGCAGAACTTGGTCACAACACGCGCCTGTCCATATTTCGGCATTTGGTGAAATGTGGCCCAGGTGGCTGCCCGGTAGGTGATGTCCAGCGTATTCTTGAAATTCCCGGCTCTACACTTTCACATCATCTTTCAAAGCTCGTCTCTGCTGGCCTGGTCAAACAGCTTCGTGAAGGCCGAATCCTGTATTGCATTCCTGAATATGACGCCCTGAATGAAACAATCGCCTTTCTTACAGAAGAATGCTGCCAGGGCAGTAGCTGTAGCGTTAACGCTGAATGCGAGTAACTGGAGGCCTGTAATGTTAGATATTGAATCAATCACTGCCCGCCTTTTGGATACAGGCCTTTATGCACTGCAATTATTTGCCGAACTTGCCCTGCTCTTTGTCTTAATCAGTGTACTGGTCGGAGCATTACAGGAATGGCTACCGGCAGAGAAGACACGCCGCTACCTTTCGGCCCAGCATGGACATGGTTACCTTATTGGCGCACTGATCGGTGCAGCAACGCCTTTTTGCAGCTGTTCCACTGTTCCTCTGACACTCGGGCTTCTGAAATCTGGTGCCGGCTTTGGTCCAACAATGACCTTGCTGTTTACCTCTCCATTGGTAAATCCCATCATTATCACTTTGTTCTGGCTTACCTTCGGTTTTGAAATGACACTAATGTATACGGGGATGGCCTTGAGCATGGCGATAGGCGTCTCCTGGCTAATGGACCGAGCTGGCTTTGAACGTCACTTAAAAGATGACTTATTTAATCGAAAGCCACCCACAGTCAATGTGTCGGTATCCTCATTACAACAGTCAGCCAACACGCAATGCTGCACGACTGTCCAGAGTGAACCCGTTGCAGTAAGCATCGACATGAGTGGAATCGGTATGGCGAACGCCGATAATGTCCTTCCAGAACCCATTAAAATAAAAGCCCGACGACTTTTTAAAGATGCTGTCAGTCAATTCAACAGCTTTCTTCCCCATGTTGTCATTGGCGTCCTGATTGGTGCCTTTGCACACGGTTTTGTCCCGGATGAGTGGCTGGTTAAATATGCAGGAAAAGATAATCTCTGGGCCATTCCGCTTGCCGCCATTGTGGGTGTACCGCTCTATGTCCGTGGATCAACCATGATACCTATCGCAGTAACCTTAACTGCCAAGGGCATGGGGATTGGAGCCGTGATTGCTTTGGTGATTGGCGGTGCCGGGGCATCACTGCCGGAGATGATCATGCTAAAACGTATGTTCCACTGGCCCATACTGATCGCCTTTTTATTCTCGGTATTCGGCATTGCTATTTCTACTGGTTACCTGGCACAGGCTTTGTTCTGAGATTTTTGTTTTTATTCGTATCACCTTAAAGAGTATTAATCATGATTCGCTACATTTTTCTTTTCTTTCTGACCTGCGTCATCTTCAGCAATGGCGTACATGCCGACACCGTACTCAAAGTGAAAAAACTTGCCGAAAACACCTATGCGCTGATCGGCCCAACAACCAATCGAGATACTAAAAATCTCGGTAATAATGCTAATTTCGGTGTTGTGGTAACGGATGAAGGCGTTGTTCTTATCGACCCTGGTGCGACCCACAAAGGTGCGAAAATGATCCATGAGTCAGTAAAAACAATTACTGACAAGCCTATCACTGTCGTTATCAATACTGGTGGCCAGGACCATCGCTGGCTGGGTAACGCATATTTTAAATCACTTGGCGCGCATATCATTGCCAACGAGAAAGCGGTCACAGACCAAAAGACTCGTCTGCAAGACCAGTTATCCCGTCTCGATAGCCTCATTGGTGACAATGGACTGGACGGGACAGTAGCCGCGTACGCCGATGAAACATTCTCTGAGGAGAAAATTTTAAATATCGGCAACACCCCTATCGAGATTAATCATGCCGGTCACGCGCATACTCCCGGCGACAGTTTTGTATGGCTGCCTAATCACAGGGTTATGTTCACTGGAGATATCGTTTACGTGGACAGAATGTTGGGGGTTGGCTCACAGTCTGCTCACAAAAGCTGGATCAGTGCCTTTGAAGCGATGGCGGCCAAGCAACCCAAGATTGTGGTTGCAGGACACGGCGATATTGCTGATCTAGCCAAGGCAAAATCCGATAGTTATGACTACCTGGTTTTCTTGCGTGAAAGCGTCCAGGCCTTTATGGAAGGGGGAAACGGTATGGAAGAGATTGGTAGTATTGATCAGTCGCGCTTTAAGTATCTAGACAATTACGACACCCTAAAGGGTCGCAATGCGCAACGCGTATATGAAGAACTGGAATGGGAATAGCCATCTCTTAATTTCGAGTAAGGCGATACGACTATTATTCAGCCCCAACCTCCTTACTTAATTGAGGAGGCAATAAATGACTGAGATGACATTGTGGAATTTTTTGCTATTGCCGACGTTGAAACTAAACAGGAAAACCTGCAAGCGCTCACCGTACATAAGCTAAACCAATACTGCGCTGAGATTGATAAAGTGCTTCATATTGAACATGAAAACAGTGCCAGTGTTTACTGTGTATGGGGTGAATTTACCGTGCACCGTCAAATAATAAATGGTGGCGTTCGCTTCACCTTGCCGGGCTGCCCCAATGCATTGGCCTGGACAATAACAACAGGCTTCGATCCTGCGCCAGGAAAGATTGTGATTCACGGCACCATTAACCGTACCGAGCATGATGCTGATTTCATTGAGTCTATAGAATCGTTTATTCAATCCTGGAAGACTGGCCTGGAAAAACATTTTGCCATAGCCCAATAATTAGCTCTGATTACTTTTGCTAGGATTAATCTCTCCGTCGTAGATACTCGCGATGGAGGCGGCCATTGCGCTCGTGCTCACGACGATGCGTCTCCTTCCAACGTTTCTTGTCCAGGTTGCGGCGTGGCTCTGCTTGATGGCTACGTCGATGTTCAATATGACGGCGCCAGGGCCGATCTTCGCTGACACGTAGCTTCACCCGACCACTTCCATGCAGGTAGATATGCTTCGGCAAATGAATCACTCGATGCCAACGCCTCTGGTCATGGTAATAATAGTGACCACTGGATATATGGAAATACACCCCAACATGCGGGTAATAATAATAGTCGTGGGGGTGCCATTGATGCCCATGAACTCGCACAGAGGATGGGCGGTCATGACGAACCTCGGGGTGGCATCCGCCTAGTGTCAGTACCATGAGCAGACCAAGTGGCAATATCAAGGCCAACGGCGGATTCAGGATTTTCATTACAGACCTCCGGACAAACTCATGCAGATTCTCATATGTAAGAGATAACGTATGACCTAAAGGTTGGTTGACCCGGCAACTGAAACTACAGGAAAATCGTCAGGCTATATCCATAGCAGAGCCTGAACCTATCCAATCGAATGCCTTAATCGCTGATTAAACATGATTTCACTGAGACCACGCAGGACCCTTTCTCTTGTGGCGAGTACCATCGATATTGATCGATTCCCAAAGCGTGACGCGCATTACTCTCTCACCAGACAGCCTGGTTAGTCATAAGCTTATATGAGATATAAGCACATACTAATAAAACACATCTAGCGTAATCAGCTGAAAAACCGTTCATTTGCTGCGATCAAACAATAATATCCGCAGTTTCACAGGGTCATTGATACCATTTATTCCATTAAAATCAGTAAAGTTCTCATATAACCACCCGATAACCAGAGAACAAGATAAATACTAAACCTTTATCAGATGCGCCAACACCACAAGAGAATTCACCATTGAAAAAATATCTTTTACTATTGTTTTTTTCAAGCAGTGTCCTAGCTCAGACTGAGTATCAAGTAGAGCGTGTTGGCTCCATGCCTTTAATTGACGGAAAAGCGGCAGACAAGCAGTGGTCGAAGATAGGGGAAGTCGCAATCAATGATGTCATCGCTGGGCATGAAATATATTTTTCAGCCATTCATGATGGCGATAATATTGCTGTTAAAATACGCTATCCCGACGAAACAGAAAACCGCGAACATAAGACTTTAGAATGGGATGCGTCTGCCTCATCCTATAGAACAGGCAGCAAACGCGAAGATACCATTGTCTTGAAATGGCCATTAAGTCCACTATCAAAAAATATTAGACTCGATAGTGATGAGCCTTATCATGCAGATATTTGGTACTGGAAATCTTTTCGCACTGACCCTCTAGGGTATGCAGATGACAAGTATCAGATATATTCCAAATCACCAAGTAAAAAGGCATCGCGTCTACGCTCTATAGATGGATCACTCTTCTACCTTCAACGCAAAGGTGATACTGGTAGCAGCGCTTATCAGACACGATTAATTTTAGAAAAAAACAACCTTAAAGAACCCAAGTACGAACATCGTCAGCCGACTGGCAGTCGCGGCGACATAAAGGCAAAAGGCCTTTGGCAAAACGGAAGCTGGACAATTGAATTCTCACGTAAACTCAACACAGGAAACAGTGATGATATAAAGCTTATTCCTGGAGAAGAATATTTGCTAGGTCTGTCACGCTATGAAATAGCGGGAAGAAAGCCCAATAATACGATACAGGAACCCTATTTTGGCGCAGGGGAAGTTGGTGAACTGATTAAGTTGTTTATATCGAAATAACGCATGATTTCTCAACGAATTTCACTAACCTGGTTATTGATAACAACAGTATTTCTCGTCTTTATTTTTTACAGTATTGCAGCAATAAAAGCCCCAGCTGTGGCCTTCAGAGCCCATGAAGATTTACTTCAGATGGCTGAAAAACATACTAGTCTGGAAAAAAATCACTTCAAGCTTCGATCAAGGATTGATTCAGCTCGCGACATGCTAGCTATCAATCTTGCTTCAGAAAGAGTAGCGATCCAGGAAGTTTTTGATGCTGCCACCTGGGTTGATCAGAGAGTCAAAAAACTTACGCTAAAGACAAATCACAAACCCCAAAAAAAGACACTCTTATCATTAGAAAAAACTTTACGTTTTCTTTTAAAGGAAAGCGCCTTTGGCACTGAATTTGAACACGATGATGATGCCCAGAATGCTGAAGTATTAATTAGACAATACTTACAAGAATTCCATATCAATCTGGTTAAATCTGTAACAGGCTTAAAGGCTGATGAAATTGAAATTACAAAATTTAATGTTGACTATGATTTTCTGATATCGACATTAAATGCCTATTTTAGACAACCACCAAATTACAGACTTGATATAAGAACATTATTACTTGAACAAAAAAATCACATCGAAACATTGACGGCTAACGAGACTACATACAATAAGGGCTATTTTGATGTTAAGAAGCTAAAAGAAATACACAATAAAGTTCATTTTTTGACGATGCAATATTATGAACTTTTTGACGAAACAGACCTACAGTCCGACACCATGATTTCTTTGGTGGATAAGTTAACCGCCACCTGGGAGCAATACGAATATTTCCTGAGTGGACAGAAACACAAAATCAATGCCTTGATAAAGGAAAGAAGCTATCAATTATCCAGACAGGTAGAAAAAGAGGGGAATAATCTTTACTGGTTACTACTCACAGGCGCCGCGTTAATATTCATTAATCTAAGCATATTTTTTATCATCGCCTACATGAGGCTAAGCGGCCTTAGAACGGCGGCCCTAAGTATTGCAGATGGCGAAACAACCCCTGCATTAATCAAAGAAAGCAAAAGTAACGACTTTATCTCAACAATTACTAAAGCGTTTAATACGATGGTCCAGTCATTGATTAATCGTGAAAAAGAAATTCATCAATACGTGACCGAATTATCAAATCATGGTGAGAAACTTGAGAATGAAGTTAAGTCTCGCACTAAAGAACTTTCAATGAAAAATAAGCAATTAGTTGAAGAAGTTCAACTCAGAAAAATTAATGAAGAAAGATTGAAAATTTCAGATCTTGCTTTAGCAAATACAAGTGAGGCGGTATTAATTACCAATGCACAATTAGAAATTATTGATGTCAACCCGTCATACTGCAATTTAACCGGTTTTAGCAAAGAAGAAATATTGGGAGAAAGTCCCTGCTTTGATCGCTCAGGTCAACATGATGATGGATTTTATCAGGAACTATGGAAAACATTAAATAAAAAGGGTCATTGGAGCGGCGAAATAATTAATCGTCGAAAATCCGGGGAAATTTTTCCTATCTGGGAGACAATCAATGCCGTTACCAACACAGGAGGCGAAATAATTAATTACGTGGGTGTTTTTCGAGATATAAGTGATCTAAAAGAAGTAGAAAAAAAATTACATAATATGGCCTATCATGACCATCTCACTAAATTGCCTAATCGCTCATTATTCCATGAACATTTAAATCATGAATTAGACATTGCAAAACGCAATGAAGGGAAAATCGCAGTACTTTTTATTGATCTAGACCGCTTCAAAATTATCAATGACACTTTAGGGCATGAAGCTGGTGATCAGCTATTGATTGAGGTATCTGAACGTCTACATAAATCAATCAGGGAAAGTGACATCGTCGCCCGTCAGGGGGGGGATGAATTTTTAATATTATTACGTGATATCGAAACCATCGAAATGACGGCTTCTATTGCAAAGAATATTATCGACAGATTAAAAATGCCTTTTTATTTATCAGGTACCGAAGCCTACATAGGATCCAGTGTAGGCATAAGCGTATATCCAGACGATGGCGACAATGTAGAGCAACTCATCAAGAATGGTGATATTGCCATGTATCACGCCAAGGAAAATGGCAAAGGGCGCTATGAATTTTTTAATGAGCTGATGAATGAAAAAAATCAAAAGCGTCAACAAATAGAGCACCGCCTTTCTATCGCCATTGAGAAAAAAGCATTTACTCTTCATATTCAACCTCAAGTTAACCATGAAGGCGTTATTTCGGGAGCTGAAGCATTACTACGCTGGAATGATGATGTTTTAGGAATGGTTCCCCCCGACCTATTCATACCTATTGCTGAAGAAAGCGGACAGATTTACGAAATAGGTCAGCAGGTCGTAGAAATGGTATGCAAAAGCATCCATATAATGAAGAGCAGTAATCTGCCAAAATTTCTTGTGTCACTGAACTTATCGTCTAAGGAGTTATTAAATGCAGGCTTTGTCAGCAATCTTTCCAATAACCTAAAGAGTTTTGGCGTCACTCCTCAGGAAATTGAGTTAGAGGTGACTGAAACAGCACTTCTGGACAATATTGAAGATGCTAAAGCGACCCTCACACAGCTCGCTAAGCTTGGCTTTACTTTAGCTTTAGATGATTTTGGCACAGGCTATTCATCACTGGCCTACTTACATCAACTACCATTTGATCGCCTAAAAATTGATAGGTCGTTTATCAGCAATATCCCTGAAGATCCCAATAGCATCGCAATATCCAAAACGATACTCGGCTTCGCTCAAGCTATGGATATGCAGGTAGTAGCTGAAGGCGTAGAGACCCAACAGCAGCAAGCCTTTCTCTGGGAAAACAACTGTGATTACTGCCAAGGCTATAAAATAAGCAGACCACTGCCAATTAATGATTTTATAGATTTCGTACAAAATCACGTTATAGATACTGTAGCAACTTAAACTTAATCATAGGCTAGCCTCTTATTACCAAGACCACTTAATAGCCCAAGGAAAATATTAAGCTATCACCCTCATTCATTAAACAGCATTATTTTTATATGACCAGTCTTTGTATTATTTCCACACCGAATGAATGACACTACCCTCATCATTATCTCTTTAAGAGATGTTAACTAACACGCTAATATTGATAGTGCACTTTCACAGACGAAAATATTATTTGAGCTTGCAATGACTAAAAAACCAACCTATGAAGAATGAAGACCGGTGTCGTATTTGTAGACATTTCTGAAATACCCTAAGTAATTCATGTCACAGTACGGTGTACTACAACTAATTAATTTAATCGAAAGTTATTTTGAAGTTACCGATTCTAACGTAATCAAAATGCGGTGCCTGAAGTCTTCAAGTGCTTCTCTGAAATTATTCAGGTCCCGAGAAAATCTGTCATAGTCCCTTGTTTGAACTAATCCACCCGTCCTCATGTTAAGACATATGTTTCTTGCACTGTCATGCATCGTTTTATGCAATTTTCCTATTTTTGATGCCGCCGGTAAATTGTGAAAATCGGAATTTGTTTTATCGTAGAACCAGTGACCAAATTTACATTTTCGATGGGCATCCTTTGCAATAAAACAATCATCCATATGTATTCTGCATACAAGAGTACGCATTAAATTTTCATACCAATCATTATGATTTTTTAATGCACTGTTGATGGTATCCAGTATATTTTGGATTTGTTCGTGTGATATATCCCTCAAGGTACGATTTCCTCATACACGGTGGTTTTTCGAATGTATATGTCCACGTTAGCTATCCCCAGAGAGAAAATTATTTCGCTTTTAGCCGTAAGCAAATACTCACCATTTTTCATAACTGATTCACGAAACATAACACTACTTTCTCAATCCTGCTCTCGATGCGCCAATAATTGACACAGAAAATAGAGCTCTAGGCTGCTCATGCTTATCAGCATACTTAGCGCTAACGTATTGCTGATTTAGTAGATTTCTGGATATTGATACAGCAAGGGTACTATTTCTAGTCCTACAGATAACTGATCAATGTTTTATATCTCCCCTTCTACATGACTCTGCTTCAGTTTTAGGGCGATTTGATATGAATTTATTTCTGATTATGCCGAATGTCTATCTGTCAATACGATTAGACTTGATTTACATTAAACAATATAAGCAAATATCGATATACTGTGGGGCAAATAAGAATTATTCTTAACACTTCGCTGACCTTTAGCACCGAACAGACTCAATGACATTGAATCAACTTCAAATTGGCCATACTGCCCGCATCCACGCCCTATCTACAGGAGAAGTGGAGCTGCATGCACGTATTCAGGCAATGGGGTTGCGTCCTGGTCGATTGATTACCCTTATACGCCGTGCTCGATTTGGGGGGCCTCTACAGGTTCGCGTGGGAACGACTGATTTAATACTACGCGCTGAACAGGCCCAGATGATTTTACTCGGTACGACAGAGTGAGACGAATCGCACTGCTGGGCATGCCCAATACCGGTAAATCAACCTATTTCAACCGCCTTACCGGCGCCAGTGCCAA
>Ga0316204_10008066_pt1 | contig 14930 bp, 15 predicted proteins | sample 6monrhotite_MG_2_FD_205661 | JGI IMG/M metagenome (GOLD analysis project Ga0316204, IMG submission 205661) | Microbial mat bacterial communities from mineral coupon in-situ incubated in ocean water Damariscotta River, Maine, United States -... | ecosystem: Environmental > Aquatic > Marine >...
AGGTCTTTACTGGGATATCGTTCAAAAAGTGTATGAACCGCTAGGCTATACGGTAGTCAAAAAACATGCTTCGTATGCCAAATCAGTAGAAGCGGTTAGAATGGACCAGGCTGATTTTTGGCTGGGCTCATATAAAGATGAGAAGGCATTTGCCCTCTATCCAAAGTATCACTTTGACCAAGCTGTTATACTTGCCGTCTTTCACGCTGAACTGTTTGAACAATGGAAGGGACAGAAGAATCTGGAAGGATTGAAAGTTGCTTGGATGCGAGGGTATGATTATGGTAAATACCTTTCAGTTAATGTTGTAAGTCAGGAAGTCAATCAACTTGCCAACGGATTAAAACTACTCAAAAGTGAACGCATCGACGTATTTATCGATAATAATAAAGATTTAGTTGAACCCATGCAAAGGTACAGACTTGATAATGACAACTACGTGAAAAAGATTATCTTGCAATTGAAGCGTTATCCGGCTTTCTCAAACAGTAAAAAAGGAAAAGTGTTGAGAAAAGAGTGGGATGAACGAATGAAAGAGTTGATCAAGACTACCGAGTTCAAAGAACTCTATTTTAATTCAGAATATACTCTTTTTCCTTACTAGACTCGTCTGATCAAGAGGTTTTTAAAAAAAACTTTTTAACTGAGGTTTAGGTCATGCCTTTTTTTGCATAACTGAGATCACCATTGGAAGAACATCATGACTCTTGGTCTTGCTGATGAAGTCATCTGCGCCAAGGTCTTCCGCTTCGCGCTTGTTATTATCACCCGTCATAGAGGAGTTGACTATGATCGGTATTTTCCTTGTCTCAGTAGCTTCTCTTAAAAGTTTAATGACGGTAAAACCAGACATCTCCGGCATCTCGATATCGGTAATAATAGCAGGTATTATACTTTTATCCGGCATGGAATTTACATATTCAATAAGCAGTTTTCCATTGTTAAAGATGCGGTGACCTATATTGGCTTTATCTAGGATCTGATGCAGATGTTTTTGCGCGACCTTGGAATCTTCAGCTATCAATATCTCTCCGTCACGAAGTTTTTGCGGGATGTCGAGACCTTTTATATTCTCAGGTGACTCATCAATATTGACCATGGCTGAAGGGATGACATCGGCAAGCAGCTGCTCAAAATCCAAGACCATACAGATACTGCCATCTTCAAGGCGAGTGTCATTAACTATTTTTGACTGGTTTTGCATGTTATAGCTGTCAGGTGCATGCATATCTGACCAGTTTTTCTTCATTACTCTGTGAGCATCCATAATACGAAGGCCGATGATGATTCCGTTGAAATCACAGATGAGAAGACGTGATATTTTGATGTCTTCTGCTGTAAGGGTATGATCGAGCCAAAGCGGAAGGTTTAAGATGGGGATTTGCACACCACGCAGGACAATAGTACCTTCAAGCAATGGATGTGCAGCTGGGATCTGAGTAAGAAAATGATTTTTTGCTTCTACGACCTCACGCGTCTTAAAGACATTGATCGCATAATAGGGTGCATCCTCTTGAGAAGAAGCTTTGAATACAAGAAGTTGAACTTCATTATTTTTTGCAAGCTGCGTGGAAGCATCGACATGATCCATAAGTGACATATCTAATCCTCTGTTTAATATTATCCTTGATTATAGCATATAAAATGATTTTATAAATAGTAAAAATACTAAGAAAGAAGTTTCTTTATTTAGCCCTTAGTTTTGATATAATCATGCCTATGAAAAAAATATTATTATTCTTTACTCTATCTATAGTGCTGACGGCTTCAGAGTATTACTCAAAGGCTGAACCTTATCGTTTTTACATTCTACAGTCCAATGTTCAGGGGCTTATTGTTAAAGCAGATGAAGACAGAGAGGGTACAGTGCTGCAAAATGAAGCTTTTATCATCATTGATGACGAGTTAGATCAAAAAGAGCTAAAACTTTTAGAGCAGAAGCAAAAGAACTTGGAAAAAAGTCTGGAACTCAATACGAAGATGGCCCAGAACCTTTCGGGTATGATCGAGAAGAAAAATATAAATTATGAACGGATTAAAGACCTTCCCATTAAGTCTAATGTAGAAAAAGACAAGGAGTTTTTCGATCTTTCAAGTACGCAAAATCAGCAACTCTCTACTTTGGAGAAGATAGAGACGATACAATCACAGCTAAGTGATAGCAAGCTGCGCTTGGCACAGCTGAAACGTTCGATACAAGACAAATATCTTAAAGCCAAAGGTATGGTGCTGTACAAGCTTCATATCAAAAAAGGACAGGTGGTTGCTCCGGGTATGAACTTGGCTGAAGTTGCGGATATCTCAAAGGCAAAGTTGACGATATTTTTAAACGCTGACGAGCTTGAAGGTGTGAAGAGTAAACAAGTCTATCTGAATGATAAGCAAACGCAGTATAAGATAGACAAAATTTGGCCTTTGAGTGATACAGAACATATCTCATCATACAAGACCGAGATTGTGATCGATGCACCCACGCAGTTTTCGCAACTGTATAAAATCGAGTTTAAATAATCACGTAATAAAAAAGGAAAAACTATGTTAAAAAATTTAGAAGAGAAATATATCCTACCGACCTATACACGAAACTATACTAATTTTGTTAGCGGTAAAAATGCTGTATTGAAAGACGATACAGGAAAAGATTATATTGATTTTACCTCCGGGATCGCCGTTGTCAGTGTCGGTCATGGAAATGAAAAAGTAGCCAAGGCTATTTGCGATCAGGTCAGCAATATAACGCATATCTCAAACCTCTATGTGATAGAGCCTCAAGTCAAATGCGCCGAGCGTATCGTCAAGCAGAGCGGCTACGATATGAAATGTTTTTTTGCAAATTCCGGAGCGGAGGCAAATGAAGGTGCCATCAAGATCGCACGTAAATACGGAGAAGTCGAAGGGCAGGTCAAACGTTATAAGATCATCACTCTTGATCAGTCCTTTCACGGACGTACCATTACAGCCTTGAAGGCAACAGGACAGGAAGCGATGCATAATTATTTCGGTCCCTTTCCGGATGGTTTTGCCTATGCAAAAGACATAGACGCGATCGAGTCTATGCTGGACGAGCACACAGTCGCTGTCATGATCGAACTTGTACAGGGGGAGGGCGGTGTTCAGCCCTTGGATAAACAAAAAGTACAGGCCCTGGCAAAGGTCTTGAAAGCAAAAGATATTTTGTTGATGGTAGATGAAGTACAGACAGGTATTTACCGTACGGGGGAATTTCTGGCGTCCAATCTATATGAGATAGAACCTGACGTTATCACTTTGGCCAAGGGCCTTGGCGGAGGTGTTCCGATCGGGGTTGTAATGACAACAAAAAAAGATATCTTTAAAGCAGGTGACCACGGTTCGACATTTGGCGGAAATTATCTCTCTACGGCAGCTGCGAATGCAGTCTTGGATATCTTGGAAAATGAAAAGAACAGCGGTGAACTTGACCGTATTTTTATCAAGTTTGGCATACACTTGGATGAGCTGTTTAATAAGTATCCGAACCTGTTTACACATAGTGTGGGTTTTGGTCTTATGCGTGGACTGCGTGTAAAAGATGCAGACACCTTGGCCAGTATCATCAAAAACGCATTCGAAAAAGGAGTGTTGGTACTCAAAGCAGGACGAAACACTTTGAGATTCTTACCACCACTTACCATCAGTGATGCGGAGATCATAGAAGGGTTCAAGCGTTTAGATGAAGCACTTTCTTCTTTGTAGTATCTTGCTTATTGGCATCCTTGATGCTGAAGATTTGGCGTTAGACCCTTATATATCAGGACTTAAACACAAAGAGTTCAACTATGATTATGAGAAGTCTATTCTTGAAAAAAAGAAATTACGCGACTCGTGGATACAACCTTTGCAGCTACGTTACAGCATCTCAAAAAGCAACCCTTATAATGAGCAGGATGCTGCGACCCAACAGACTCAAAATGCTGCGATTATTATGGATCAGCCTATTTTTAGAAGCGGTGGGATCTATTACGGGATAAAGTTTGCCGAGGCTTCGTATGCCTATAACAAATACAGTATCGATGTAGCCAAACGAAAACTGATCAAAGAAGCAGTTCAGTTGCTCATACAGATCAAACAAAATGAATTTAACCTCCAAAAGCAAGAACTTCAGATAGATAACTCACGTATAAACCTTGAGCTAAAACAGGAACAATATCTCAACGGTCAGCTTGACTCTGGATTTTTAAATAATGCCGTTATCGAGAAAAATAAGGTTACACAGGCACTTTTTGATCTTCAGACGAATCATGAACGTCTGATATCGAAGTTTGAGTCGATCAGTGATCTTGATTATAAAGAAGCGACTACGCCACATTTTAAATTGGTGAGTTCAGAACAGTTTTTGGAGCACAATATCGATATCAAACAGCTCCAAAGCGAAGGGGAGCGAAACTTATACAATAAGAATGTGACCATAGCAAAATACCTTCCATCAGTAAGTCTGACGGCCGGATATAATTGGGACAAGTTGGAAAACCCTTCATTTGCGGGCACCTCAGTGTCAAGTCCACCCGAAACACAATATTATAACTATGGGCTTAAAGCGACTATCCCTCTTGACTTCAATACTCTTAGAGACGTCGAATCGAGCCGTGTAGAGTACCTTAAGTCTTTAGTCGTTATCGATGATAAGAAACGTGAACTTGTCTCTTTGTATGAGCAGGTGACACAAAACCTGAATAATTATAATAAAAAGATTGCGTTGACTGAAGAGAACAAGGCTTTGTATTCGAAGCTGCTTGATGAGACGACACAGCTGTACAAGGCTGGCTATAAGACGCAGTATGATGTTCGAACACTTAGTAACTCTGTTAGGATCGAAGAAGTAGAACAGAGGATTTTTGAATTGGATAAGCAGTTGGAACTTTTGAATCTATACGAAAAACTAATGAATGATATGCCCACAGATGAAGATAATGTTTACAGTGTCATTAGTGATAGTAGTGTTGATAAAGACAATAAAATTAACACTGAGTTGAATGTAGGTATAGAACAATCGATCTTACCAACAGGGGAAGCAGCTGCGTATGAAGAAAAGCCTGCTCAAAACAGCGAGGCTGAAGAGATAAAGAGAGCTGTCGTTAAGACAAGACGGGATGATTATATTCAAGTCGCCTCTTTTGGCAATTCATCACTGGATGAAGGCCTTATAGCAAAGATTATCAGCTATGACTATGTTTATAGACTACACAAGGTCGAAGTCAATGGCAACACAGTCACCAAAGTCCTGATAGGGCCTTTTGCAGATGATAAAAATATGTCAGAAATATTGCGGGAGATTAAAGAGAAGATAGCAGAGGATGCTTTTCTTTTTAAGTTGTGATATACAAGAGCTTTTAGAAAGTCACTCTATATCGATGCAGAGTTGTTTATTTTAAGGAAAATAATGAAATTTAGTACATATATGTATGATTGGCTTTATGGCGAGAAGGGATACTACTCAAGATACAGAGAAATTGGAAAAGAGGGGGACTTTTATACTTCAGTAAGTGCTTCAAAGTTTTTTGGGGGAACGATTGCCAAGCATATCATCTCTGTTATTGATGAGGGGTTTTTAGCCTCTGATACCACAATATGCGAGATCGGTGCACACAAGGGATATCTTTTGGCAGATATCGTGCAGTTTATTTATACGCTTAGACCTGAACTGTTACAGACGCTCTCTTTTGCTATAGTAGAAAGGTTTGATTTTCTGCAAGAAGAACAGCGCAGATATTTTCAAGAGTCATTCGGGGACGTCATCAGACTGAAACAGGTAAAGTCCCTGAAAGAACTTCAGTTGCAGAGTGCTTTTTTTGTTGCCAATGAGATCTTTGATGCTTTCCCTTGCGAGCTTATCTACAAGGACAAAACGGCAACTGTAAAAGAGGGGAAGATCGTCTTTGAAGAAGAAGACAGTTGGGTCAGTGAAAAGGCAAAGAAATATCATAAGGACAGGGGTGAGATCGCTGTCGGATATGAAGCTTTCGCCTTAGAGATGAAAGATGCCGCCGAGAAGTTTGAGTTTATGACTTATGACTACGGTGAGATGGAAGCCAGACCCGATTTTTCCATACGCGTATATAAAGAACATGAAGTATTTCCGCTTTTTGATGAGAGTTTAACACTGGATGATGTATTTTCTGTTTCAGATATCACGTATGATGTTACTTTTGCGCACCTAAAGGATGCTTACGAAGAAGCAGGAATAACGATGACAGAGTATAAGACACAGGCTCTTGCTCTTGTCGATATGGGGCTATTAGAGCTTCTTGAGATACTAAAAGAACAGGGTGGAGAAGATATGTATACGCATGAGGTCGAACGCGCGAAACAGCTTATTCTCCCTTCGTTTTTAGGCGAACGCTTTAAGATGATACAATTTCGTCAGAGTTGATAGAATAAAACACAGAAAAATATAAAGAGGAAAATATGACAATAATAGTAAATGGCGAGACAAAAGAGTATACACAGGAATTGACACTTTTAGAGATGATGAAAGAGCTAGATATTGTCGATAAGGTCATGGCGGCCGCTGTTAATATGAATATAGTAAAGCAGGATATTTGGGGTTCACACAGATTGAATGACGGGGACAAGGTCGAGCTTTTGGACTTCGTCGGCGGCGGGTGAGAACTTACTTCTCAGTTTCGATTGCTACTACCGCGATAGCATAGTCCCCATCATGTGTAATGGAAATTGATGAATCTACTATCTTGTGTGTTTGTATGAGCTCTTTTGAAAGTGTTAGCTGAGGGGCACCTTTGGATGTTTTAGAAAGCACGATGTCATGAAAAGCGCACTCTTTTCCTATGCCCGTTCCAAGAGCCTTTGAACAGGCCTCTTTAGCTGCCCAAAAACCAGCGGCAGTCTTGTGGTTTTTGATAAGTAAGATCTCTTCTGTGGATAAATAGCGTTGAAGAAACTTGTCACCGAAGCGTTCTACAGAACGCTTCACACGATCAAGTCTAATAAGGTCTATACCAATCATACGGAGTGCTATTGGACAACAAACTCTGTAAAATAGACATTTCTGATGTTACCATCACGAAGACGAAGGTTGAGCTGATCTGTGATCTGATCTTTTAGCTTGTCTTTGCCTTTTGCCGTAGATATCTCTTCTAATGTCTTGGAAGAAAGCATACGTATGACGACATCACGTACAACAGCTGTTTTGCTCTCAAGTTCAGCTGCCAGCTGTTCATCATCAAGCTCAAGGTTCATCTGCACTTTTAGATAACGGCGTCCGCTGTCACTCAGCAGGTTTACTGTAAATGTATCAAGAGGGAACATCGGACCCACTTCCATAGCATCCATAGACTTGACCTGCTTCTCTTTGACAGCCGGGTTAGAACTGTTATTTGAAGGAGCATCATCACCGCCAGCAAGCATCGCTACTACAACTCCGACAACAAGTAAAACAAGTACGAGAGCAACGATGATAATAATAAGAACAAGATTACTGGATTTTTTTTCTCCACCGTTCTCCTGTGTACCTTGACCCTCTGTCTCTTCTTCAGCCATAAACACTCCTAGATTCTTTAGATATGCTTATTATAGCGAAGCAGGGTATTTTGTAAAGGGCAAGATGCATCTTTCAGAGATTATTTTTTATTATTTCGTTACAATTTGCTAATTTTATATAGACAGGCAGTAGATGATTGAAGGTTTTTTTGCAGCGATAGGGTCACCTATTGTCAATATGTTTCGTACCTTGAACAGTTTTGGTGTGTTTATACTTTTTCAGCTGCGTGTTTTCCCTCTTTTATTTACGACATTGTCTCGTCTGCAGCTCTTGCTTAAACAGATCGAACTTATTGGAATCGGGACCATAGGTGTTGTGACGCTTACGGCACTGTTTACCGGCATGGTAGAAGCAATCCAGCTGTATAACGGTTTTCATGATTTTGGTGTGGAAAGCTTTATGGGATATACGATATTTGTCTCCATTACCAAAGAACTTGGCCCTGTCTTCGCTACATTGATGCTTATTTCACGCGCGGTAAGTGCCATGGCTGCCGAACTTGGGACTATGCGGGTGACGGAGCAGATAGATGCGATAGAGACCTTGGGGATAGACTCTAAAAAGTATCTGATTGTCCCTCGTATTGTAGCGACGACAATATCGCTTCCTATGCTTGTAGCTCTTTTTGATTTTGTGGCGATCTCAAGTGCTTATTTTATCTCAACAACTGTCTTGGATGTCAATCCGATCTCGTATCAGGACACGATCATGCGTTTAGGAGAATTCAGTGACATCGGGACAGGGCTTATAAAAGCCGCAGTCTTTGGCTTTATAGTGAGTTCAATAGGGACATATATCGGCTATCATACACATGGAGGGGCAAGAGGTGTAGGTTTGTCGACTATCCATGCAGTTGTCTATTCCGCGGTAGCCATCTTTGTAGCTAATTATTTCTTGTCTTCATTTTTTCTGTTTATAGGATGGTAGAGGTTTGAGAAGAAATCGTAAATATGTGCCAAAAACAGGAGAGTTGTGTGGATTACAATTGGATGTATTCCCTAAGTTAAAGAATTACATCCAGTCAATGAGTTTTGTGACTTCATTTACCTCATAGCATTTAAGTCCAAAGGTTTCCGAAGTCTTTTTGGCAATGAGTGCTTTTGAAAATTTGTGTAAGGAGGCTTCTTTCAGTCGCGTATCAAGCTGAAACACTTCCCGAACATCGCCGACAAGTGAGACTTCTCCAATGAAAATCGTCTCTTTTGAAATAGCTCTATTTCTAAAACTGCTGATGATCGCAGCCAGTATAGCAAGATCTGCTGATGTTTCTGTGATCTTTATTCCCCCTGTTATGTTGATGAAGACATCATACTGGTTTAGGGGTATTTCAAGCTTGCGCTCTAGCAGAGCCAAGAGCATGTTCAAGCGGTTGTTTTCAAAACCTGTAGCCTGACGTTTCGGGTTTGGCGCGTGTGAGTCCGAGACCAAAGCCTGCACTTCCAGGATGATAGGTCTGGAACCTTCCATGATAACGGTGAGTGCTGAACCCGGTTGTGCGTTTGTCCTTGAGAAAAATCTAGAAGAGATGTCCTTGGCAGAGATGAGACCTTCGGCCTTCATCTCAAAGACACCGATCTCACTGGTAGGTCCAAAACGGTTCTTAAACCCTCTTAATATACGCAACTCTTGAGAACTGTCACCTTCAAAATATAAGACGGTGTCTACCATATGTTCCAAGACCCGTGGACCGGCTATTGAACCTTCTTTAGTGATATGTCCGATGATAAAGATAGCGATCTTTCTCTCTTTGGCCAGGCGCATCAGGTCAAAGGTGATCTGGCGTACCTGAGTGACAGAGCCCGGGGCCGAGGTGATGGCTTCTGAATAGAGTGTCTGAATAGAATCTATGATGATACATTCAAAACTGTTTTCAGATAGTTCGAACATGACCTGTTCAAGTCTTATCTCACTGAGTAAGAAGAGATCTTTGTCATTAGCATCGAGTCGGTTGGCTCGAAGTTTGATCTGTCCCTCGCTCTCTTCACCCGTGACATACAGTGTTTTCTTTCCCTGTTTGGCGATGTTGGACCCTATCTTGAGCAGCAGAGTCGATTTTCCGACACCGGGACTTCCTCCGATGAGTGTTAAAGAGCCGGGCACGATACCCCCTCCCAAGACCATGTCCAATTCGACATCGTTGGACGAGAAACGTTCGACTTCTGTCTCTACGATCTCCGTGATAGCTTTTGCTTTTGCTCCACCTGAAGGTGAGCTTGAAGTGAGATTGATGATCTCCTGCTGCTGTTCGTTGAGTTCGACCATGGAGTCCCATGCACCACAATTTGTACATTTTCCCATCCACTTGGGACTGGTGTGTCCACAATGCTGACATTCAAATACGGTGTTTTTTTTCTTTGCCATGACGGGTACTCCTGAGTATTAAATGAAGTCTACTGTAGAAAGGGCACTATAGGGCAGGGATATGACAAAATGCCATATCTTTTAAGCTGTCTCTTCTTGGAGATAGATGGCATCCAAAAAGTCACTGACAAAGGCATATTTGTCAAACTTAACGAGATCTTCAGGCTTTTCACCGATACCGATATAGATGATAGGTATCTCTAAGGCAAAGGCTATACTAAAGACAGAACCACCCTTGGCTGTCCCGTCAAGCTTAGTGATGATGATAGCATCGATATCGACCATTCCATTAAAGGCTCTGGCCTGATCGATAGCCGAATTTCCCTGTGTACCATCCAGGATAAGTATCTTGTCATGTGGAGCACCGGGGTGTGCCTTGTCACAAATACGTACGATCTTTTTCAGTTCATTAGCGAGGTTTGTCTGCGTATGAAGACGACCTGCAGTATCGATAAGAACATTATCAAAGCCTTTTGCTTTTGCCGAGGCTATCGCATCAAATGCAACAGCAGAAGGATCATGGCCTTGCTGAGTCGCGACGATCGGTACGCCGATTTTATCTGCCCATCGGCTGAGCTGTTCGATGGCAGCCGCTCTAAATGTGTCAGCTGCTCCGAGCATGACTTTTTTGCCCTCATCCAGGTATTTCTGAGAGAGTTTTGCGATGGTCGTCGTCTTTCCTGCTCCATTGACACCGATGATAAGCTGGACCTTGGGCGGGCTGAACTCTTTTTCATCATAATAGGCCCAGTTGAAACAGGCGAGAAGTTTGGACTCGAGATGTTCCCGTTTGACTTCATCGTAGGGGATCTCAGAGAGGATCTTCTCAATAAGATCATAATGTACATCTGACTCTAGAAGAATATCTTCTAGCTCCTCTTTTGAGACCTTGGCCTTTTTCTTGGGGATGACAGTCTTTATTGCGTCGGCCGTCTTATTGAGACCTTTTTTGAAAAATCCTAACATTATTTTTTCAGGATCCTTTTGATATCGCTCTCAATCATCTCTTCAGGAACGGCTCCTATGTAGTGATTGATATAATTACCTTTATAGTACATGACCATAAGAGGTATAGGAAAACTTTGTCCTACATCTATGGTCGTTGCTATTGCACGTGAGAGGTCACGATTGTCTTCAGCATTTGATATAGTATACTCTGCGCCGTAGGCATCTACAAAGCGCTGTACATATTCGGTTGTCTTCTCTTCTTCGATCAATATCCCCATGATCTTTATATCGTCTTTGTATTTGTTCTGCAGTGATGTCAGGTTAGGTGCAGCCGCACGGCAAGGCGGACACCAGGTAGCAAATATATCAAATATTATGACCTTGTCTTCCAGACCGGTGACAGTAAAATTATGGCCTGCTTTTTCTACGATGTAGGCTTGGCTTTTAAGGTCCACAAGATCGTAAGATGATGTTGAGACTAAGGAGTTTAATTCGCTTTGCTGCGATGAATCACTACATCCGATCAGTATTAAAGTCGTACTAATCGCAATAGCTATCTGTTTTAATGACATTTATAATTCCCTTTGGATATATTATTGAATACGCAAACAATGTGTCGACTGTATGGGATGTGCATTATTGCAGATACAGAACGCATTTTGGTGCAGATATTATAATCATTCAAGGCTTAATGTGAGTATAGACAAGGCATCATTTAGAAAAGAGAGCATCCAAAAGCTTAAATATGCATCCAGCAGAAACAAGATCAGTAAAGACCACCGTATTATGTCTGTTTTAGAGGTCTTACTTGATGATATAGACCCAAAATCTATTTTATTCTATCTACCTTTAGGCTTCGAAGCAGACCTTAGATTGTTATTAGAAAAACAAAGAAGAAAGATTAGAAAATGTTATGTTCCGTTTATGGTCAGTGAAAGTTTTAAGATGGTACCATACAGAAAGCCACTGAAACGCGGAAACTTCGGGGTTAGTGAGCCTAATAACACATTGTTGAAAATTAAAGATGTTGATGTCGCTATTGTACCTGTTGTCGGAGTAGATACAGATGCAAGACGAGTTGGTTTTGGGAAGGGAATGTATGACAGGTTCTTTGCAAAGCTTTCTAAAAAACCCATCACTATTTTTATTCAGCTTGATGAATGTATTTGTGATGTGAAAGTCACAGATCATTATGATATTCAAGCAGATATTTATATTACTCCACAAACTATAAAATATAGGAAAATAGATGTTAAATCAGATTCTCTTAGGCGGTGGAATAGCTACCGTCAGCGGAGTGATCGGATTTTTGATCTCCAAAAAATTAAGCAGTACGCAGTTTGATGTTTATGTAGAGCAGGCAAAGGCGAAGGCAAAAGCCATTGATTCAGAAGCTGAGCTTTTACTTCATAAGGCAAGTTTCAGAGCCCAGGAAGTAGAGGCAAAAGCACAAAAACGATTTGATAATGCCGTAGAAGATGCACGTTCAACGCTAAAAGATGACTTAAGGGACCTGGAAGAGAAAAGGTACGCTTTTAAAGAATTTAAAGCAAATGAACTTCGTCGGATCAAAGCAGAAGCATCAAAAACTGAAAACCTGAACCTGCAGTTAGAACGTGCAAGGCGTTCTATGGAGAAACAAAAAGAAGATTACTTAAACCGTGCAAATGAAGCGGTGAAGATTATAGAAAGCGGTGCGGGTCTGACCCGTGATGAGGCAAAAAATATTTTACTTAAGCAGGTCGAAGAGGACTCGCGCGCAGAGATAGCCCATGTCGTTCGTAAGTACGAACAAGAAGCAAAAGAACAGGGGCAGCGCAAGGCAAACTATATCCTGGCCCAGGCGACTTCGCGTTTTGCCGGGGAATTTGCATCTGAGCGTCTTATGAATATGGTTCACCTTAATGATGATGAACTCAAGGGACGTATCATTGGTAAAGAGGGACGCAATATCAAGACGCTTGAGTTGCTTCTGGGTGTTGATATCATTATTGATGAGACACCGAATACAATCATATTGAGTAGTTTCAACCTTTATAGACGGGCTATAGCAACGCGTACGATCGAACTGTTAATAGAAGACGGCCGTATACAACCGGCACGTATCGAAGAGATCTACGAAAAAGTGAGTAGCGAGTTTGAATCATCTATTCTTGATGAAGGTGAGCAGATCGTACGAGAGATGGGTATTACCGGTATCCATCCGGAACTTTTAAAATTACTTGGCCGTTTGCGCTATAGAGCTTCTTACGGGCAAAATGCCCTTGCACATACCCTTGAGGTCGCTAATCTGGCGGGTATAATAGCTGCTGAACTTGGCGGTGATGAGACTTTGGCTAGACGCGCGGGACTCTTGCATGATATCGGTAAGGCTTTGACACATGAGAAAGGTGGAAATCATGTCGATCTGGGTATCGAACTTGCACAGCTGTACAAAGAAGACCCTGTGGTACTCAATGCCATTCCGGCCCATCACGGTATTGAAGAAATCAAAAGCATTGAGTGTGCGGCAGTGTGTGCCGGTGATGCGCTTTCTGCAGCTCGTCCGGGCGCCCGCCGTGAAGTGTTGGAAGCTTACTTGAAACGTGTGACGGAGATCGAAGAGATCGCTGCCGAAAAACACGGGGTCAAGCAGGCATATGCTATCAATGCGGGGCGCGAAGTCCGTGTTATTGTTAATGCTACACTGGTCAATGACGATGAATCTTCTTTATTGGCAAAAGAGATCGCACAAGAGATAGAGTCAAAGATGAATTTTCCAGGAGATATCAAAGTCAGCGTTATTCGTGAGAGTCGTTCGATAGAGTATGCACGGTAAGTGCAAGACAGAGTTCTATATCTGTGTTACGCTGCAGGGATCATTGTATGATCTCTACGACCATCGCACCGCGTAGATCCCCCATCTTATATCCTTGTGCCTTGTCAAATGGATAATGCTCTTTCATAAATTGGCTGAGCTCAGGGTTCTTAGATAGATCCCCGTGGCACTTTAAGCAGGCCTCTTTCTTTATGACTAAGGGTTTGTAGTATTTATAGCGTTTACCTTCGTGTTCTACAAGATAGGAGGGGAGCTGTTTTTCCTCAAGCATCTTCTGCATCGACTCCAATACTTTCTTCTCATCAGCTGTAGGAGTGTTGGCTGCATTACGTTCTTTTAGAGAAATACGTCTGATGCTTACGCCTTGGACTTGATGCAAGTTGACTTCTTCTGTCAGAGTGAGTGCATTGGTGTTGCAAAAAGAAGCTGCCTGAATCAAACCTTTTTCTTTGATCGCATGCTGCAGTTTGGAGCTAAGCGTCTTCATCAGTTCCTGGCTGACTTTCTCTCCTGTATCTAAAACTTCTTGTGGGATATCCTGAGCGTAAAGTATTGAGCTGAGCAGTACAGGTATAAGCGCTGTTCGTTTGAGAATATGCATAGATGTTTTCCTTAGGGTTTTACTCATCAGAATCATTATACGGATCCGGGTGGATCACCAGATGCCAATTGTAATCATCATCAATCTGTTTGATCTCGTTTTCAATTGTATCACAGACACGGTGGGCATCAAATAAAGAGGTGGAAATATTGAAAACCAGGTGAACACTTACAAAGGCATCCTTGCTTGACGCCCTTGTAAGGAGTTGATGATAGCTTGTAATGTTAGGGTTATTCTCAATGATCAATCTGATCTTGTCTACGGTGTCGTTATCCATCGCTACATCCATAAGCATCAAGACACCCTGCTTGATCAAGTCGTAGGCAGAGTATATGATATAAATCGCAATCAATATCCCTAAAATAGAATCGATCGCATAGAAGCTTGTGAAGTGAATCACGACCAGAGAGATAAGAACTACGGCATTTGAATAAAGGTCAGTTTTGTAGTGTAACGCATCCGAACGGATGACCATCGAGGCTGTCTTCTTGGCGACGTAGTTTAAGAACAATACGAGAGAACCGGTAATGACTAAGGAGATTAACATTACGATGATGGACTCTTCCAAATAGCTTGTGCGATGTTCGTTAATAAGCTTGTCTATAGCAGAATAGAGGATATACAGACCCGAGATAGTAATAATAAGACCTTCTATCACAGAAGCTAGAGCTTCTATCTTGCCGCGT
>Ga0316204_10008067_pt1 | contig 14927 bp, 13 predicted proteins | sample 6monrhotite_MG_2_FD_205661 | JGI IMG/M metagenome (GOLD analysis project Ga0316204, IMG submission 205661) | Microbial mat bacterial communities from mineral coupon in-situ incubated in ocean water Damariscotta River, Maine, United States -... | ecosystem: Environmental > Aquatic > Marine >...
GTTTGATTTAAAATCTTTAGCACTGGCGCTGGCAGTCCCAGCGAGCCAGGCCGCTGCGTGTTATACCAGACTCTGTTTGAAGCTTCCATCACATGATTTGCAGGGCTTTTTACCTGACCAGCAATGGGGGTGATATCAAGGTGAAAATGGCTAAAAGTGTGGCGGAAAACGGGCAGCATTTTATAATTATCGATGATCAATCCCAGGTGCTGCTCGCACCATTGCTCGATGCTCTTGTCATTGCTTGCCGGATATTCTGGAAGGCTCCAGAGTCCGCCCCAAATGCCGCTAGGCGGACGTTGTTGCAACAGCATCTCACCGGCTTCGTTATGAAGCAAAAGCATTTGAGTTGCTTTTACCGGCAGTGTTTTACGTTTTTTAGGGGTTGGGTAATCGGTAACATTTTCTTGCCGATATGCGGTGCATAACTCAGTCACGGGACAAGCAGAACAGTCAGGTTTACGGGCACAGGCTGTTGCACCGAGGTCCATAATGGCCTGGGTATAGTCGGTAAGATTTTCTTCGGGAGTTAACGATTCGGCTAATGCCCAAAGCTGGTTTTCAATGGCTTTTGTCCCTGGCCAGCCTTCAATTGCATAGAGCCGAGTGAGTACTCGCTTTACGTTACCATCGAGAATGACGTGGTGCTGCCCCAGGGCTTGCGCCAATATCGCCCCTGCCGTTGAGCGTCCTATACCCGGTAATGCTAAGACAGCATCAAACTCTTCGGGAAATTGATTTTTATACTCATCTCGAAGTGTTTGTGCCGCTTTGTGTAAGTTTCTTGCCCTGGCGTAATAACCCAGTCCGGTCCAAAGATGAAGTACCTCATCCTGGCTGGCATCGGCCAGTGAAGGGATGTCAGGGAAGCGGGCCATAAAGCGCTCAAAATAAGGAATGACGGTCACAACTTGCGTTTGTTGCAACATAATCTCGGAAATCCAGACGCGATATAGGCTGCGATTTTGTTGCCAGGGCAGATCGTGTCGGCCATGTTTCTGGTGCCAGTGTAATAAACGCTGGCTGAATATTACATGTTGTTCAGTCATCATTATTTTCAGCAAGCTGTTGCATGCGCTTGATCATATTTTGAGTTTCTTCGAGTAATTTCTTTTTAAATAACCAGCTACCAAAAAAAGGCGGTAACCAGAAGTCCGGTTTAAGCTCGCTATAAAAACTAATCCTGGTTCCATTTTTTGCTGCGCGAATATGCCACAAGGTGACAGCAGAGGCAAAATCACTTTTTCCGGCAATGTCTTCAACTTTGATGTGGCCATCCTTCAGTTCAAAAACATTTTGAGTTTGTTCTATTTGTTTGCAAAAGAATAAAATACAACTCTGGCTTTTTAAATAAACGGTGCTGTGTGTTGCCGTTGTTGTTATATGCCGGCTTTCAGAGATGGCATCACTTAAAAGAGAGATATTATTAAAATCAGTTAACAGTTCATAAATATCATCATCATCAGAATTAATTTGCATTTCCAGTTTAATAATAAACAGGTCATTTTTTTCAGAAACCTGGGCCTGTAATATCTCATTGCATACGGCCGGATATGGCAAAAACAGAAAGCTAATGAAACAGTATTTATAAGATTTCACTATATTTACAACGTTTAAAACTTAAATAGTTTTTTCAGTTTGTTTTCAAGTTTATTCTTTAATTCTTTTTTCTTTTCTTCCGTGAGTTTTTTCGTTAATTCATTCTTTTGCTTTTTTAATTCTTTTTTTAATACCTGCTTAAGTGCTTTCGCGAAGTCGACTTTTATGTCTGGTTTTTCAAATGTACCTCTAACGTGAATATTTAAGGGAACGGCATCCATTTTCTCATAGGGTTTGTTTGCTTTTATATCTTTTGATGAAGTAAATTTTACCGCGGCAGTATAATTGAGTCGTTCTTTCGGGATATCCACTGTACCTTGCCCCGCGATACGCGAGAGAGGCGTGGCGGCGCGTAAGTCTTTGTTAGTTAAAATACCATTTTTGATTACTGCAGTTGCGCTGAGATTAGCAATTTTTGTTTCGGCAGGTTTAGGCGCAACAGGTATGGGTTGTCGTTTTACTTTAGCTTCGAGTACTTTTTGTTTATGGTTTAGATCAAATCCTTTTAACGTTCCATCCTGTAAGTTTAATTTTAACTTTCCGTTTAAATTTTGTTTCAACTGGGACAGTTTGATTCCGGATGTGGTGAAGTTAGCCACAATGGATGTTTGGCCTTTTAATTTATCTTTGCCTGTTAAGTCATTGAGTAATTTTCCGGCTTTAATTTTTTGTATATTGAGGGTGCCGGATAATTGAGCATTATTTTTAACCGGTTTTATTTTAAAATCACTTTGAACTTTTGCATCATACCCTTGCATTGTTAATGGTTTGATTTGTACCTGGCCATTTTTAGAGTGCGTTACAGCATGCAGATTCTTCCAGTTAGTGTTTTTAATTTTCAGCTTGTTAACTTTGAAATCGGCATCTAAATTTACCAGGCTTAATAGTGCAACAGGAATGATAGCGACTTCAGCGGCTTTATTTTTGTTTTTTGATGGTGTTGCTTCTTTATTCGCTGCAACAGCTTTCGCTAAGTAGCGATCAATATTAATAGCATCAACAACAAGGTTAACCCTGGATGAGCCGGGCATGGGTTTAAGTACTGCGTTGCCAACGATATTGGTATCATCAAGTGATAGTTCTATATTGGTAAATTCAATTTTTTCTAACGAGCCTTGCATATTAAGTTGTGCGTTGAAGCGTGTCAGTGCATTTTTATCACTCATCTCAGGAAGCGCAATAGAAAATTTATTTGTCAGCGTGCGTGGGTTAAATGGCGAAACTATGATTTGACTGTTTATATAAGGCTTAGAAAATAAGTGTTTTGCTGTAATCTTAGTTTGCAGTTTTAACGTACTTTCCGACAAGTTTAATGATTGTGTATTAAATGTTTGTTTTTTGATATCCAGCTGCATTAATGAACTGCTCAATTTTGGTGCGAGCGGGTTTTTAAGTGATGCTAATTTTATATTTGAAGAAAGCTGTGTGTCAGTAAAAGAAAATCGTTGTAAGTCTGATGAAAATGTTACATCACTATTGAATTTAACCTGAGCATCCAGCGATTTTTCCTGAAAGTGAAATTGAGTTTTTAAAGGTATCTTTGTATCCGGGGTTAATTTACCGATGCTGAGCTGTACATCATTAACAGTAATTTTTTGATTTTGTTGTTGATCATGCCAGTTAAACTGCGCATTTTTAATATTAATCCCATTTAAAGCAATAGCCGCAAGAAGATGGGCGTTGTTCGCTTGAACCGGTTTGCTTTCTGTTTTGGATTTAGATTTTGTCTGGCTTGTACTTTGACTGGTCGTTAAGTCTGCCCAGTTAGTTATGCCATGTTTATTTTTAGCGAGGTTGAGTTTTAATCCTTCAATAACGATGGTATCGGCTTGCAGTTGTTGTTTAAATAATGGCCAAAGTTTCACGCGTACTTGAAAGTGAGTCATTTTGGCAAAAGGTTCTTTAGCAAAACCTTTTGCGTTGCTGATTTTAATTGCGCCTAAATCAATACCAATCCAGGGAAAAAGCGAGAGCGTGATATCGCCGGAAATAGTTAGTTCGCGTCCCGTTTTGTCCTTAACGAGTTTAGTAATGTCATCTTTATAATCATTGGGGTTAAATACAATAGCAAAGCCAACAACAGCAATAAATATGAGAAGACCAATTGCAAGTGAAATTTTTAAAAACAGTTTCATCTTGGTATTAAATCCCTTTCAGAAGAATGAAGAACTTTGAGTATAGCGCGAATAGTTAATCTTGTGACGGTTAGCTATTGAGTTTTTAATTGAAGCCATTGATACTCAAAGATAATAGATTAGTTTTAGGCATGAACATGATTTGTATTAAATGGATAAAAAAGCACATTTTAAGCATTGCTATATGTCTTTTCGGATTAATGTTTACTCAAACAGTTTTTGCTGATGCAGCAGATATTCAGTTTGGTGGCGGATTAATGTATTTTGATTATGCTGAATATCGGGATAATAATGAGTTTCTTGATGGTGAGACGGGGTTAATGCCGGGTATTATTATTAAGCGCAAACAACGTCATCAGAGATTATTTACTGAGTTAGTAGGCCAGCTGTATGGCAACAAAATTAAATATGATGGCCAAACACAAGATGAGGTACCTCTCACTACCGATTCCATTGCCATTATCTTTGATGGCCATATTAAAGTTGGTATGCGAATAGCTCAAAAACATGAACCATATATAGGGCTTGGATATCGCTATTGGTATCGTCACATTCTAAATGGGTACGATATCACGGGAGGGGCGGTGTCCGGTCTGCTGGAAGAGTATAAATGGTTTTATGGAATCTTAGGCTATGCAGCGAATTTTGCCGTGAGTGAAGATGTTTCTGTAGGCTATGATTTTAGATATACAAAAATGATGAGTGCCAAAATGGATATCGATCATTTAGGGTATTGTGGATATGATGATGCTCAGGTTAACTTGGGGAACGAATCTGGCGCACGTTTTTCGCTGCCGGTTAAAGTGAAGACCAGGAGTCATGTTCTTACAGTAACGCCGTATTATGAAATAATTGATATCGGTAAGAGCAACATAATTGCTCTCACACGAAACGGAAATTTAGTGGACTGCAAATTAGATGGATTTTATGATGGTGCATTAGAGCCTCGCAGTGAAACTCGAAATGTGGGAATAGAGCTAACGTGGTTGTGGTAGAATGGTCAAATGATTAAAAATGAGAACAGGGATTTAATTGGTATGAGAATGAATTTTAAACAACGTAATCAGCGAGGCTTTACCTTAATTGAGATTATGGTGGTCGTTGTTATCTTAGGCATCTTAGCTGCAGCGGTTGTACCTAAAATAATGAGCCGGCCGGAACAGGCGAGAATTGAAAAAACAAAGCATGATATTGGCGCGTTGGAGAGTGCATTAAACATTTATAAACTGGATAACTACCAATACCCAAGCACGGATCAAGGATTGGAAGCATTAGTGACAAAGCCATCCGGTGCACCACAACCGCGTAATTATAAAAAAGGTGGCTATATTAAAAAGCTGAATAAAGATCCATGGGGAAATGACTATTTATATCTTTTCCCAGGCACGCATACTGATTTAGATCTTTATTCTTTAGGACCCGATGGTCAGCCGAGTGATGATGATATTGGTAACTGGAATATTGAGTAAATTAGAGGATAAGTTATCTTAAAAAAGCGGCTTTCAAGCCGCTTTTTTTATTTTTAGATTTGATAATTTTTATGCAAGACCGCGAGTTTCTCCGCTATCTCATACAGCTCTTCACTTTCAGATGAGCTTGTTTCGCACCCATTAAGCGTTTCTGATGAAACATTACTTATATTGACAATGCTTTGATTAATTTCTTCGGTCACCGTTGTTTGTTGATCGGTTGCGTCAGCAATTTGAATATTGACCTCGTTAATACTGTTAATTGCTTCGTGAATTTTATCTAATGCATTCCCTACTTTAGTCGATTGCTCGACGTTTTTTTCAACATCCTTTATGGCCTGGGCCATGCTTGTAACCGACGATTTAGATCCTTGTTGCAATTTATTAATAATGTCGTAAATTTGTTCTGTTGATTGCTGGGTGCGTGTGGCTAATGTTCTCACTTCATCTGCAACTACAGCAAAGCCACGACCTTGTTCGCCTGCACGTGCGGCCTCTATTGCCGCGTTTAGAGCAAGTAAATTAGTTTGTTCTGCAATATCACCAATAATATCAAGTACATTTCCAATTGCGAGACTTTGTTGTTCCAACTCATTCACAGACTGCGAGGTTTCTTGTATACGATTTGATAGTGCATTCACCGCAGCAATATTTTCTTTAACTAGCGACGTGCCTTCATCTGAGGCAACTTGAGCTGCCTTTGCTTCGTCTGCGGCACGCGCAGCACTGTTGGCTATTTCAGAAACGGTTGCGACGACTTCATTCATTGCTGTCGCTATACTATCTGTATCCTGATGTTGTTGCGTCACGCCATCAGTTGTGTTGTTTGCAATTCGTTTTAGCTCGTGGGCATTATGGTTAAGTATATCAACGTAACGAATAATTTCTTTAGTTCGATTATGCATGGCTGAAGAAAAGGTATTAAACATAACGGCGATATCACCCATTTCACCTTTCAGGCTTTCATCCATTCTCGTTGTTAAATCACCGGCTTCAAGCTTGAAAAAACTATTTCTTAAATTATTAATCATTGTGATAATTGTTTTACTTGAAACTACAGCGACAAAAACCCCAATAAATGAACCGCCAATGAATAAAATTGTTAGAAATGTAAAAGCAATTTGTAATGTTGAGTGAATATCATCGCTGGCCTGTTTGTTCAGGGCGAGATCATAGTCAACCAGTTGTTTTAAATTATTTTCGATATTTAACAGCAAAGGGGAAAGTATGGTTTGCATAATGTAAATATCAGAACGCCATTTATCACTTCCATGCAAAGAAATAACTTTATCAGAATATTCAAAAAATTGTTTACTCAAAGAAGTAACCTGCTCGAAAGAGTCTTCTTGCTCAAGGTTAAATTGATCTTTAAATTGGGCGATATCTTTTTCTAATTTAAAAATAGTATCCTTTATACTATTCATGTTTTTAATTGTCACATCACTACGAAAGGCAAGAAAAGCACGTTGCTCATTCAGCAGCGTAGCCCAGGCATAACGAAGATCTCCCATCAGCATCGAAAGTTGACGGCGCTGAGAATTAGTCTCTTCTTCAGTTTCTGAAATAAGCATTTGAGATAGATGCTGTAAAATTTGCTGAGCCATCGGGCTGGTAAATTTTGCCGCGTAGGCCATTGCGGGAAAATTTTTCTGGTCATCCGCTGATAATGAAATAATATTTTTTTGCTGTACTGAAAATTCAGTAAAATCTTTTTCTATCGCGGTGACTAATTTTTTCTGGGCATCACTTTTTTCTTCAATTTTATTTTTTAATGAAGTAATGATTTTTTTTGAATTGAGTAGGTTTTTTTCATATTCATCCTTAAAGCGTAAATTTTTACTTAATAAGTACGAACTCAAAGCATCACTGGATGCTTTTATATTATTAACAAGCTGCATGGATTCAACAAGTTGTGGCTGACTTTCATCAATCACCTGGTTAACGTTATTTTTTATTCCTGCAAGATTTACAAAAGTGTGGATTGACACTAATGCGAGCATCGCCAGCACAATACCAAAGCCGCTATACACAATTTGTCGAAGTGATAAATGATGTTGTAAAAATGTTAACAGGTACTGCATTTTAACTGCCCCTATATTCCATATGATATAAACAATGAAAGTTACTGGTTTAATTGAAACTCAAAAAGTGAGTTGTTCGTCCGTTGAATCTCAGGGGTTAATAATTCTGCTGAATAAAATGGGGGGTACCCAGAGTCACGTTCTCAGGGTTATTAACGACAGTTGCAGGGTAAAACTTTAGTCTTGGTTATATTATTGCGTAGTATTTATAGGGTTTATTGTGATCTATATCACGTAAAATATTAATACATACCTTCAATTTCTTTTTCAAACTTCTTAATCACCAATGCGCGTTTGATTTTCATGGTCGGCGTAACCAGGCCATCCTCTATAGTCCAGGGCTGTAATGACAAGGATACACGTCTTATTTTTGCATAACCGGGAAAGTCATGTAACGCAGCAGCAATTGTTTTAAGTACTGCAGCCATGAGTTTTTTATTTTTTAAACTTTCAGGATCTAAAGGATCAAGCCCATGTAGTTGTGCAAGTTGTGGCCATGTTTCTCCATTAAGAACAATTAATGCGCTTAGATAAGATTTACCTTCGCCCACTATTAAAGCCTGTTCAAAATCCGGTTCAAGTGTAATGGCTTGCTCCATGTCAACGGGTGGTATTTTCTCACCATTCGACATAATTAAAATATCTTTAATACGCCCGGTAATATAAACAGAACGGCCATCAATACGCGCTTTATCACCCGTGCGAAGCCAGCCATCCTCAGTCATCACTTCGCTGGTGGCTTGATGATTATTCCAGTAACCCAGCATGACGACAGGCCCTTTTATTTGTAACTCGTCATTTTCTGCTATGCGTAACTCAATACCAGGTATGATTTCACCAACACTTGAAGGTACATTAAGTGAAAAGTTATTCATTGTCACAGCAGGGCTGCTTTCAGTCATGCCGTAACCCTGGAACACATTTATACCTAAACCAATAAAAGTGCGGGCAACTGTTTCAGGTAGTGCTGCACCACCCGATGCAGCGAGTCTTAATTTACCGCCCATAAGTTGCTGAACTTTTAAGGCTATTATTTTGTTAAGCAGGGGGTTCAGGAAGATGACAGGACTAAACCAACCGTTCTTTTGTTTAAACTGGAAATTTTTCCAGCCGACATGGACAGCTAAACGAAATAATGAACGGGCTACAATGGATTGCTTGGATAATTTTTGCTGCATCTTGTCGTAAAACCGTTCAAAAATACGGGGGACGGTCGCAATAATAGTTGGCTTAATTATTTGAAAATCGTCTGCAAGACTTTGTACCGATCGCGCATAACTGACTTTTCCCCCTGCCATCATGGGTACATAGTAGCCAATGGTGCGTTCATACATGTGCGATAGCGGTAAAAAGGAAAGAAACTCAAATGTGTGCGGATCATCAACGCCAATTTTATTAATGAGCGATTCCGTATCAAATAAAATATTGCGGTGGCTTAGCATGACACCTTTAGGTCGACCTGTTGTGCCGGAGGTATAAACAATAGTGGCCAAGTCATCCGGGTCACCACCGCGTTCTTGCAGGTGAGAGGGTTCTTTGGGTAACCAATTATCAACTGAGCGGAGAATTTGATCGGATCCATCATGGTCATGGTTTAAAACGGCAACACGTTTTAATTGAGAATCTTCCGTAATGTGTACGGACACGTCCTGCCATTGTTTATCGTCGTTAACCAGTAGCACTTTTACCCCTGCATCCTGGAGGATATAGGCGACATTGTCAGCACGATCATCCACATAAAGAGGGACAATAACTAACCCCAGGCCTAAGGCAGCTTGTTCAAATGCAACCCATTCAATGCTATTTTTCAGCTGAATCGCAACCCGATCGCCTTTAGCCAAATTTTCCTGTTGTAGACCTTGTTGCCAGCGGCTGGTTAAATCCGCCATTTCTTTCCAGTTAACCTCAGGCCAGGTTTTTGTATCCCTATCATAATAGCGGTAGGCGGTCCGATCGGGTGACGTCAGGGCGCGAATACGAAATAACCGGTCGAGCGTACCGGCCGTGTTGCAGGGTATAAGCTGTGGTAGAATTCTCATAGTAATTTTATTATTTTTAGATTTATGATGATTTAGAGGATATCGCATATCCAAAAATCCATCGACAAATATTTTAGGGTTTTATATGCAGATTATGGTAAATGGTGAACAGCGCACTGTTTCAGATGGATTAACCGCTGAGCAATTAGTCAGGGACATGGATATTACAGGTCAACGAATTGCAATGGAGGTCAATTTAGAAATTGTACCGCGCAGCAGGTATCCCGAACACACTTTAAAGGCCGGTGATCGAGTCGAAATCGTTCACGCAGTGGGTGGTGGTTAAATATTCACATCACATTTCCCTCGATGCCAGAACGTGTGGAGCAGGTTAGGGTAATGCTGACGAAACGTGCAGCGGTTCATTAAGCGCAATGACAGTAATGTTTACAGAGTAATTTAATTTAGTAAGAACACATTGGAAAAAAGAATGACAGATACAGTTCAAGATACACCGTTAGTAATTGCAGGAAAAACATACTCATCTCGTTTATTAGTCGGCTCAGGAAAATATACCGGCAACGAACAAACGCGCCTTGCGACTGAAGCAAGTGGTGCAGAAATTGTGACGGTCGCAGTGCGTCGTAGCAATATGGGACAAAAACCGGATGAGCCAAATTTACTCGATGCGATCCCGCCAGAAAAATACACGATTTTGCCCAACACGGCGGGCTGCTATACGGTGGATGATGCCGTGCGTACCTGTCGTTTAGCACGTGAATTATTAGATGGACATAACCTGGTTAAACTTGAAGTCCTCGCGGATGAAAAAACGCTTTTCCCTGATGTAATACAAACTTTAAAAGCCGCTGAAATTCTGGTTAAAGAAAATTTTGAAGTTATGGTCTATACCAGTGACGACTTAATTATTGCCAAAGAACTCGAATCGATTGGTTGTGTTGCTGTTATGCCATTGGCAGCACCAATTGGATCTGGTTTGGGTGTACAAAATCCGAACAACATTCGTTTTATTATTGAGGAATTAAACGTCCCTGTATTAGTTGATGCCGGTGTCGGCACAGCATCCGATGCAGCGTTCGCGATGGAACTCGGTTGTGACGGTGTATTAATGAATACCGCGATAGCCGCTGCAAAAGATCCCGTCTTAATGGCCTCGGCCATGAAAAAAGCGATTGAAGCAGGCCGTGAAGCCTACCTGGCTGGCCGTATACCGCGTAAACGTTATGCCAGTGCATCGTCACCAGTTGATGGTTCATTCTTTTAAAAACTTTTAACGCAAAGGCGCAGAGAACGCAAAGGTTCGCAAAGAGAAAAAATAATAAACACCTTACTATTTTAAATTAAATTATTAATGTGATAATTAAATCTTATTGTTCTTTAATACTCTGCGTCCCTTAGCGTTCTCTTCGCCTTTGCGTTGGATCTTTCAAATGCCTGAAGAAAAAACATTCATCCGTCGTATCCGTTCTTTTGTTAAACGCGAAGGTCGTTTAACAGCAGGACAAGAACGGGCACTTAATGAACTGTTCCCTCGGTATGGATTACCACTGCAGGATACACCACTGGATCTTGATGATACATTCCAGCGTACTGCACCTGAATCTAATACACCGCGAATATTAGAAATTGGTTTTGGTAATGGCACTTCGCTGTCTGAAATGGCAGCAAATAATCCTGATCAAGACTATATTGGTATAGAAGTGCATCGTCCGGGTGTAGGTAATTTATTATTGCAAGTTGAAAAGCTAGGCTTAACCAATCTACGTGTCATTAATGATGATGGCGTAGAAGTTTTAAAACAAATGATTGCAGACAATTCGCTTGATGCCATTTATTTATTTTTTGCCGATCCATGGCATAAAAAACGCCACCATAAACGTCGTATAGTACAAAAAGAGTTTGTACAGCTATTGCGAAAGAAACTTAAACCAGGCGGTGTTTTTCATATGGCGACAGACTGGCAACACTATGCACAACATATGATGTCTGTAATGAATGAATCAGAAGGCTTTGAAAACACGGCGGGTAAAGATCAGTACTTACCCCGGCCAGATTACCGGCCATTAACTAAATTTGAACAACGTGGTCAACGTTTAGGCCACGCTGTGTGGGATTTGATTTTCAAAAAGGTAGCATGATATGTTGAGTTTTAAAAATAGTCTTCAACTTTTTGTGATTTTATTTGCTGTCTCATTATTGCAGTCATGCGCAATTAGCGACAAACAAAAAAAACAATGGGCCGATTCAGGTCAGCTATTAATTAATAACATAAGTAATCAACCATTAACAAAAGATGAGATTGCCAACGGATTAAAAGAAGCGTTGAAAGTTAGTGCGGAGCGAGTAGTTGCCCGGGTAGGAAAAACTAATGGCTATTTAAACGATAAAGCAATACATATCGCGCTACCGGATAAATTTCAAAAAGTACATCGCACACTTAAAAAAGTTGGCTTAGAAAGATATACTAATGAATTAGAAATTAAAATGAATCGTGCGGCGGAAACCGCTGCGCCAAAAGCAAAGAAACTATTTTGGAAAGCGATTAAAGATATGCGTTGGCAAGATGTAACGGCAATCTATGAGGGTAAGGATGATGCTGCGACAAGCTACTTTAAAAATAAAATGACGCCAGCGTTAAATAAAATGATACGTCCGGTTGTTAAAAAAACACTGGCTGATGTGGGTGCCGTAAAAGCTTACAATAAAGCACTTAAGAAATACCACTCGATTCCTTTTGTACCAAAAGTCAAAGATGATTTAACGAATTACGTTATGCAAAAAAGTATAAATGGATTATTTTATTATTTAGCAAAAGAAGAAGCGGCGATTCGTAAAGATCCGGCTAAAAGAACCACTGAATTATTGAAACGGCTGTTTAATAAGTAATCAGAAAATATTTAACGAGATAAAGTAAGCATGCAATCTGACGCAACTAAGCTAGTAAAAAAACATCAGGAACTCACTCACTCAGAATCAGTGAAGGTTGTTTCTCATGTGCAACGTGATAAAGACGAGTGGATTCTTAATACCGTCATGATTGAAAACTGTGAAGTGCCCTTTAAGTTTAAACGAAAACAACAGTATCAGGATCTAAAAGGTGCCAGGGTGAATATTACGTATTATCCGGTAGTTGAAGTTGTGGCAGGCTTAGATTTTGAAATTATGAACGTGGTGCGTATTAAAAGGGCCTGATTTATATTATTTTTGTAAGCTTGATTGGAGTACAATGCATAGCTTGCTGGTAAAAAATATCGTTATTTAATAGGTTTTTATAAAAACAATGACAATAAATAATAAATTATACAGAGTGATTTTCTTTTTTAGTTCAGTTTTATTGTTGTTTTTGTCTTTTAATTATAATTTTTTTCGCGCTGTTAATCCTGATAAATTCTATACATTTCAAAGTGATTCTGAAGCTTTAGTCATTGGGCGACTAGTTAAGTCTCAAAATGACGGTATATTGAGTTCTGAAGGCCGTTTAGGACGTTATTACGGTCTTTCAGGTGACATGAATTCAAACCAGACAAAAAAATATCAAGCTACGCTGGAAGGAGGAAAATATGGTGAATATAATTCACAAATTGGCTTTCAGGGAATGGTTTATAGTTTCATGGATGAGCATTTATTGGAATGGGGAATTAGCCCTAAATACCGCATAGAAATATATCATGCATTAAATTCTTTGTTATTCGCGCTTGTTATTTCAATAATATTATTAATTTTATATTTTGATATTGGTTTTGAATCTGTGCTTCTGATCTTTTTGTCAATTCTACTTTCAAAGTGGAACGTTTATTTTGCAAAAAACATGTACTGGATGGTTGCATTTATGTTTTTGCCATTTATGGTTGTTTTGTTATCTTGTCATTTAGAGGAGCAGGGTAAAAAAATCTATTTTTTTATGGTTTCAGTTTTTGCGATGATATTTGTCATGCTTAAATCATCGATGGGCTATGAATATATTTCTACCATATTAATTTCAACAGTGACACCTCTTGTGTACTATGCAGTAAAAAATAAATGGCCGAAAAATTTATTCATTGTAAGGTTTAGTGTATTGGGTGTTTTGTCGCTTCTGGGTTTTATCTTTGCTTTATATTTACATGTTAATCAGCTGCAGGTTTCAGCAGGTAGTACTGAAGAAGGTGTTGCGATTATTAAAGAAAGGATTTTGGCAAGGACTCAAACTACACCTGAGAGTTATTTGGATACACCATATTATGACTCTCAACAAGCATCAGTTTTTTATGTTTTATATAAATTTTTACTAAAGGAAGGTTCTTTTAGATTAAAAATTCCTTTTTTATTCTGGATAATATTATTCGCCTATATATCTTATAAAGTATATAAGGAGAAAGCGGTATTAGAAATTAAAAGTAAAGATGTTTTAATTTATAAGTCACTAATAATAACTACATGGTTTTCATTTATTGGCTCTTTATCCTGGTTTGTACTAGCTAAGTCACATTCATATATACATAACATTAATTATATTGTATGGCATCTTCCCTTTATGATTTATGGCGTCGCTTTAACTGGTTATTACTGGCGTGAAAAAATTAAAAAGCTTATAACAAAATATATCAAAGATTATTGATTCATTTATGGACGATATTTGCCTGAAACTACCTGAAGTAATTTCAATATCACTGTTATATTACCTTTGAATGGGCTGATTTTTGTTGGTGTCTTCCCCTCTTTTGGATAGACCCTTGATACAGGGATTTCAATACATTTAAACCCTAACTTAGCAGCCATGATGGCAAGATAATAATGAAGTTCATAACCAGTGAAGATATTTCGAAAAATTGAAATTTTATCATCCGTTAGAAGTCGTTTGCTATAAGCTCGAAAACCATTTGTTGTATCCGTATAGTTAAAGCCTGAAGCAAATCTTATTAACGGTGCATGTAAGATCTTTAGCCCTAACAATCTTGAAAATGGGGTATTTTCATGATGCCCACCTTTGATAAAACGTGATCCCTGAATATGGTCGTAGCCTTCATCTAATTTATTGATGAAGTTCGGGATTGCTTCTATACCATCTTTATTATTGCCATCTATAACAATTATGCCATCATAATCTCTTTTAGTTGCCCATGAAAAAGCCATGCGCATTTGTGCACCAAGTTTGCCTGCGCCGGTTTTTACTAGGAGTGTGTTTACTTCATATTTTTCTAAATTGGCTATGTCAGTTGAGCCATCTGTGCTGCCACCATCTGCGATAATAATATCAACTGAGTCTTGATAGTGCTGCATTCGAGAGAGTTGTTTTAAGAATTTTTCGCCTTCATTTATAATAAAAATGCAAATGCAGTATTTACTTTTTTTGTTTTTTAGTTCAAAAGTATCAAATTCTGGAACTTCGTATATAGTCGTCATCTTGTGTTTAATCTTTTAATACGTTTGCTCTATTTTCATCCAGCATAACAGAGCTATTTTTTTCGAAAACAACAGAGTACTCATTTTGTTCACTTCGATCATCAAGCAGCCGTCCTAAGTATTCACCCAGAAATGCTAAAATAATGAATAAAATCATAAATAGCAATGATGAAAATAATATCATCGTTGTCCAGCCTTCAATAATATTATCTTTGAAGAAACGAATTATTACACTGTAGAAAGCAAACAAAAAAGCTAAAA
>Ga0316204_10008068_pt1 | contig 14926 bp, 11 predicted proteins | sample 6monrhotite_MG_2_FD_205661 | JGI IMG/M metagenome (GOLD analysis project Ga0316204, IMG submission 205661) | Microbial mat bacterial communities from mineral coupon in-situ incubated in ocean water Damariscotta River, Maine, United States -... | ecosystem: Environmental > Aquatic > Marine >...
TGGGTACAATTTGAGCACCAAAACACCAAGTGGCGAGTGAAAACTCAGGGAATTCTGGGAGTTAAGGAATAAATGAGAAACATTCTTATTCGAACTTCAGTTTAATAAACTAGGTTGAAGCCCGCATTTACATGGCGGCCAGCGTTTCCTCTTCCATTGACGGCTGCGTGGCATCGCCCTGCCAATAATTGCCACTGATATTGAGAAAGGTTTTTTGCTGATAACCGGTATCCACGCCCGGTATAATAGTATTAATTTGCAAATTTGCCGCAACACGCACAATGCCTTCAATGACACTCAAACTCTCAATATGCGAATCAACCTGCTCAACCAACGCTTTATCAATCCTGATCAGATCCACCAGCTCTTTTTTAAGTAAACCAATAAATGAAAGCCCTTGGCTAAACTCGTCAACGACCACCATAAACCCTTCTTTTTTAAGGCGTTTAATTTGTTTAATTGCCTTTCCAACCCCCTGAAGCACATTACGTTCATTGATGATTATGCCAATATTTTGAGTCGCCACCGACTCGCTCTCCGCGATCTTCCGCAATCGCAGGGCTAGATTTGCGTCACCAAATTGCAGTGGCGTTACTTGCATTAACACTGGAATCGAGCGAAATAATGGCTGATCCTGCCACTGACGAAACTGACGGCAAATTTTTGCCAACATCATTTCATTAAATAACGGCGATAATGCCATGTCGTCAATTTCCCCCTCAAGGTAGCGATGGCAGGAACTGGCAAGCAGGCTATTACGCCAGGCGACCTCCGCATTGTAAAAGGCGACTTCCGTGGAGCCAATTCGGCTGACCGGTTCAAATGAAATATCATATTCACCCTGGTCAATGGCTTTGCGAATAGTTGTTTCGCTCAACAATTGCAATTCCACACTATCATTAACCTCGTTGGCATAGAACCGATAGCTACGTAGCGCGCATTCAGTAATGCTGTCCCTGGCATCAAATGCACATTGGACAAGCCCCTCCCTGTGCTCGCTATCGGTAGGATAAATTCCGATACCAATGGCCGGATTCAGAACGTGCTCCTTATCCTTAATAACAATAGGCTTAAAAAGACTGTTATAAATATTATCCACAACATTAACCGCACTCCGATGGGAGCGTATGTCGGGTAACAAAATAAAATAGAGGTTCTGCTCACTGCGCGCCAACACATCTGTGCAACGTATACACGACTTTAGGCGTTTTGAAAATTCGATGAAGGCATTCTTGCTCTCCAACGTGAAGCATGAAGAACTAACATCGCTAAAATGATTTATATCAATCACTAGCAAGGCAAATGTCTTGTTATAACGCTCGCTTAGTTTAATTTCCTGCTCAATACGCTCGTCAAACGTGATCTGGTTGAGTAACCCGGTCCATGAGTCACGTGTGGCGTTAAAATGTGCCCGGTGTTGTAATGAAATTTTATGACCAGGCATTAAATGCTTTGCAATTGCAACCATAGCAGAACCACCTATTTCTTATTTTACTAACAGTTTTACTAACAGCTTTACTAACAGCTTTATAACTTATGTTATGAATAGTAATGCCAACATATTTTCAACCACTACAAAATCCATGGATCGTTGCCAACCCATGTATAACCATGGCGCGTAGGATTTCGTCACAAACTAACCCTATTCGGCCCTAACCGGTTAGCCTGATGAGCATCAAAAACATTTTCCAGCATTAACGTATGCATTGTTTAAAGCTGCAAAATACATGCTAGGTTCCAGCAAATTTGTTATTTAATTATTACGCCGGTCAGGAGCAATATGGATACAGTCCCCTCAGACAACATCCGCCAGCGCGAAATTAGTTTACCGGACTGCCTGCGATGTATTTACATCGCAGACAAGCCTGGTTTTTCGCGTGTTAAATCAATCAGAGCAAATAAATAGATTCTTATTGTTGGTTACATAGAGTGGCAACGTAACAAATTACATTAAGAATAGACGCTATCCTTGAAAAATGAAGTCCCTGCAAAATATTTTATCGTTAATTATTCATTTCAACCGTAACGGCTGTGGCCAAGCGCTCATCACCTGCTTCAATTAATCTGTTAAAATATCCAGCGCTGGTTACCCTTTCCCGTTAATATTAATAGCTTAATAAACGAGAAATAGTGGCGTTACCCATTAGCCTGATTCGCAAGGGGTAACGGACGCTGCCCAAATAACGCCGCAATCATCGTAGCTTCAATCGGTTTTTGAAACCAAAAACCCTGCATATAGTGACAACCTAATTTTTGCAGCATACTGAATTGCTGTTGCGTCTCAATACCCTCTGCAACCGTTTCTATCGTTAAATTATTCGCCATAGCAATAATTGCCTGTACAATGGCCTGATGCCTGCCCCCTCCATCCATATCACAAATAAAAGAACGGTCGACCTTAAGCGCATCAATGGGAAATTGCTTCAAGTAACTCAGCGATGAATAACCCGTACCAAAATCATCAATAGACAACCTCACCCCCATTGCCTTTAATTCATTTAGTGTCTCAAGGGTATATTTCACATTATTCATGACCACTCGTTCAGTTAGCTCTAGCTCCAACCAATTAGCATCCAGCCCGGTGTCCTTTAAAATCGATTTAACAGTATCAATCAATCCAGCTTCTTCGAACTGTTTGGCCGACAAATTAACGGATATCCGAATCGGGTCGTAACCTGCATCCTGCCATGCCCGGTTTTGCAGACATGCCTGGTATAGCACCCCTTGCCCAATATCCACAATCAAGCCCGTTGATTCAGTCACGTCGATAAACTCACCGGGTAATACAATGCCTTTGTCGGGGTGTTGCCAGCGTATTAGCGCTTCAGCACCAATCATTTTTGCATTACTCGCATTGACCAAGGGTTGATAATGTAAAAAAAACTCATCACGATCGATGGCATAGCGCAGCTCTTTTTCCAACGTGAGGCGTAACTTTGCCTGTATGTTGAGATCTTTGCGGTAATATTCAAAACTGTTCCCCCTAACCTGCTTGGCGCTATGCATCGCCGCCTGCGCATTTTGATATAAATCGCTCACCCTCGCGCCATCATTTGGATAAAGCGCCAGCCCCAAACTTGCCGTGATAAACAGATCATGCCCGTCAACGGCGTATAGTGAGTCAAATGTCTGCAGAACCGTTTGCGCCACTTTTGCAGCATGATGGTTTTGCTGGATCTGGGGCAATAAAAACACCAGTTCGTTACCGCTAACACGCGCCATAATGTCAGACTTACGCAAAACACCGGCAACTCTGCGTGCAACTTGTTGCAGCAGCTTGTCACCAATGGCATGTCCCAAACATTCATTAATTGTCTTAAAGCGGTCAATCCCTAAAACGCCAACGGCAAAATTGCGCTGATAGCGCTGACTGTAATTAATTTCATTGCTGATACGTTCGTGCAAGGTGGTACGATTCGGCAGGCCGGTTAACACATCATGCGTTGCCAGAAATTCCTCGCGCTGCTCGGCGAATTGCAACTTCTCCATAAGCTTTTGCTTTTCCATGGAAAATTCAATCACTTTTGACAGCACCAGGGTGCATAGCTCTGATCTGATTAAATAATCACAAACACCCTCACTGTTTTTAAGCATTGCCCTGTTTTGATCACAGGCAGTTCCAATAACAATAATGGGGCATGCAAACGGCTCGACGAGCAAACTTAAACCCGCATCGCCTTCTCTGTGAGCGCCAGCGCTAAGAAGAATAATTTGACATCGCTGCTCCCCCGCTAGGGAGCAGGCTGCAGAAATGGAATCTACTATGGCGACATTATATTGCCTGCCGTCATCCTGACTTAACAACAACTTAATGAACTGCGCATCCTTATCGTTCCGCTCAATCAACAATACTCGTACAGCATGAGACATAAGGCTACCTAATCAACATCCTAGAATAATCAGATGAACACCGATTGACAGTCAATCTCAGTGTCCAGTGCAAGACGTGTTCCGCAGGTAATGGCCGTAGTCCTTGGCAAGGGACACAACACGGCAATGGACACTGAGATTGGGTAACAATCGGTGTAGCGTTTTTGGACGCACTCATTGGGTGAGTGCAAAATTAATGTTTTCACTTTTACTTCAATCTTTTACGTAAATTTTAAGCGATCAACTGATTAATCCAGGATTATCCTAAATTAATCAGTTGAATTGTAGCGAGGGTGTCTAAGGTGCTGAAGATAGCGTGTTTTTCCATTTTTTAAGGCGATCGCGTAGTCACTCTACGGGTGAGTCTTAAAAAATGGAAAAGCGCGTTAGATTCAGTGCATTAGGCGACCGCAGTAGATTCAACTGATTAATTTAGGATTATCCCCTCATTATTTTATCGTCCGGTTAAACGAAATATTTACAAATAATAGGGATATTTAATGACTTGATGTATCAGACTAAAACCCTATGGAATATCAATACAACGAGGAGAGGGAAATGAACAGTATTAAAATACAGCAAAATCAAAAATCCACCATTGACCGCACGACCTGGTTCGCCGCGGCCAGAACAAACACTAACGCTCAATAATCACAACAATTTCAACACTTTAAGAAATCAGCAAAACTAAGACGCCATAATGAATTGAATCACGCAAGCACCACATCTCTTAATTGTTGTGCCGCTGCCTCAGGGCTTACTGTATTAACAAACAAGCCCGAGCCCAATTCGAAGCCACTGGGAATACTGGTACGCGGACAAATTTCCAAATGCCAATGATAGCTATTGTTAGCCGACACCGTGGTTTTTGGCTGCGTGGAATAAGGGTGGGGCAAGGTATGCAAAAAGTAGTTATATTGTGCCCCCCCTAAAACGGCATCCAATCTGGCCATCGTGCGTTTAAACACGCTGGCAAAATCTGACATGACACTCTGGCTCATCTCTAAATAATCAGCCTGATGCTTTAATGGCAGAATATGCACCTCCCATTCGAACCGGCTCGCAAAAGGTTTTATCGCCACAAATTCATTGCCTTTATCCACCACATAAGAGCCAACGTTTAGCAACCGTTGGGTTTCACCTGCTTCACGGCTAAATACCGTCGCCTTGAATGACATGGCTTCATCGATCAAGGCACAATACACGCAATGGTGGTTTGTTCGGTAGTAGGCAGAGCTGAATTGCACCTCTGCCTGCACATTTTCCGGCACCACCGGAAGTGCAATTATCTGACTATGGGAATGAGCAATACTGGCACCGGCAGCTGGCCCAAAATTTTTGAAAACCAGCACATAACGCAAACGCGCATCACTTTGATAAAGCTGCACCATACGCTGTTGATACGCATAAAACAGACTTTTCAAATGGCTTTCCGACATCTCATGAACGGCAATGCCATGATTATTATGATCGATAATAACCTCATGGCGGCCGTAACCATCGATGGTTTGTCGTAACCCTTCATTGATACTGACGCCCTGAGCATCTTTACTTAACACAGGATACAGATTCTCAACAATACGTATGATCCACTCGTTGTCTTCTGAGTAAGTGACAATGTCCGGCGGCGTCATACTCTCATTGCCACGGCAAAATGGACAGGTATTTACATGTACCCGCATATCCCTCGGCGCTGGGGCTTCTTGCTTTCGCGGCCGCAAATTTCGAACGGTGGAGACTAAAACCGACTCAGTGGGAACAACGGGATCAATACGGATTTCTCGGATTTCATGCTGATGATCATCCATTTTAAATTTAACATCCTTCGTTAGGGTGTAATTTCCAGCCTAACAGCATTAACATCAAAAACTATTAAATTGATTTAATTCACCCATAGACAGGCATTAATATTGGCGCGGTGCAGGCAGGTGTTAGCCTTCCGGTTTAAAGCAATTTAATGGCGATGATCAATAAACGATAGGCCAGGGAGTAACTCCGAGTGTGAATATCGTATTTAAATAACGTACCCGGATAACGTTGCCAGACATTGCTGCCAGCATACCGCCCGACTTATTGCGGCCAGTCCACCAAATAATCTTCCAGCGCCTCTTCCTTAATGTCGCTTTGGCGATAAACTCGCCCCCGAATGGAAATACCGGCAAGGTGTACGGTCTGCTTATCCCCCGTTACCAGCGGGTGCCAGTCGGGCAACGCTTTCCCTTCCCACAATAATCGATAAGCACAGGTCGATGGCATCCAGTGTAATGACGCCAGAACACCTGGGGTTAGCACTACACACTCAGGCACCAGCGAAGCACGGTTTTGATAGTCCGAACAGTGGCAGGCTTCCTGGTCTAAAAGGTCACAAACTACATTGGTGTAGTGTATTTCACCTGTATCCTCATCTTCCAGCTTTTGCAAACAACAACGCCCGCAGTTATCGCATAACGACTCCCACTCTGTGGGGCTCATTTCCGTTAATGATTTCGATTGCCAAAATGGAATGCTCATTTGGCATTACCGGCATCATTTAGAGACCAATCGTAATCTAGAAATACTTTGCCAATACGTTTTGCTGAAATAAGTGATCTGGCTGTTTCATTCAGCACCATATAGCGTGCAACAAAAGCTTCAACTGACCCTCCATGCGCTATAAAGTCGTCGCCATACCAATCGAAAATTTTCGATAATTCCAGCGCCTGACCCGCCATTGAAAAGCGATTGCGGGTAGCATCATTTAAAAATGCTCTGGATCCTTCCTCCAACATACTTTCCAGGCGTGTTTCAGTAAATGCCCTGGTCTGAAGCTTGGGGCACCCCACAGATGCGCACACCAGGGCAAAATGTATGCGTGGTTCGGCAAAGTCTTTATGTCCTCGAATCATGTCGTGCTCTATGTTATCCAAATGTCTCTTTTGACCCAGTAAGGTGAAAAATTTCTTTTTCCAGGGGCTGCTAAACCAGCTGCCTGTGTCTTTGATGGATGTTACTGGATAATGATCAATCACCAGTTTTACCGTAAACGCGTTATAGGCGTTAATAAGAAACGCCAGCTTTTGCGCACTATTCCAGGCATTGTACTGACCCTGCGTTACCGTAGAAACATCAGACAAATACTGCAGCAATTGCTGCGGGTTTTGCTTAATCGACAGATACCGCACACGACTGGCTGGACCAACATCAACCACGCTCGTCATTAACACCTTATCCCACAGAGCATGGCTGTGATCATAAACGTCCGAGCCTGTATTTGCAGCGAAGACCATCGGCGATAACATTATCAGTAGCACAAACGCCATGAAACAGCGTTTATATTCAGAGATGCTTAGGGTCCGCTTATTGAAGAAGCCCATGTTACACCTGAGAAGCGGGCTGTTTTGAGCCACGAAGCCTGCGCCATTGATGAAAACGTTGCAACCAGCCTAATAACCGCTCTGGTTTGTGTGCTTTCTTCCAATTGCCTGCAACATACTTGTTAGCCTCAGTAAGAGTTGGGTAAATATGAATAGTACCTAATATTTTCTCCAGCCCTAATCCGTGGGTCATTGCGGTGACAAACTCAGCAATTAAATCACCGGCATGGGAGCCCACGATCGTTACACCTAATATTTTGTCTTTGCCGGGTACTGTCAGCACTTTAACAACGCCATGATCCTCCTCATCAGCAATGGCCCGATCAAGATCGTCAATTCCGTAAGTAGTAACCTCATAGGGTATTTTTTTCGCCTTGGCATCTGTCTCATTCAAACCCACCCGTGCCACTTCCGGATCGGTATAGGTTGCCCACGGGATTACAGCATAATTAACCTTGAATTTTTTAAATGGCTTAAACAAGGCATTGACGGCTACATACCATGCCTGATGTGCTGCAGTATGAGTAAACTGGTATGGCCCCGCAACATCACCACAGGCGTAGATATTGGGATAGTTGGTCCTTAAATATTCATCCGTCTCTATTGTGCCACGAGAGGTGGTGTGTATATTCAGATCTTCTGCACCAAAACCCTCTACATTCGGTTTTCGTCCCAGCGCCACCAGAATGTCAGTGAAGGGAACAGACACCAGCTTGCCGTCATGTTCACAGACCAGGAATTTTTTATCCTCCTTAACAATTACACGCTTGGCATCATACCCAACCAATACCTTGATATTGTCTTGAACAAAACGTTTCATGACGTATTCTGAAATCTCTGCATCCTCACGGCTGAGAATTCGGGCATTGCGTTCGATAATAATGACTTGCGATCCAAGCCGTTGGAAACATTGCGCCAATTCACTGCCAATAGGCCCTCCACCCAGCACAATCAGGCGCTTTGGACGTTGCCGTATTGCCCAGATCGTGTCTGAGGTTAAATACTCTATTTTGTCCAGCCCTTCAATACGCGGTACAAATGGGCGTGCGCCTGTGGCTATCACAATATTCTTTGTAATGAGAGAACGGCCATTAACACGAACTTCATAAGGGGTAATGATTTTAGCCTGACCATTAATGCATTCGACACCCAGTTGAGTATAACGCTCTATGGAATCATGCGGTTCAACCTTGCTAACAACTCGTTGCACGCGCTCCATGACATCGGCAAACTCAAAGTCGACAGTCGTACTTTTAAATCCGAAGTCCGTGGCCCGTCTGGCATAATTTAGCATTTTCGCTGAGCGTATCAGGGCCTTACTGGGAACACAGCCGGTATTCAGGCAATCGCCCCCCATTTTATGCTTTTCAATCAGGGCTACCTTTGCCTTTACCGCAGAGGCAATATAGGCGGATACCAGTCCGGCTGAGCCCGCGCCAATCACAACCATATTGTAATCAAAGCGTACCGGTTTCATATAGTTTTTCAGGTACTTACGGGTTTTCAACAAATCCACCGCTTTTTTCGCCACGATTGGAAAAATTCCCAGCAGCACAAAAGACACCCATAACCCTGGCGACAGGATACCGCCCAATGAGTCTATGTTTGCAATTTGCGACCCGGCATTCACATAAACAATGGTGCCGAGAAGCATGCCAAGTTGACTCACCAGAAAGAACTGCAGGGTACGAATCGGCGTCAACCCCATGATCAGATTAATAACAAAAAACGGAAAAATGGGAATTAACCTGAGGGTAAATAAATAAAAGGCGCCATCTTTCTCAATCCCCTCATTGACGGAGATTAACTTGTCATGAAATTTATTCTGCACGTAGTTTTTTAACAAAAACCGGGAAACCAGAAATGCCAGTGTCGCACCGATCGTACTCGCGAACGATACGATTACCGTGCCGGTGACCACACCGAACACAGCACCACCTGCCAAGGTCATGATAGCTGCGCCGGGCAGGGAGAGCGCAGTAACAGCAACGTAAACACCAAAATAAACGCCGATGGTGTACCATTGATTTTCGCGGTAAAAAGCGATGAATTCGTGTTGCTTGGATTTCAGGTAGTCGAGCGTAAGAAATTGCCCTAAATCAAAAATAAAGTATGCCGCCACCAGGGAAGACATCAGCAGCAACAGTATTATTTTGGAAATGACGGGTTTTGACATATTTTTACCTTTATTGTAATGACCTGCAACAAACTGACTGCAACTACCTGAAACTATTTTTACCGCACTTTTTTATTAAGACGTTTACTATACCCAAAGCATTTGAGATTTAGGTATATCAGCACTTTAATTTTATCAATACTTTCAATTCTGATCTCCATTCACATAAAGGCAGACGCAAACCTGAGCAAATAATTACACGCTGAATTTTACGTGGCTTAAATCATGCCCCATTATAGTCGTTGCTCAACTTGAGGACGCACATAGCCGACATAGGCACCCGCACTAAGCCGGGTACGCCCAACGTGGAATGGAATAGGTTGCTTTATTCAGCGCAGCATCCAGCACCCTATAATCCGGTTCGTAACGTTGCACCAACGACCAATAATTCGCCGAATGATTCAAATGCCGGGTATGACATAATTCATGCACCAGCACATACCGCACCATTCTTGGGTTTAAAAACAATAAAGCACGATTAAGATTGATGGATTTCGTGGAAGAGCAACTGCCCCAACGGGTTTTTTGCGCACGTATGGTAACTGACCTGAAGGGCAATGCCGTTTCCCTGCTAATGTCATGCATCCAGGGTATCAGTATTTGCCTGGCTTTATTTGTTAGCCATTCACTGAGCAGGGGAAACACATCGATTTCGGCTTTTGAGGTAAGTTGTAACAAATAACGTCCGGTTGCATCATTACCCCCAATACCATCTGCTTTTTCGTTCGCTAATTCCCGGCTAACGTTATTAGCACCCATTTGATAATTTACCAGCCATTGCTGCTCGGTCGCCTGAAATACGATTCTCTCGGGTAATACGGCATCCAACATCGAACTTCGATGATGCCGAATACGCTTTAACGATTGGTTAATCCACGCCTTGTGCTGGGCAACAAACACCGGAATTCGTCCATGATCCATCCCCAGAGGCACCACCACTTCAACGTTCCCAAGCGGTGACACGGACAACTGCAGTTTTTTTGCCCGCTTGCTTTCGCGAATACTGTATCCCTGGTGCTCAAGCAGTAGTGTTGGTTGTTGGGTATGGCTCATTACCTATCCTAGTGTAGTGTATTAAATAATTCAGCAAAGCGCTAAAAATTCAGCTGTTGGGCGCGCTGTCGAAACCAGGACGAAGGCATAGTGACCCTACGTCGAGAAAGCGCAACAACACAGATGGGTTTTTAGCGCTTTGCCCGCAGGGCGTTCCCCCTTCCTTACGAAAAGAATCGCAGCCACTTCGTTCTCGTTCTTGGCAAGGTGGCCTACATTCCCAGCGAACGACGCCTTGTGCCAACGAATTTGGGGAGCGCTGAATCACCATTCTGCTTAATACACTACACTAGCAGCCGGAAATTTAGGTTGTGGCTTGTACACTGCAGTGTCTCGAATAGCCTGTATTATTTTGGGCATGCATCAATTTTGGTATACATTAACTTTGGCACGCATTAGTAATGTTATTGACTCATTCAGACTGGATTATGTCATAATCGAACCAGTTAACAACTAAAACCGCTGAATGCCAATATTAACCTTCATTGGGGCTAACAAACAGCCCAAGCAATCCGGATGTGCCATATGCCAATTGACGATACAAAAACGCTAACCCAGGAGCAGCGCATATTACAAATGACAAAACGGGTGCTGACGGATGTAGCGCGGGATACGGTTACCCAACCCGGTTTAAAGCATCCCTTGTCTCAGCAGACAATTGAGGGTATTCGGGACTGTCTTCAACTGATCACATCCCGTGAAGCAGAAATATTAGCTGAATTCGGCTTAAGCACCAATACTAAACCTCATTTTGTGGACGAACCACAAAAAAACGTAGTGGTCTCCTTAAACACGCTTAAATCACCTAAAAAAAAGCCAGACTAATCGTATAACCTGATTGGTTCCCCTGCCTCTTTAACCCTGCGTCGACAGGCTAAAACCAAATAGTTGTTCTTTCTGCCTAATGCTTCCTGTCCAACAATAACTCTTTTGCCAGATTAACTTTTGCGGCAAGATAGGTTGAACCACCACGGTCGGGATGTAATTTCTGCATTAATCGCCGATGCGCGGTCACAACATCCTGCTCGGAAGCTCCGGGTTCCACCCCCAGGATGTCACAAGCTTCTTTTATGGTCATGTTGCTGCTTCCAACCGCGCCAGGATCATCATGTTCTGCACCCTGCCCGGCATCCGCCTGATCACGCCAGTCTTCATGCTGGCGATCAAGATAAGCCATCAATAACGCAGTGGATTCCTGGTCCACTCGGCATTCCTGCAATAACATCAGTAACTGTTCGAGCGCTAATGAACTTAAAGAACGGCCCTTGAATTGTCCTTCCAGCACTTCGCCATCCATATCACCACTGTCAAGGTTTAGCGCCATACGCAAAAACCGGGATTGTACCGTGGATGTCTGGCCGGAAGATGGACCATCGCTATTTTGTTTTTTCGCCTGAAATCGTTGGTATAAATTACGTAGGAAAGGGGCGTATCGCAGCAATGGTAATAAACGAAATAACAAGGGAACAGCAGCAGCAACCAGTGCAAACAGCCAATGCAACCGTCCCGTCAACAGCAAAACTAACAATACCCCGCCAACAGCAACAATTAATAACCAACGCCCCAGCTGTTTAAGACTGGTGGACGAACTACGCAATAATGCACGCGTAATAAGCGCTGCGACAACGACGGCAAGTAATAATATAATAGTACGCAAAACCGGAATTTAGACCCTATTTACCTGTCAACGTCGATGTTGTAATTGCAACACAACATGCCCCTTGCGCTTGTTAAAGTTCTCTAATGCCTTACGCCCACCAGCGGCATAAACGGCCACGGCGCCGAGTAAATCCTTTAACTGTTGTGCGCTATTCATGTCAAATGGGCAATATGCGCCGCGTGTTATCTGCGCTAATTGCCGAAATACCTTGGCAGCGGTTGGCTCATTACCTTCGTGAAACAAAAACATCGGCACACCCAGCAATGACAATTCACCACCCAGCTTACACAACGCATCCGCGTTTTCCTCCATGCAATCTCCCACAAACACTAACGCATCCACCTTCTGACGTTTCGTTTCTTCGATGGTATGCTGGATTATACGGGCGATCTGGGTATGCCCACCAAGGCAATACACTGACGACATACGCTTTAACAATTCCGCCGACCCGGTGTACCACGGTGAGGCGTCAAACTCACCAAATCCCCGATAAAAGCATATTTGAATCTCCAGGCCACCCAAAGACGCCGTTTGTTGAAACATGTCACCTTGAATATGACAGGCATGGTCCCAACTGGTTTCCCGGCTGGCGGTGGCATCCATTGCAAAAATAAGGCGACCGCGTGTACCCGATGCTTTTACCAGCGGCGTTTGCGCTACATTTTTCAAGAAAGCATCGATTTCACCACGATTGGATTTGCTGATGTTTTTATCGGCCATGGTTATATCCACCACACTTTATTTGCCATTAATAATAATCCTGTCATTCAATTTGTTAACAGAATATTAGATCAAGACTAAATCCACAAGGCCATTTACCAGTGGAATTGACAGCGCATCAAATTCCGGTATCACGACGCACGCGTGAACTCATCCACCGAACACGCCGTTTAGCCTCGAATGTCACCGCTCAGCGTTAGCCTATCATAAGGTACTCCATTGCTACGCTTTACTGCATTTTACGCTATTTGCCGCTCTTTTAACCCGTTCGCGGGCAGTTGCAACACTATTATCATACGCCAGGGCCACCCCCATACGCCGCTTGACATAAGCTTCCGGCTTGCCAAACAACCTGACTTCAACCTGAGAATCCTGCAGCGCCTCCGCAACCCCATCATAGACAATGGGTGCACCGTCAAAACCGCCATAAATGACAGCACTGGCCCCCGGAGTGCGTAATCGGGTATCGACCGGAAACCCCAGTATGGCACGAGCATGCAACGCAAATTCACTTTGATATTGGCTAATCATCGTAACCATACCGGTATCGTGGGGCCGTGGACTGATTTCGCTAAACCAAACCTCATCCCCTTTTATAAATAATTCAACACCAAATACACCTCGGCCACCCAGATTGTCGGTAACTTTTTTTGCCATTTGCTGGGCATGACGCAGCGCCTTGTCTGAGACAGGCTGCGGTTGCCAGCTTTCCACGTAATCACCTTCTCGCTGGATATGGCCCACAGGATCGCAAAAATAGGTTTCGACCTCACCATGATTGTTGCAAGCTCGCACCGTGAGCAAGGTAATTTCTACGTCAAATTCAATTTTTTCCTCAGCGATTACACGCCCGCCCTTCACCCGACCATCACTCATCGCGTATTGCCAGGCTTGTTCAACCTCCTCTGGCGAATTAACCAATGACTGGCCTTTTCCCGAGGATGACATAACGGGTTTTACCAGACATGGATAACCCACAGCGCTGTCAATTGCCATACTTAATTGATTTAGGTTGTCGGCAAACGCATACCGCGACGTACGCAGCTCCAGTGTCTCGGCAGCCAGTCGTCGTATCCCCTCCCGGTTCATCGTGAGCTGCACCGCCCTCGCGGTTGGAATAATTTCCACCTGCCCGTCAGATTCAATGTCCAGTAGTACATCAGTGGCAATCGCTTCAATTTCAGGCACGATAATCTGTGGTTTTTCCTTATTGATTAGCGCCAGCAGTGCGTCTCTGTCTAACATATCAATTGTGTAGGCGCGATGCGCAACCGCGTGTCCCGGTGCATTGGCATAACGATCAACTGCAATCACCTCAACGCCAAAACGTTGCAGGGCTATCACTACCTCTTTACCTAATTCGCCACTACCGAGCAACATCACTTTGTTACTGCTGGCAGAAAACGGTGTCCCAATCATCATTTTTTCATCCCCTTTTTTGTGGCATCATTGATATTCTGCCGATGCTTTGAAAATACTACGGATATATACCCGTAGCGTTTGGGTATACTTGTACGTGGACAACTTATTAACCGGGAGAACAAGTTACTTCGATAGCAAAACAGATCACGCATCAAAATCGTCCAATCGCAACCAAATATTATTTGAAACTGGCTTCCAATCCCCAGACCACGTATCAACTAAGTCCGACCCCACTTTGTGCAGCGCCGGTTACCGTTAAAGCGCCGATCTTAAAGTCAACACTCTGATTGCATGAATATTAACCGATCATGCAAGTATCAACTTAAGAAGGAAGCGCAAACGATTATAGTGAAAATATCAACGAATCCCATTTATTCAGCCATAGCAAATGCCTGAAATACCAAAGGATGGCAATACCGACAGCACTAAACCCTGACGTCGCCATCCCTGCTACTACGTTGTTTTACAGACTAAATCAATAGAATCTCGAACACAACGATAAACCTAGATTCCGCAGTTGACCGCTACAAAAAAGCATTAACCGCTTGATGAACTTTCAGTTTTCGGCCATTTATCCATTTCCAATGAGTGAAGGCGCTACGGCATGCGGAGCACGGTTATCGAGGCATCTGGACGGCGTTGTAAAAGTTTGAAATATTGACGTCCCAATTG
>Ga0316204_10008069_pt1 | contig 14925 bp, 13 predicted proteins | sample 6monrhotite_MG_2_FD_205661 | JGI IMG/M metagenome (GOLD analysis project Ga0316204, IMG submission 205661) | Microbial mat bacterial communities from mineral coupon in-situ incubated in ocean water Damariscotta River, Maine, United States -... | ecosystem: Environmental > Aquatic > Marine >...
GATTCGCTGACCCCCGAGCAGCGGCGTCTCCTGGAGCGAGACGTCGCTCGCGGCTGGCTTGATCCAAGCGTGCTCGGGTTGGCGGGGCCACGCCCAACCGAGCCGCGTCGCATGGGGGAGTGGAACGTCGCCAACGCGCCACTGCCCTTCCTCGGGAGCGTCGGCAGCCTTGAGCAGTGGGCCAACGTCGCGACCTACCAGCTCCGAGCGCTCCAGCAGATCGTGCTCGGCGCATTTGGCGGCCCTGACTACCTGGCCTCCAACCTCGCGCTCGTCGATCAGAGCGGCACCGGCCACCTCCTCGCGGGCTGCGGCAAGGCACCCGTGCTCACGGTCCGAGCCTGCGGTGGTCTCGCGCTCTGCGTGGAAGGCGACCTCGTCGTCAAGGGGCGAATCATTGAAGAGGGCGCCACGGCTACCTCCCGGCCAGCTCCCCCAGCGTCCCCGCCACCCTCGCCTCCCGAGGAGGAGTCCCAATGACCGAACGATTCCGAAGTCTCCAGCGAATCGGAACGGACCCCTCGCCTGCAATCCGGTATGGTCCCGAGCGCTGGGCACTGTGCCCGGCGGACAAATCGAATCGGGCCCAGGAGGTGTATCAGCACCTGCCTGAGCCCTTGAACGCCAAACAGAGCGAACTGTATGACGAACCACTCGAATTCTATCAGTCCGGATCTTCGCGAAGAGATCCACCACCATGCTCAAGGCTCGATCGGGCTTGGGCTTCTGAGGCAGACGACTCCGGCTCGGATCGGACTGATCCTCACGGCGTCTCTCGCAGACGAAGGGTGGCGCTGGGTGCGCGCCCACTACGACGCCGAAGTCCGCGAAGCCGCCCTGGGTGTCGTCGCTGCTGCCAAGGCTGGCGGTCGGTTGCCCACCTTGATCTGGGAGGCAGCCGAGGAACACCCTCGCCTCGCTTCCCTAGACGGTGTCCTCTTGGTGCTGCAGGCTTCGACGCCCCTCAACCTGGGGACGGACAGCGCCGAGCAGCCCGACCTCCAACGTCAGGCGTTCTATGCCCTGCACGAGGACCTCAAGGCAGGAGTCCGATTGGTGCTCCCCGCCTGCGCCACTTGCTGTGGACAGGGCGCAGTCGAGGACCAGACCTGCACGATCTGCGAAGGGACGGGAGTCCGCCTCGCCGAGTAGTGGCCCACGCGGGGGCGAGCCGAAGGCTTAACCCCGCAGGTTGCCCTGATCTTGGGTCTTGGGTCGGCCTCTCTGCTCGTCGAGCGGGAGGCCAGCGCCATGGCCTGTGATCGCAAACCCGATCCCCCCTCCCCTCGTTTGCCACCTCCGACCGCTCGCGGCGTCCGCGAGCTCTCCGATCGCTTGGAGGTTGAGGTCGTCAAGGACTCGCAGCGTCGCTCTCTCCGAGCGCTGGCTGAGTTCCTGATCGACGTCGCCCTTGGTCGATCGGAATCAGAGGACACGGAGCCCAGCCGCCATGCCTAAGACCTGCCAAGCGCCCCACCGCGAAGTCGCCGTCGGACTCGTTCGAGTCTCGTCAAGCAAGCAAGAGTTTTCAGCCGAAGATCAGGAGGCCTACATTCGCAAGTGGGCGAAGAAAAACGACTACGAGCTCCTCGAGTGCTTCGTCGACCAGTCGATGTCTGGAAGCAACCTGGACCGGCCAGGCCTCAACGCCATGTTTGCCTTCCTTGAGGACTCAGCAGAGAAGGGAGTCCTGGTTGCATGGAAGCGAAACCGGCTCCTCCGCGATCAGGATCCTCGGGTTGGAATCGTCATGGACCACCGAGTCGAGGAGCTCGGCTGGCGGAGCCACTTCCTAGAGGGTCACCAGAAGTCGGGCAACGTCTTCCTCGACACGATCGCGGAGGTCGTTGAGCACCATGAGGGCGGGCAATACCTGGTCAATCTGTCCCGGGACACGCTGCGGGGGGCGGTCTGCCGAATCGAAGGAGGCGCGATCTTCGGCGGGGTGATTCCCTACGGCTACGCGAAGGAGTTCCTCGCGCCTGACGGCAAGCGGCGGGTCGTGCAACGCTGCGAGCGCCACGCCCGCGGTTTCGGCGAGCGGGGGCAGTGGATTCCCGGCGATCCCGTCGAGACTCGTGTCGTACTTAAGGCTTTTGGTCGCTACGCGACGGGCCAGCACAGTCTCGTTTCGATTGCCCAGGAGCTAAACAGGGACGGACTCGCGGGCCCAAGGGGTAGACCGTGGACTCGCTATGCGGTTCGAAGCCTGATTCAGAATCCGACCTACAAGGGCGACCTGGTCTGGAACCGGTCGTCTCAAGCCAAATTCTCTCGCTGGAGCGAAGGTCAGATCCGAGGGGCCGACGACCTGGACTCGCGAAACAACCCCGAGAAGGATTGGATCCGGATCGAGAGCCACCACGAGCCCCTCGTCAGCAAGCAGCTCTGGGAGAAGGCGAATCTGGTCCTTAACGGCCGAGGCCGAGCGCAGGGTGGGGCCCGGAACGTGAAGCGCGCCTATCCGCTCCGAGGGTTGCTGACGTGCGCGAACTGCGGCGCCCTCATGTGTGGCGAAATGACGGGCGCCAAGAGATACCGCTACCCCAAATACGTGTGCCCGACCTGGGGGGAGAACAGAGGCTGCAAGCGGTTCATGATCCGCAGGGAAGCATTGGAGGGCGCGATCTTGCTCAAGCTCAAGGGACACTTCGATTCGAGCCGAGACCTATCGATCCTGCGCCAAGAGCTGCTTGCGGCCTACACGCGGAGACTCAAGGAGGACTCTCCCGTCTGGGACTACGACGCGATCGCTCGGGAGGCAAAGCAGCTCAAGCGCCGCGTCACCCAAGCAACGAAGAACCTGGGTCTGCTCCATGGGGTCGCAGCGGAAGGGCTGGCGAGTCAGATCAACGAGTGGGGCGACCGGCTGGAGGAACTTCGAACTCAGCTGGCGGAGCCCAAGGAAAACCCCCTCCGCCAGGCCGAAGAGGTCGTCGACCGAGCCGTTGGCCTCCTTGAGGAGCTAGAGGCCCTGAGAGCGGACTCTTCTCCCGAACGGCTTCGCGCCCTGTTCCAAGCCACAGTCGACCGAGTCGAGCTTCGGTTCGGCAGGAGGAAGGTGAGGGTCAAGCACAGGAACTACCTGGAGTCGGGACGAGTCGTGTTGCGAGATTGGACTTCCACCGTCGCGGGAACGCCAGGACTGGATTCCATTCGACTTGGGCCAAGCGACAGAATTCTCTAGTCACGTTCTCCACCGCACCCATATTCTCTTGCATGGAATTATCGGGACCCACACCGATCGCAAGTCTGGTCGAGTCCGCTCGGGCGAGTGGCCGAGCGCGATTTGTCCAGTCTTGCCCTCCCTACCTCCTGATCGTCCAGACTCCGGCTTGCGCAGGCTCGGACCTGGCCTCAACTGCGATCGACGCAAGGGTAGTCGCAAGCGCGGAGTGGGGCGTCGTGGGCGTCTCCAAACGGCCGAATGCCAACGGCTTCCCTGAGATGATCACTATCGGAAGGGGCCGGAACAATGACATTTGGCTTCCAAGTCTAGGTGTTTCGAAGTTCCATGCCTACGTCACGCGAGGGCAAACCGCCGCGTGCCTGGTGGACGCAGGATCAACAACGGGAACCTTCTATGAAGGTCAGCGGCTGCGCCCCCATACTCGGGTTCCGCTGCGCTCCGGAGCCCGCGTCCAGATCGGCGACTTGGAGGGTTTCTATCTCTCCCGTGAGGACTTCTATGACCAGCGGATCGTGGAGGCCTAGGGGCTTGGCCTCGCCTTTGCCCAAGGCTGAGAGTGAGCTTGCGAATACTCCGTCGCGTTCCTACCGTGCTCGGAATATCTGCGTCGGCTATGGCGCAGTGGGGTAGTAGGGAGACGAGCCGTGGCAGGGGCGACTCGAGGCTCAAAGCAAGGCCATGGACAGAGATTCGTTCTGCCAGAAGAACTCAAGAGATCGCTGGCCAGTTCGACCCAACGCGCCCTCCGGCAAACTCTGCACGAAACAGAGTCGGGTGATCCCAGCCCACCCCCTCGAGGGGAGTGCTCCCTCCTCGCAGCCACTGGGGAGATTGTGGCTGCCTGCGTCTCCAGCCGAGGCGAGACGAACCCCGGCGGTCTGATCGAGCTGATCCGAGCCGTCAAGCGAGCCCTGAGAAGCTAGCGGCTGGGGCCCCAGCTGCTAGCTCGTCTTTTTGGGGTGGCGGTGCGTTCGAGGGGGCGCAGCCCCCCCAATAAACCGGCATTCCACCCTTGACGCAGTGCGTAACAACCCTAGACTCCCCCTCGTCCAGACGCGCTGCGTCATGACTGCGCCCCCTGGCCCGGAGTACCCGTGCAAGAGCTGCAAGAGACGGTTTCTCGGAGGAATCCCGCCCCCAGCGGGTGGGGCTCAGGTCGCCTCCGTCGGATCGCCAGTGATCGGCTGCGGCGCTCGCCCGAACGCGATAGGAGTGAGCGGCTTCCGCACCTGCCTCTCAAGACCAGCGCCGCCAGCACGATGGACACGAGCGGCTCGGGGCTCTCGATCAACGAGAGCCCGCCCCTCGTCGTCCCGGCCCTCATAGGTGGGCGCTACGAAGCACGCCATGTGATCGGCCGCGGCGGAATGGGCTTGGTCTACCTCGCAATCGATCGCCACCTTGGGCTCGAGGTCGCGCTCAAGATCGTGACCCGCACGACCCGCAACTCAGCGGAGCGCTTTCGCCGCGAGGGCCTGATCGCGGTCGGGCTCGAGCACCCTGCCATCGTGCGCGCCATTGGCGGCGGGAGCCACGAGGGGCGCCCCTACCTCGTCTACGAGCTGGTCCAGGGATCGCACACCCTCTGCGAAGTCCTCCCCCACGCGGATCTAGATCGCCGGGTCGAGCTCGTCCTCGAGGCCGCGAGCGGCGTCGCCTTCGCGCACGAGCGCGGCGTGATCCACCGCGACATCAAGCTCGAGAACGTCCTCGTCGACCTCTCGGGCTGCGTCCGCGTGACCGACTTCGGCCTAGCCTCGGCCCGCGGGCTCCCGCCGATCACCGACGAAGGCAAGGTGATCGGAACGCCCGCCTCCATGTCCCCCGAGCAGGTCCGCGGGCTCCCGGCCTCGCCAGCTTCGGACGTGTGGGGCTTGGGCGTGCTCCTCTATCACGCCCTGACCCTGGAGGCCCCTTTCCGCTCACGCTCGGTGGCAGACCTCGCCGTCGAGATCGTGCGGGCTCGTCCCGAGCGCCCGCGCCAGATCGATCCCTACGTCCCACGTCCTCTCGAGACAGTTTGTCTGCGGGCGCTCTCCAAGCACGCCGAGGATCGCTACCCTGACGCAGGCGCCTTCGCCCTCGCCCTCGAAGAGGCTCTGGCCGGAGGCGGCACGCTCTGGACGCGCAGCTTGAGCTGGCTCCAGGCCTTCTCGGGCTGACTCACACTCCCGCACCCGCCGGCATGCGATTAGGCTGGGTCCGGGAGGAGAGAGCGAGAGCCGAAGTGGAGAACCCCTTCGAGCGCTTGATGGAGACGCGCCGTGGCCAGCGCCTGCTGGGCCTCGTGATGGCGTTGCTGGGCTCGGGCCTCGCGGCCGGAGCCTTCGCCATGCTGGAGGCCCAAGACGAGTATTTCGTCGTGATGCCCTTCGTGGGGTCCCTCGGCGCCTTCATGGGCCTCGGAGTCTTGGTCTTTCCTGGCCTCGGACGAGTCCGCGGCCAAGTCCTGCGTCCCTCCCCTTGGATCTTCGGGGTCTCCCTCGTGGGAAGTGTGGTCTACGGGCTGTGGTTCCTGAGCTGGTCCGGCTTCGGAACCTGAGCTACTTGGACCCCTGCTGCTCGGCCAGGATCTTGGCCACGTAGGCGTCGTGCTTCTCCTTGAGGAGTGTGAACTGCTCTTCGGTCACGGACTGGACCGTGCAGTCGGCCATCAGCACGTTGCGCATCTCCTGGCCGCGGCTGAGGTGCGGCACCGCGTCCCAGGCGATCACGGTCGTACTGCGAGTGTTGTTCGAGTAAGGCGCCATGAAACCCTCATAGGAGGCGCCGCCCTGGGCCTCAGGGCAGGCGAGGTGCTGAAGGCCGTCTATGTAGCCGTTCTTCTCGAGGACCAAGAGGACGGCGTTCGTGTCGCCGTTGGCGTCGTAGGGATAGGTCCGCTTGTCGTCCGCATACTGGATCGCGGCCAGGCCGATCTGACGCAGGTTGTTGGCGCACTTAGTCCGGTTCGCGGCGGCCTTGGCCTGGCCTAGGGCCGGAATCATCAGCACGGCGCAGAGCCCACCGCCGAGGAGGAAGATCGCGAGGACGACGCCCAGCACGATCAGGAGGACGTTGGGTCCCTTCTTCCCTTCGTCGAGGTCGTCGCCATAGTCGTCGTAGTCGTCGTCGTGTCCCATGATCTCTCCTGTGGCTGGCGGAGAATACTCTTCGCCAGCCCCGATATCCCGTCGAATCGCTGCAGGTTCAGATCTGGGTTGGAACTGCCAGCCGAGCCTCGAAGCGCCCGCCGCTCGATTGGAGATAGAGCACGCCTCCCATGGCCTGCACGGCGCGGTCCACGAGCGCAAGGCCGAGCCCGCAGTGGCGACCGGCATCGCTGCGGGCGTTCTCGCCGCGCCAGAACCGGCGCCGCGCCAGGTTGACCTCAGTCGGGTCGAGGCGGCTCCCGGTGTTCTCGACGGCGACCTCGACGCGTCCCTCGACGACCTCTCCTCGGACCCAGATCTGTCCTCCGAGGTCGGTGTATTCGACCGCGTTCTCGAGGAGGTTTCGCAGCGCCAAGTTGAGGAGGTTGGGGTCGGCTCGGGCCGGGAGGCTCGGCGCCAGCTCCCAGCTGATCTTCAGCTCGCGCTCTAGGGCTCTGACCTCGAGGAGCTCCCAGTGGGTCAGGATCGCGTCGCTGACGTCCAGATCGCGGGGCTCCAGGGTGACGTCACGCGCCTCGAGCCGTCCGATCTGGAGGAGCCTGTCCACGAGGCCACCCAGAGCCTCGAGCTGCTCGGTGACGTCGGTCAAGGCCTCCTGGTACTCGTCCACGGCCCGAGGGCGCCGGAGCAGAACCTCGAGGGTCGTGCGGAGACCGGCCAAGGGAGTCCGTAGCTCGTGGGCGACCTCACTCGAGAAGGCCCGCTCGCGCGCGAAGGCGTCGCTGAGGCGACCCAGGAGTTCGTTGGTCCGAGCCACGACAGGGAGCAGCTCCTGGGGGGTGTCGGGGAGCTCGATCCGTTGAGCCAAGTCCGCAGGCCCGACCCTCGCGATTGCAGCCGACAGCGTCGCGAGGGGACGTAATGCGAAACGAACCGTGAGGATCAGACCCAGGGTCGCCAGGAAGAGGGTCAAGGCGCCGACGCCGATCAGGCGAGTGGTAAACACGGCCAGCGCGCCTTCGACGTCCTCCGCTCTGCGAGCCAGGACGAGGCTCAAGGGAGCCGGGGCCGGGCCGCGGCCGTGCTCGCCACGGGGGAGGAACTCCAAGGCCAGCGCCCGAACGCGGCGACCGTCCCCGAGCACGATCCAGGCGCCACCTGGAGGGATCTGCGCCTGGACCTCGGGGAGGGAGGTCGCGCCGAGAGAGGGCGAGCGGTAGATCGTGCGCCCGGGATCGCGGACCTCGAGGAAGGCCTCGCCTCCCAACGCGAAAGCTGGCATCCCCAACTCCGCGAACTCCACGTCGACGAAGGTCTTCCGCTCGTAGCGGATCACTCGCCGGCCGCGGTAGCGGTCGTCGTCGTCGTCGTCGTCGTCGTCCTCGTCCTCGTCGTCCTCGTCGTCGTCGTCGTCGTCGTCCTCGTCCTCGTCTTCGTCGTCCTCGTCCTCGTGGTCGTCGTCGTCGTCGTCCTCGTGGTCGTCGTCGTCCTCGTCCTCGTCGTGCTGGCGGTCCCGCTGACCGCTGGGAGCGAAGACTGGCACGCGCTCGACCTCGACCTCGACGAGGGCAGAGACGAGCTGAGCCTCGTCGAGCAGCGCCCGGTCCAGGCGAGCTAGGAGCTCTCGCTCGACTAGGCCGTGGAGGAGGAAACCGGCGCCGAGCAGGAGCGCTAGGATCGAGCAAGCCGTCGCTGTGAGCAGGGTGCCGCGGATCGAGCGATTCACAGGAGTCCTCTCACGGCTGCGCTCGGAGGGAGTAGCCAACTCCGCGGTGGGTGTGAATCAAGCGGGCTTCGCCCTCGGCTTCGAGCTTGCGTCGCAGCTGCGCCACGTAGACCTCGAGGAGGTTGCTGTTGACCTCGGCCGCGAAGTCGTAGAGCTGGCCCCAGAGCTCGTCGCGAGGGACCACCTCGCCCGAGCGGAGCGCGAGGACCTCCAGGAGGGCGAACTGGCGCTGGGTCAGGTTCAAGAGCCGCTCGCCGCGGTGGACCTCTCGCTTGGCGCGGTCCATGGCGAGATCTGCGACCTCGAGGAGCGGCGCCTTGCGCCCGTAGCGCCGCCTGACGAGGGCGTTGAGGCGCGCCAGGAGCTCCTCGAAGGCGAAGGGCTTGACGAGGTAGTCGTCAGCGCCGGCGTCCAGCCCCTCGACGCGATCCTCCACCTTGTCCTTGGCGGTCAAGATTAGGACGTGGGTTTCGAGGCCTTCCTGGCGGATCGTGCGCAGGATCTCAAGCCCGCCCATGCTCGGGAGCATCAAGTCGAGCACGATCACGTCGTGGCTCCCCTCGCGAGCAAACCACAAGCCCTCTGCCCCGTCGCCGGTGGCGTCGAGGGTGAAGCCAGCCTCCTTGAGCCCGATCGAGAGCGAGCGGCGGAGGGGTTCGTAGTCTTCGACGAGGAGGAGCTTCATGGGGCCAGTGGGTGAACTTGCGGCTGAGCTGCGGACGAGCCTAAACGGCGAGAGAGCTCGGACCGCCCCCGCGAGGGGGCGGACCGAGCTCGGTTCGGGACGGGCTTACTCGTCGTCGTCCTCGTCGTCCTCGTCCTCGTCGTCGCCGTCGCCGTCGCCGTCGTCGTCGTCGTCGTCCTCGTCCTCGCCGTCGTCGTCGTCCTCGTCGTCGCCGTCGTCGTCGTCGTCGTCGTCGTCGTCGTCGTCCTCGGTCTCGAGGATCTTGCCGTCCTCACTGATCAGGTATTCGCGCTCGCGCTTCCCGACCTTGGCCTCGACCTCATAGAGGGTCTTGGCGCTCTTGTGAGCGATCACGCCGATCTCGCCATGGACGCGAAGCCGTTCGGCTTCGCTGATCTTGCCGCCCGCCTTTGCGACGGCCTCACGAACTGCGGCAGGGAGCGCGTCGACGGCGACCTCGTCCTCGACCTCGATCAGCTTCCCGTCGGAGCTGAGGAGAGCCTTGAAGGTCCGGTCTCCTTCGACGAGCTCGACCTCGTAGAGCACGATCGTCTCGTGCTCGTCGTCCATGCCCTTGAGGGCCGCCTTGGGAAACAAGCTCTTGACTGCTTCAGCCACCGCCCTCGGGATCCGTCCGCCTTCTTCGGCGTGGGACTGGGCTCCGAGAACGAAGCAGGAGGCGCTGAGCGCGAGGGTCAGAAGGCCGAGCGAGAGAGTTCGACGGGTGGTCATGGAGTCTCCGGGGGAGGTGGTGGCCGGCGGCCGGTTCCTAGGTGCTGCGTTAGAGGATAGGGAGCGAACCTGAACCGGACCTGAAGCCAGCCGGTTTCCCTAACTCCTCCAATCTCGGTCCTCGAGGGGGCCCGGAGTTCAGGTGTGAGTCTGGATCTTGACCTCAACCGCCTTGCCTCCTTCTTACCCGAGCGCTCGCCTCTCCAGCGGGAGAGGCTAGAATCCGCGCCCGTGCTCGACCTCCTCGTCCTACTCGCTGAACAGACTTGGAAAGAGTGGGCGATCACCACGATCGCCCACTATTCCTACGTCGGAGTGTTCGTCCTCCTCGTGATCTGTGGGCTGGGCTTCCCTTGCCCCGAAGAGGTCGCCCTGATCGGCGGCGGCTACGCCGTTTACCAGGCTGGGCTGACCGACCCCAGCGCTGGCGGCCCCGAGGACCTGGCGCTGATGTGCGTCGTGGCCATGGCCGGGGTCCTAGTTGGCGACACCTTGATCTGGCTCATCGGACGCTTCGCAGGGGACCGAGCGCACAAGCTCCCGCTCCTCGGCCGACATTTATCTCCGGACCGAATGGCGAAGGCCCGCCTGATGTTCAACAACCACGGGGCCAAGGCGGTGTTCTTCGGGCGATTCCTGTTTGGGATTCGCGCGGTAACTTTCCTCGTGGCGGGGAGCATGCGGGTTCCCTTGCCGCTCTTCCTCCTGATGGACGGATTGGCGGGACTGATCTCGGTCCCCACGAGCATCTTCCTGGCCTGGTATTTCGGAGCTCACCTCCACACGGCCCTGGAGAAGGTGACTCACCTCAACAACGCGATCCTGGTCTTGGTGGCGCTGATCGGAGTCGTGATCGGCGTCCTGATTTGGCGCCGAAGCCGGCGAAAGAAGGCAGAGGCCAGCGCGGCGCTCGAGGCTGACAAGGCTGACGAAGCTGCTCCAGCCCCAGGCGCCGAGTAGCTCGGTCGGCGAGGTAGACCGACTACCTCCAGCGCCTGACCGGCGGAGCCTCCCAGAGCTTGGCGGCCAGCGCGTCGCGAGGTTTGCCAGACTTGGCGATCAGGGCCGCGAGCAGGTTTGCCAGGGGATCGTTCTTTCCAGGCAGGGGCTCTAGGTCCGCGAGGAGGACTCGCTGGCCGGCTGGCCGGGTCCAGAGGATCCAGGCCACCTCGAGCCTCAGGCAGCCTGGCCCGCCCCGATCCCGCCACAACCCCTCGAGCCAGGCCTGACCCCGTCCAGCCTGGCCGACACGGCGGATCGTGTTGACGAGGAGCAGCGCGCGGGCGGGAGCTGCAAGAGGTCCCTTCTGGACGTCCTGAGCCTGGGCCCAGGTCGTGGCGGCGGTGTCCTCGAGGGAGCAGCCTTCGGGGGCCGGACAGGCGCCGGTCAGGTGCTCGGCCAGCCAGGCCGGGTCGCGGAGGAGGAGTTCACCCTCGAGGGCCGCGCGAGCTTCTCCCGCGCCCGCGCTGGCGAGGGCTTCGCGGAGGTCCGCAGCGGAGACGTGCACGAAGGCCGTCCCGGGCTTGGGGTCCCCGGCGGCGCGCCTCAGGCTGTGGCGACGTGCCTCGGCCAAGGTCCCGAACCAAGGCGTGATCTTGGGCGGAGCCTCGCCCTGGAGGAGCGAGATCGCGAGCCGCTCGGCGGGGTGAAGGGTCTCACGCCAGTCGCCTTGCGCCTTGGAGAGGATCTCAGGCAGGGTGGCTTCGTCCACGGCCCAGGCGGCGAAGAGGAGGGCTTGCCAGGCCGAGCTGAGGTCAGGTGCTATCGCGACGGCGAGGCTCGCGTCCCTCAAGGCTCCTTCCCGAGCAAAGCGCCGATCGTCGTCACTCGTGGCCCGGGCTGCCCGGAGAAGGCGCAACCGGGCCCGCGCGAGGCGAACCTGGGGATCGGTCGGGGCGTGACGGATCGCGAGGTGGAGCGCCGCGTTGGCGCGGGCATAGGCGCGGTCAGCTTCGCGGGGGGTCTCATGGAGGGCGGCGTAGCGCGCGGCCCAGCGTCGTCCGGGGACGAGGCCAGGGGGAGGAGTCCACCAAGGCGCCACTGGGAGCTCCAGGGGTGCTTCTTCGAGGAGGCGGCGCGCGAGGCTCAGCTCGGGGTGGGTCAGGACTTCGTTCCCGAGGCCTTCCTCGAGCAGCTCTCGGGCAATCTTGACGCGTCCCTTCGAGAGGTGGATCAGAGCTACGCGGGCTCGAAGGCCCAGGTGCTGGGCTCGCACGTCTCCGGGGCCGAGGCTCAAGAGCGCGCTCGGGAGATCGTCGACCTTGATCAAGGCGCCTTGACTCGAGAGGGCTGGGGACCCGAGCGCGCGTCCGAGGGAGCCTAGGACGAGGTGGGCCAGCGCGCGGTCGACTCGATCTGCGAGGCCGGCTAGGTGCGACTCCTCCGAGCGGCTGGCGTCGCCCAAGGCGTCGGGCTCCAGCCACGCCAGGCGGGCTCGCGCCTTGGGGTGGACTCCAGGTGTTCGAATCAACTTCCGTGCTTCCTCCCGGCCCCGGACGTCGTCTTGGAGGGCGAGCGCAGTCACGTCTAGGGCTCGGACCTCGCTCTGAGTGCCAGCGCTTAAGCGACCTCCGAGCCATGGAGCGAGGACGGCCCGGGCGCGTCGGAGTTCACCTCGCAGGAGAGCGAGCTCGGCCGTCGCCAGATCCACGCGCACGCTGGGTCCGCCTCGAGCCTGTTCGACGAGGCGCGAGTGGAGCGCCTCCCAGCCGCTGTCTCCCTCGAGGCTGAAGGTCTGTGGGTCGTCGCGCTGGACGGCTCGCAGGAGGCGCGCGTGCAGGAGGGGGGCTCGCTGACCGACTTGGTCCGCAGCCCAGAGAACTTGGCGTGCCTCCTCCAGCCGTTGGCGGGTGATCAACCAGCGGGCGTCCAGAAGGCGAGCTTCGCGTCCCAAGGGAGTCTTGCTAGGCCTCGCCAGGAGCGGCCTCCATGTCCTCGGCCGACCTTGAATCTGGTCATAAGTGACTCGCAACCGGAGGAGGCGCGTTGCTCGCTCTTCGTCGTCCTCGGAGATCGCGCTCGGGTCTGGAAGGTCTGCCGCCCAGCCCACGCCGGATCCGAGTCTGAGGGCATGATCGAGCGCCAAGCGGCCGGCCTCTAGATCACCCGCGCGATATCCGGCGACGACCCTGCTCAGGGCGGCCTCGTCGACGTCCTCTGAGGCTGCGACCTGGAGCTTCGCCACGAGGAGTTCGTGCGCTTGGACGAGGGTGGTCAGGCGCGCTTCGCGCTCGCCGCTCGCGCCGAGGGTCTGCGCTCGCGCCAGGCCCTTTTCGGCCTTCTGGGCAGCGTCCCTGGCCCTAGTTATCTCGTGAACGCCTAGGGCTGCCCTTGCCCCCTCGAGTTCGGCTTCGATCTCGTCCGCGACGTCGTCTGCAGCCTCGTCCTGCTTGCCTTGGACCACGCCGGCCTCGCGCGCATCGAGGAATGCCTTGGCGCCGATTGCGCACCCGACCAGGAAGAGTCCCGCGCTGAGGGCAATGACCGCGACGGCATGGAGGCGCAGGAACCGAGCAATGCGTCGTGCGCGGACACCGGCCGTGACGGTCCCGGCCAGGACCTGGCCTCCCCTGAGGAAGGCGTCCAGATCGCGGGCCAGTTCATTCGCGCTTCGATAGCGCTGGCGATGGTCTTTCTGTAGCGCGCAGAGACAGATCCGCTCCAGGTCGGGGGGGACGCTCGGCTCGACTTCGCTGGGGGGTTGTGGGTCGAGCCTGACGACCGCGTCGCTGACCTCTTCTACGGTTCGTCCTCGGAAGGGGAGTCCGCGGGTCAGGACGACGTAGAGGATCACGCCCAGGGCCCACACGTCGAGGCCGGGTCCAGTGGCGCGCACGTCGCCCGTGATCTGCTCGGGGGACATGAAGACGGGGGTGCCTATGATGTCGCCCTCGTGCGTCAGGCTCAGCGAGGCGTCGCTCAACTTGGCGAGGCCAAAGTCGGTCAATCTGGCTCGTCCGTCCGACCCGATCAGAATGTTGGCGGGCTTGACGTCTCTGTGCAGGACTCCGTGCGCGTGTGCATGATCGAGTCCACGGGCGACGTCTGCCAGGAGCGCGACGGCCCTCGAGGTCGTGAGCGCGCCACGCTCGAGCAGCTCGTGGAGGGTGGTGCCGGCCACGAAGTCCATAGCCATGAAGGGCAGGGACTCTTGGACTCCGTAGCTGTGAACGCCAACGACGTTGGGGTGATCGAGGCGCGCTAGGGACTTGGCCTCTCGCCGAAAGCGCTCTGCCGCGTCGGGGTCGGTGTGACCTGCGACGAGGAGTTTGAGGGCCACGTCGCGTCCGGTCTTGGTGTCGAGGGCTCGGAACACCACGCCCATGTTTCCGCGGGCGATTTCGTGGCGGATCTCGTAGTGGGCCCAGCGGGAGCCTTCGCGGGGCCCGATCACGAGCTAGCGGACTCGGGTTGTATCGGCACTGCGCTCATGGCCCTCGCGGGCGAGTCTACCGGAGGGCTCATAGGCTGGGCTACAGGAGCGGTTCTTCTAGACCCCTGCCGGGTCTCTGTGGGAGACTCAAGGGAGCCTCCGTGGTCGAGACATAGGAGGGTGTTCGTTGTGAAAATCTTGGTTCCATTGGACGGCTCGCGGCTAGCGGAGGTCGTCCTCGAGCGCGCGCTCGATCTCTATCCGCAGGCTGCACTCCACCTCGTCCATGTTCTTGAGGACGAGGTGCCGAGCAAGGCCAAGCGCGCCATAGGCGAGCGCTACCTTGAGGAGCAGCGGCGTGGCCTCCAGGCCCGCGGTCGCGATGTCCGTTGGGACCTCGAGGCGGGTCCGGCGGCCGAGCGAATCCTGGTCGTCCTCCGCGAGCAGGCCCCAGACCTCCTCGCCCTCGCCACCCACGGCCAGGGGTCGGGTCAGGGAAGCGTCGCCCAGGAGGTCCTCCGAGAGAGTCACGTCTTGACATTACTGATCAACCCTAGCCTAGACTCCTCCCTAGTCTGGCCCCCCAACCGGGTTCTAGTTCCCCTCGACGGCTCTGGCCTGGCGGAGCGAATCCTGCCTCACGCCCGACGAATGATCCCCAGCTCTGGCACCGTCGTCCTGGCCGAGATCCTCCGTCCGGGGGCCAAGAGCGCCGGGGTCGCCTTAGAGGAGCCCCGTCGCCTCCTCCTCGCCGAAGGCCAGCAAGTCGAGTCCCGCGTCGCCGAGGGCGAGCCGGCCGAAGAGATCATCCGCCTCGCGGCCGACGTCGACCTAGTCGCCCTCTCGACCCACGGTCGGACCGGCGCTGACCGTTGGTGGCATGGCTCCGTTGCCGAGCACGTCCTACGTGCCTGCCCCCGACCCTTGCTGGTCCTCCGCCCGCCAGGCTAGCTCAGACAACCGAGGGTAGTCAGAGCAGGCGTGCTCCGCGCCCGCCCCCGACCCCACCCGCGGCTCCGACTCAGCCAGGCTAGCTCAGACAACCGAGGGTAGTCAGAGCAGGCGTGCTCCGCGCCCGCCCCCGACCCCACCCGCGGCTCCGACTCACCTCTTTGAACGCACGCCGAA
>Ga0316204_10008072_pt1 | contig 14924 bp, 12 predicted proteins | sample 6monrhotite_MG_2_FD_205661 | JGI IMG/M metagenome (GOLD analysis project Ga0316204, IMG submission 205661) | Microbial mat bacterial communities from mineral coupon in-situ incubated in ocean water Damariscotta River, Maine, United States -... | ecosystem: Environmental > Aquatic > Marine >...
GAGTTATTTAGTCTAATGATGTAATCTAAAGCCTATTTAAAAAATTCATAATCATAATAAATATAAATTTGATCGGGCGACATGGGTTTCTTTGGGCTTTGAAATTCATCAAATTCTTTTATAAATTTTCCTTCTAGAACACTAGGTAAATCATTGCTTTCTTTGACAACGGTAATTTTATATTCTGCATTTATCCATGCACAAACATCTGATACCCCATAACTCCAATCATTTTCATAGCTTTTTTTAAAACCAAGCATTTCTTTAAATCTAGAATCACTAGATTTGAGTTCTTCTTTAATTTTGGCAGAATCATTGCCATACTTTTCACTATAAGACATTTCGATCTCGCCAGATGATCTATTTTTCCAATAAAAATCAACCATTTCATTTTTGTCATTGTATTTGAAACCATAAATTGTACCAACTCTACCTAAACCATAAGTGAGTATATTTCCTCGCATATCAAATGTGTAATATACATTTGGACAGGGCTGTCCTTCTTTATCAGTTCTCAGTTCCGTATAAACACCTTCCCAAATTGATTTGATTTTATATTTAACTATCATTTTTCGATCAAAATATTTCAAATTTTGTTGAGAAAGTGAATTAAAAGACAGATTAAAAAGGACTAAAAATAAAAATAATTTCATAATAATTATTATCAATTAATGTTGTTAGTTTAGCATAGATATTTTATTTAGAAACATAGAGAATTAAACTAATTATCTTTGTGACAAACCTGAATATTTATGAATAATTGTGAAAATTGAAAATTTGTTGTGTATAATTAAATGGTATGCACATCTTTAATATTATAATATTTTTAACAGTGTCGTTTAATGCAACTGCAGCTGATAAGCCATCTATGACCGTAATGTGGATAGAATTGTTATTCCTTATGATATTGTTAATTGTATTAAAGGTTGCGAGTTTTTCAAATCAAGTAAAATTCATATTATTTGTCACTTATGTTTTATCTGGAATAATCACTCAAACAATTTGGTTCCCTGTACTTCTATTTATTGCTATGTATGTTTATTTTAATAAAATAGATGAAGATTATTGATCATATATTAAGCAAAACACTTTTTAATAAGGACTTGTTATAATGTATGGACTTTGAATATTTTATAATTCCATATAAATTTTTACTTACAATGTTTCCTCATCTCTTTTTTGGCTTTATTAATAATTTCTGCTCTTTTAGAATCATCTAGAAATACTTTTTTTCCTGATTTTTTGTCAGTACTACTCATGCGTACTTTTTGTTGAAACTTTGCTAGAGTTTGCCTTGCTTGTTGACAGTGGGCTTTATTTTCTTGAGCTGTTTCTTTTGTTTTTTTCTTTTTCTCATAATGTTTTTCTTTATAGCTTTTTTCTAGAATTTCTTCATTTTCATCTTTATTTGACACTTCAAAATTTTGTGACAACTTGGGTTGATTTGTTTTAATTTGTATTTCATCAGCTTTACTATTGTCAGGTTTTTCAGATGAATAGTGAATATTTCCACTTTCGTCAGTCCATTTATAAAACTTCTGTTTAGCAAAAATAGTATTTGAGATTAATATCACGAGAATAAATATAAGTATTTTCATTTTTAAAATTTCCATTTTGTAGTTTATAAATATAACCCAGAATGCATATATATGCTTATTCAAATATTAACTAATTTACAATCTAAAATAGTAATAAATCAAAGTTCATGCATCTATAAAATGTGTATACTACAACACTTTATGAATCCACTTATAATTTTTCATATTTGAATATCAAAAAATACTTTTTTTAGGGCTAAATTTGTTACTATTACAAGACATGTCTTATCTTCATTTAGTATCCTTGCAAAACAAATACAGAGGTTCTATAGATATAATTACTTATGGAAAACAGGTAATAAATAACTTATACTCATAGTAGTCATTCTCTCCTAAATCAGGAATTAAAAATGAAACTAAAATTTTTAGGCGCAACAGGTACGGTCACAGGCTCTAAATATTTACTAACGACCAAGCAAGCAAAAATACTAATTGATTGTGGGCTTTTTCAAGGTTATAAAAATTTAAGAGAAAGAAATTGGGCAGCATTACCATTTGATGCCAGTCAAATTGATGCGGTTGTGTTGACTCATGGACATCTCGATCATTCAGGTATGATTCCATTACTTTATAAAAATGGTTATCGAGGTCCTGTTTATTGTAGCGAAGCCACTTTTGAGTTATGTAAATTATTATTACCAGACAGTGGATACTTACAAGAAGAGGAAGCTAAATACAGAAACAGACATAAACAAACAAAACATAAACCAGCCTTACCCTTATATGACCTAAAAACAGCCCGTAATAGTTTGTCATTATTTTCGCCAATTAAATACCATACATTAATCAGTGTTAAAGATGTACAAATTAAATTAAGCCCAGTCGGCCATATTTTGGGTGCAGCCAGTATTAAAATAATTCATAACAATAAATCTTTGATAGTTTCAGGAGATGTTGGCCGTCCCAATGAGTTAGTCATGTATACGCCCGAGCCACTTGAAGAGTGTGATTATTTGCTTGTTGAGTCTACATACGGCAATCGTTTACACACTGTTGTAGAAGATGAGGCAGAAGTATTGGCACAAACTATTAATCAGACAATAACTCAAGGTGGCTCGGTTTTAATACCAAGCTTTGCCATTGGACGTGCCCAAACTATCATGTTTATATTGTCAGAGTTAATAAGACTTAAAAAAATTCCCAAAATTCCAATCTATCTAGATAGTCCAATGGCCATAAATGCCTCAAGCATATACCACCGATTCAATGCTGAACACCGTTTAAGTGAAGAACAATTTCAATCCATTAATAATTTAGTAGAATATACCAAATCAGTCGATGAATCCAAAGCTATAGCCTTTGTGAAGTATCCTCATATCATAATCTCTGCTAGTGGAATGGCAACTGGTGGTCGAGTCTTACACCATTTAAAACAGCTGTTACCCAATTACCGTAACGCTGTAATTTTTGTAGGTTATCAAGCTGGAGGCACTCGTGGCCGTAAATTACTCAATAAAGATAAAGAAGTCAGAATTTTTGGCAGGGATGTAAAGGTTAAAGCTGATATATCAGAAATATCCAGTTTTTCTGCACATGCTGATTATAATGAAATGATTTCTTGGCTTAAGAAAAGCAATATGTCTCGCCCACCGAAAGTATTTATTGTGCATGGAGAACCCGATGCCAGCGATGAATTTCGTTTACATCTTAAAAATCAATTCGGTTGGGATGCAACGGTGCCTGATTATTTGGGTGAGTATGAATTATAGAAATTTACCAATAAATTTCAACTAATTTACTGACCAGATATATGCAATATATGATAATCAAAACTAAAGCTTCTATTTTCTGTATGCCTCTTTTTCTTCTCAAAAAAAACAAAGTAATAAAGGATAAAAAAATCAATCCGGGCAAATCATAAATAAGGTATGATTTTTCTAAAAAAACAGGACTAATCAACGCAGCAACGCCAATAGGTATTAAAGTATCAAAAACATTACTGCCTAAAATATTTCCAATTGACATGTAATGACGCTTATTTTTAATGGCACTCAGTGCAATAGCAAGTTCAGGCAAACTGGTACCAGGCCCTATGATTAACACCGCAACCAACGATTGTGACATTCCAAAAAATATGGCCAGATTGGCTGCACTATCCACAACTAACTCCGCACTAATAGCGATAACCACCAATCCAATGATTAATAAAGACCATGTTTTTAAATGGTTAGTTTTGGCTTTTTTTTCTGAAGAAATAATATTAGTACGGTCAAACATAACAACAAATAGATAAATACAATAGACCGATAAAAGAATTAATCCATCAACCCAATCAATAACCAAATCATATCCAGTTAACATCAAAACAATTATTGAGATAATAACAAGAGAGCCGACTAGATAGACATTTCTTTTTGAAGTGACTAAATAAGTCATCAGGCCAGTAATGCCCAAAACCAATCCCATTTGTGTAAAGGCACTGCCGATACTGGCACCTACAATTATTCCAGACATATCATTACCTGATAAGGAATCGAATGACGCAGTAATTGTCACTACAAGTTCAGGTAAATCACTTCCGATTGACAGAATAATAAGACCTGTAAAAAGATCTGAAAGACCATATTCCTGGGCTATTGTTACAGCTGAGCGTATAGTGATAACACTACCCCAAATTAGTAGCCCTATAGAGAAACATATTAATAGAAAGTCTAACATATTTAGACTATATCAGAATTTTCTTCAATTTAAACTACAAATGTGTAAGATAATAATGTTACAAAATTAAATAGAGTGAATTGATCAATTTTTATAATTGCAATCTTATTAAGATAAGTGAATTTTTAGTTTATGTCATATTATAAATATAATAAACAAACCCTATTTGAAGAATTTACCTCTTCGAAGAAAGGACTATCTCAGTCAGAAGCATTACAACGGCTGAATGAGCAAGGAAAAAATGAGTTAGTCACTACTTTTACAATTAACAAATTAGCTTTATTACTTTCACAATTTAAATCATTTATTATTTATATACTTTTGTTTGCTGTAGTGCTTTCATTGATAGCTCAAGAATATATTGAAGCCTTTATTATTTCTGCAATACTATTGATCAATGCATTTATCGGTTATTTTCAGGAATTTTCTGCACAAAAATCATTAGAAGCACTAAAAAAATATAATTATGTAAAGGTCAAAGCTTTTCGTGATACAAAATTGGTAACCATCGATTCTAAAAATTTAGTCTGTGGTGACGTTATATCGCTTGAAGCTGGAGATAAAGTTCCAGCAGATTGTAGAATTATTACAGCATCCGAACTTAAGGTACAAGAAGCTGTTTTAACAGGTGAAAGTTTGGCCGTCGTAAAAAACGCCGATGTGATAACAACAAATGTCCAGTTAGGCGATCAAAAGAATATGTTATTTTCTTCAACTATCGTTATTGAAGGCGTTGCCAAAGCTATAGTTGTTGAAACTGGTATGAAAACAGAGATTGGTAAAATAACTCAACTGATAAGAGAGACCAAAGATGAGTTAACTCCTTTACAAATAAAGTTAAATATTTTTGGAAAAAAATTAGGGCTTTCTATCATAGCGATTAGTCTATTAATTATTGTTCTTTTGGGTGTAAGAGAATATTTCATGTATGGCTTTAGTTTTGAAGCCTTTAGAGATATTGTATTAATTTCAGTGGCATTAGCCGTAGCAGCTATCCCTGAAGGATTGCCTGCTGTTGTGACAATTACATTATCCATTGGTGTAAAAAAATTATTGAAAAAAAAGGCCTTGGTAAGAAAGCTTTCTGCAGTTGAAACACTGGGTTCTTGTAATGTGATTTGTACCGATAAAACAGGAACCCTCACTCAAAATGAAATGACCGTTCAATATACATGGTGTTTTGATGGCCAGGCTAATATATCTGGCCTTGGATATAATCCAGAAGGGACTATATCCAAGGCATTAACTCCGCTATTGTATGAAATAGGCTTGTTATGCAATGATGCTTCGTTATACAAAAAAGAGGACAATTGGAGAATCTCAGGAGACCCAACTGAAGCCGCATTATTAGTTAGCGCAGCAAAAGCAGGAATAAAAACAAACTTAAAAAGAATTGCAGAACTACCCTTTGACTCAACAAGAAAAAAAATGAGTATATTGGTAAAAAAAGATCAAAATTATTTAACATATACTAAAGGTGCTCCAGATCAAATACTTGAAAGTTGCACACATATTTTCATCAACAACACAAAACAGTTAATCACAAATCAAACTAAGCAGTTGGTAAAGACTCAAATAGATCTTTATTCTTCTCAAGCTTTAAGAGTACTGGCATTTGCCTACAAAGAGTCATCATCACAAAAGAAGATTACTGAAGACAAACTTATCTTTGTAGGCTTACAAGCCATGCTTGACCCTCCTAGAGAAGATGTGCAAGAAAGTATTGCAAAAACCACACAGGCTGGAATTAGAGTTATCATGATAACTGGTGACTATAAGGAAACAGCAAAAGCCATCGGACATGAAATAGGAGTGCAAGGCTCTTGTCTCACAGGGACAGATATTGAACAAATGTCTGAGTCTCAAATACAACAGGCATTAGCAAATAACACCAATATTTTCGCCAGAACCATTCCAGAACATAAACAAAAAATAATTTCTTCATTACAAAGTCAAGGATTGATTGTGGCTATGACTGGAGATGGAGTCAATGATGCACCTGCATTGAAAAAAGCCAATATCGGAATTGCTGTTAATTCAGGAACCGATGTTGCAAAAGAAGCCAGTGATTTTATTCTACTAGATGATTCATTCACTCACATTGTTAATGCCATAGAGGAAGGCAGAGGTATATACGATAATATTCAAAAAACCATCATGCACCTATTATCTGGCAATTTATCTGAAGTTCTGATTGTGATTCTCGCCATTTTACTGGGATGGGATCTACCATTAACCGCTATAATGATTCTATGGATAAATCTCATTTCAGATGGCGCGCCAGCCTTAGCCCTTGCAGTTGACCCTTATGGAACAAACATAATGCAAAGGAAACCTAAAATCGTAAATGAAAGTATACTGCCTAAAAAACAATTAACATATATCTTAGTATTAGGTGGACTATCTACATTCTTGACTTTACTACTGTTTAGCATTTTTGCAGAACAATCTCTAATAAAAGCTCAGACAATGGTTTTTAATGTCATTGTAGTAGCTGAAATAGGACTTCTGCTAGCTGTCAGAACAATGTTTCAAACGCAACAAGCTACAAACAAATGGTTATGGATAACCATTTTTTCATCATTTTTCATTCAAGCTATAATTATTTACTCTCCTGTTTCAAAGTTATTTGGAGTAACTTCCCTTCATACACTTGAGTTATTTCTAATATTGGCAGTTGGCCTGATTATTTATTTTTCAGGTGCTTTATTAACTCATTTATTTAATAAAATCTACCCCAATTGAATTCTTTTATCAATTGACTTATGTAAGATTAAATTGGAGATATCGATAGTTTAAAAATCTTATTTTTCTTTCTAATTATGATCCGTTTACAAAACTTCTAACAAATAACAGAAATAATTTTACTCTCTAAAATGCCTGGAACTATTTAATCATTTCTGCTGTATTATTTTTCTTGTATCTAAATATCAATCAAGATTAAAACCAAAATTGTTACCCAGTAAACGATTATTCATTGATTAAAAATACTAATTCACGAATATTAAAAAAATAAACATGACTTTCGGCTCATGCAATAACTGGCAATTTTATGAAATAATGTAATAAGAGTCCAAAATGAGATTTTTACTTATTTTGGATTTAATTTATTAGAGTTACAAAAAATATTACTGAGTTGTAACTTTAATACAAAACATTCGTTTATTAAGTTAATTAAATATTCACATGAGGATTAATCATGAAAAAGTTTCTAAAAAGAGTTTTACCCCCTGTTCTGGTTCTAACAGCTAGTATTTTTATTCTTAATGCCATGGTAGCAGCAAAACCAACTCCTGAAAAAAAACCACAAGAACAAAGATTACTTTCATTATTCGTTGATGAAGTACAATCTGAAACAGTCAATCTTAATGTGACAACTCAAGGCGAAGTGAAGCCACAAACTGAAATCGATTTAACATCTCTAGTTTCTGGTCAAATTCTTTCTATTTCACCTCAATTTACAGAAGGCTCTGAATTTGTTTCAGGCTCTTCTTTAATTAAAATCGATGACCGTGATTATAAAGTGGCAGTGACTAGAGCCAAAGCACAAGTGGCTACTGCTAAAGTTAACCTTGAAAAAGAATTAGCGAATTCAAAAATTAAAGAAGCCCAATGGAAAAGAAAGAACAAAGGCACTCCCTCAGATTATGCTTTAAACAAACCTCAAATTGTTGAAGCTAAAGCACTATTAAGTGCAGCACAAGCAGATTTAAATGCAGCCGAATTAAATTTACAACGCACTAATATTAAAGCCCCTTTTACTGGTCGTGTAATGAACGAAAATATTGCAGTGGGTCAATACATTACACCTGCTACCGTATTAGGTCATATTTTTTCTACTCAAATAGTTGAAGTAAGATTACCATTAACTGATGCTCAGTTAGGAGAATTGAGTCTTCCTATGGGCTTCATGGCCAATAAAGACAATGCACCACTAGTCACTTTTACAGCTAACGTAGGTAATAAACCACATAAATGGAAAGGACATATTGTGAGAACTAATGCTGCCATTGATAAAAAAACACGTTTAGTTTATGCCATTGCCGAAATAAAAAATCCATATGGTATTGGTTCTGATAACGGAACGGCTATGGCTGTTGGTATGTATGTCAATGCCAGTATTGATAGTAACAAAAGTCAAGAAACATTAAAACTTCCAAGACTTGCATTACACAGCAATGATAAAGTTTATGTGATCAATGATGAAAGTAAACTGGAAATTAGAAAAGTTGTAGTGCTTTCTACAAATGAAGAATATGCTCACTTAGAAAGTGGAGTCAGTGTTGGTGAAAAAGTTGTCACTTCTGCAGTACCTTCTGTCACAGATGGTATGGCAGTCATTGCCATAGACCGTAATGAACTAGCTAATGCAGCTGCTCAACCTGTAAGCGAAGGATAAATACTATGAATAATCTTATTGCTTGGTGGGCGAAAAATACGGTGGCTGCCAATTTAGTTATGATTGGGTTGTTTATTGCTGGCTTTATTGGCTTTAATAATATGGAAAGAGAAATGAATCCTCAGGTTCGTTTCCCTGGATTACAAATTAATGTTGTTTGGCCTGGCGCAACTCCACAGGATGTAGAAGAACAAATCATTATGCGCATTGAAGAATCTGTACGTGACTTAGATGAAGTTGAATGGGTTCGTTCATCAGCAGGTGAAGGTCAAGGTGAAATTAGTATCCTGGCCAATAATAATGCTGACTTTACGCAATTTATGAATGATGTGAAAATTCGTGTAGATAGTATTTCATCATTTCCACGAGATGTGGAACCGCCTACGGTTCGTCAATGGGTTAATCGCAATGAATATATTCGTGTTGCCATTTCAGGTGACTTAAATGAAAGAGACTTAAAGTATTTAGCTGAAGAGCTGCGCCGTGAAGCTGCTAATCTTCCCGCTGTTAGTATTGTTGAATTATTTGGAACAAGAAATGAAGAAGTTTCCATTGAAATTGGCAAAGAGTCACTCAGGCGTTATAACTTGACATTTGATGATGTGGCAACAGCTATTCGAAATAGCTCAATTAACCAATCTGCAGGTTCAGTTAGAACCGAAGTAGGAAACTTTCAATTAAAAGTACGTAACCAAGCCAATACTAAAGATGATTTTTCTGAAATTATTATCCGCCAATCTGAAGATGGTGGTGTAATTAAAGTTGGAGATGTTGCGACTGTAATTGATGGATTTGAAGATAACCCAATCCTAGCCACATTAAATGGAGAACCATCAATATTGTTACAAGTGATGACCACAGAGACAATGGATATCGTAACGGCATCAGAATCTATTAGAAACTGGATTGATAAACGGCAGAACACATTACCTAATGGTGCTACATTAACTTTGTGGACTGATAATGCCGAAGATTTCAAAGGCCGTATGGCCACTATTAGTAGCTCTGCAATAATGGGCTTAATACTAGTAGTTTTCATATTAATGTTAACCTTACGCCCTATTGTTGCATTTTGGGTTGCGGTTGGGATTGCTACAGCATATGCAGGAGCCTTTGTTTTACTACCATCAGTTGGTGTTTCGATTAATATGCTATCAACCTTTGCCTTTTTATTGGTACTGGGCATTGTTGTTGATGATGCAATCGTTGTAGGAGAAGGTATACATAGTGAAGCTGATAGAACCGGTGGTGGTGTTAAAGCTGCCATAGCAGGCTCACAATTAGTTGCTAAACCTGTTGTTTTCGGTGTTATTACAACAATTATGGCATTTATGCCTTGGTTATTTCTAGGTGGATCAACTTCTGAATTTACCAAGCATATTACCTGGGTAGTTATTTTAGCTCTCACGTTTTCACTGGTTGAATCTTTATTAATATTACCAGCACATTTATCTAAAATGAAACCTAGAAGCGATAAAAATGCAGGTGGTTTTACACGCTTTCAAAAGAAAATTGCTCACAGCATTACAAATTTTGCAGAAAATCGCTATAGAAAAATTGGCAGCTGGAGTTTAAATAACAGATACATTACAGCCAGTTTCTTTATCGGTGTTTTAATTATTGCATTTGGCTTATTTGGTAGCGGGTGGGTTAAAAAAGGTTTTAATCCAGACATTGAATCTGATGAAATCATCATGAACGTGGTCTTGCCAGAAGGAGCTCCCTATTCTCGTGCTTTAGAAATATTAGCGCAATTACAAAGAGCTGAACAAGCATTAGTTGATGAAGTTAATGAAGAAACTCAAGGCGAGTATGAATTAATTGAAAATTGGTATACTCGCTCACGTCGTGACAGTGTTATAGCCATTGTGAAATTGGTACCTCCTGAAAATCGTACTAAAACCACAAAAGAAGCTTCAATTCGTTTACGTGAATTATTAGGCGACATCCCTGATGCCAGAGAAGTGACTGTACAATATTCACAGGGTAATAATGATCCTGGATTTGAACTTTCTATTAGACATCCTGATTTAGAAGTTCTCCGTTCTGCTACAAATGAACTTGAAGAAAAATTACGCACCTATGACAATTTATATGATGTGCGCAATAACTTAATAGCAGCATCTGATGAAATAAGAATTACTATGAAGCCCGGAACTGCAAAATTGGGATTAACTTTAGCGGATGTTAACCGTCAAGTTGGACAAGCTTACTTTGGTGAAGAAGTGCAACGTTTACCACGTAATGGTCAAGATGTCAGGGTTAAAGTAAAGTACCCAATGGAATCGAGACGTTCGATCGAAAGCTTGAAAGATTTCTATGTGCGCAGCAGCAATGGTGATGAAATGCCATTATTATCCGTGGCTAATTTAGAATATGCACCTGGTATAAAACGCATACAAAGATGGAATGGCAGCCGTGCTGCTCGTATCAGTGCCGATTTAAAACAGTCTGTCAGTGATGATATCATGAAAGATTTAAATAAGAATTTTTTCCCAGAATGGGAAAAGAAATATCCTGGCATTAAAAAAGGCTCAGTGGGTCAAGCTGAAGGAGAAAAACGCTTTATAAAAGAAGTCATGGGTTTATATTTCATGGCATTCTTTGCTATGTATACATTATTGGCAGTTGCTTTTAAGAGTTATTCACAACCCATCTTAATACTTATAGCGATGCCATATGCCTTTATCGGTGCGATTTATGGACATATGTTCTTAGATTTAACCATGGCTATATTCTCTTACTTTGGGATTGCTGCAGCAGCTGGGGTAGTGGTGAATGATAACCTAGTTCTTATGGATTATTGTAACCGACTGAAAGCAAAAGGAATGGATGCAAAAGAAGCCATAATTGAAGCTGGCGTGGTTAGGTTTAGACCCATATTATTAACCTCTGTTACTACAGTTGCTGGATTATTACCTATGATGTTAGAGCGCTCCACTCAAGCAGCCTTCTTGCAACCTATAGTTGTATCTCTGGCTTTTGGTGTGATGATAGCCTTCTTTGTGACATTGCTAATGGTACCAGCCTTGTATGGTATTGGTATAGATATTAAAAATGGTAGAACACGTTTATTCAATAGAATAAAAAGACTTTTTACCCGAGAAAAAAAACAAGAGGAAATAATTATTGGTCCTAATCATACAACGGGAAAATAAATAATTATTAATTTACCATCTCTCTCTTACCCAGAACAAGGACGCTCTGGGTAAGTTTTTATTTCTTAAACAATTCAGTTTCAATATTCTTAAAAGCTTTAAACTCTAAAGCATTACCACTTGGATCATAAAAAAACATAGTGGCTTGTTCGCCCACTTCACCTTTAAATCGTATATAGGGTTGAACAACAAATTCCATATCTCCAGCAATGAGCTTATCACGCAAGGCTCGCCATCGATCCATTTCTAACACCATACCGAAATGCGGTACCGGGACATGCTTCCCATCAACGGGGTTTTGACAATTTGAAATTTCTATAGTGGCAGACTCATGACAAACCAATTGATGCCCAAAAAAGTTGTAATCAACCCAACTATCTGAGCTTCTGCCTTCTTCACAACCTAATAAATCTCCATAAAATTGGCGTGATTCTTTTAGGCTTCTTACAGGAATAGCAAGATGAAATGGCATTAGTTTAAGCATTAAAGTACTCTGAATGGTATTTTAAGTGATCATCTATAAAGCTTGCGATGAAATAATAACTATGATCATAACCTTCTTGCATTCTCAATGTTATTGGATGCTTATACTCTTTACAAACATTGGTTAATAATTCTGGTTTTAAATAATCTATCAAGAACTCATCATCGGTTCCTTGATCAATAAATAACGGTATTTTTTCATTCGCGGTTTTGACAAGCTGACATGTATCATACTGTTTCCAAGTCAGCTCATCTTTACCTAAATAGCCAGTAAAGGCTTTTTGACCCCAAGGGTTTTGAATCGGCGCAACAATTGGAGAAAAGGCACTGACACTTAAATAAATTCCTGGATTTCTTAAAGCAATCATTAATGCGCCATGCCCACCCATTGAATGACCCGAAATACTTTTCTTCGAATTCACATTAAAATTTGATTCAATAATTCCAGGTAATTCTTTCGTCACATAATCATACATATTGTAATGCTTTGACCATTTTTCATCTGTTGCATTAAGATAAAAACCAGCTCCGCTTCCAAAGTCATAACTATCATCCTCACCTTTTATTCCCAAGCTCCTAGGACTTGTATCCATTGTGACAATAACTATGCCCAACTCAGCAGCCATGCGTTGGGCGCCTGCTTTGATAACAAAATTTTCTTCTGTGCAGGTTAATCCTGATAACCAATAAAGCACTGGCAATTTTTTATGTTTAATTTGCTCAGGCAAAAACACAGCGAAAGTCATTGGAGCATTATTCACTTGAGAATCATGTTGGTAAAACTCTTGTGAACCAGCAAAAATTTTATACTTATTTTTACATTTTATTTTCATAACTTAATCACAGTGCGTATACCATCGCCTGCATGCATTAAATCAAAAGCCTTATTAATATCTTCCAGTGCCATTTCATGACTAACAAACTCATCGACTTTTAATTTTCCTGCCAAGTAATTATCCACATATCCAGGCAATTGCGAACGGCCTTTTACGCCTCCAAAAGCCGATCCTTTCCATACACGTCCAGTTACTAATTGAAAAGGTCTGGTAGCTATTTCTTGCCCCGCACCTGCAACACCAATAATAATAGATTCCCCCCATCCTTTATGACAACATTCCAAAGCAGAACGCATCAATTCTACATTACCTACACATTCAAATGTATAATCAAGACCACCATTTGTCATATCCACTAAAACTTCTTGAATTGGCTTATCATAATCTTTTGGATTAACAAAATCAGTACAACCCATTTGTTTAGCAAACTCAAATTTATCTGGATTTATATCCACACCTATAATTCTACTTGCACCAGCCAAAACCGAACCCTGAATAACTCCCAAACCTATTCCACCAAGTCCGAAAACTGCTACAGTTGAACCTGCCTCCATTTTGGCAGTATTTGAAACAGCGCCTACACCTGTTGTAATACCACATCCCAATAAACACACTTTATCTAGAGGTGCATCTTTATTGATAACCGCTAAAGCAATTTCTGGAACCACTGCATATTCTGCAAAAGTTGATGTGCCCATATAATGATAAATTGGTTTTCCATCTTTTGACAAGCGAGTCGTTCCATCTGGCATTAAGCCTTTTCCTTGGGTTTCACGTATCGCTTGACATAGGTTTGTCTTTCCAGATTTACAAAAACCACATTCACCGCATTCGGGTGTATAGAGAGGAATCACATGATCACCCACTTTGACAGATGTCACTCCCTCACCTAATTCGACAACAACTCCACCTCCCTCATGGCCTAATACTGAAGGAAAAATTCCTTCAGGGTCATCACCAGATAATGTATAAGCATCTGTATGACATACTCCTGTGGCAATCATTTTGATTAAGACTTCACCCTTTTGTGGCCCTTGAAGATCGATTTCTTCGATGACTAATGGCTGACCTGCTTCCCAAGCCACCGCTGCTTTAATTTTCATAACATTCCAAAGTGAGAAAAAATTAATTGTATCATTTGGTATTTAAATTTGCTTAGTAAATATCTCAATAACTAAACTATATTTGATAATTTTAATGTATAATATCAAATCTTTTTAATATGCATAATTGAATCTTAAAATGACACCAACAAGAAAAAAAAGACTAATGACAGTGATCCTAATTTTACTCGGCGTAGGCATTGCCTCAGCATTAATATTAACTGCTTTTAAAGAAAATATATTGTTTTATAAATCTCCATCAGAAGTACTGGCAGGAGATTACCCAAAAGCACGCAATTTTCGCATTGGCGGTATGGTAAAAGAAGGTTCAATTGTGAAATCCACAAACTCACTTGAGGTTGAATTTGTAGTAACCGATTATGCAAAAGATGTCAAAGTAAAATATTCTGGATTATTACCTGACTTGTTTCGTGATGACCAAGGCATGATTGCTATAGGTCAATTAGATAAAGATGGATTATTTCAAGCAGAAGAAATTCTCGCTAAACATGATGAAAACTATATGCCACCTGAAGTAGCTGCATCATTGAAAGACAAAAAATATTATCAACAAAAGGATGCACAATAAATGTTAGCTGAAATTGGTCAATACACACTTGCTTTTGGCATGATGGTTTCATTGCTGTTAAGCCTATGTCCTCTTTACGGATATTACACAAAAAACGAAA
>Ga0316204_10008073_pt1 | contig 14924 bp, 13 predicted proteins | sample 6monrhotite_MG_2_FD_205661 | JGI IMG/M metagenome (GOLD analysis project Ga0316204, IMG submission 205661) | Microbial mat bacterial communities from mineral coupon in-situ incubated in ocean water Damariscotta River, Maine, United States -... | ecosystem: Environmental > Aquatic > Marine >...
GTTATGATTATTTATTAAAAATCACCACTGTTGATATGCAAGGTTATAATCAATTCATGTATGAAAAATTATTAAAGCTTAAGGCTATTCGTTCTGTCAATACCAGCTTTTCAATGATGCAGAAAAAAGTGTCAACCCAATTACCTCTTGATCATTTGCAACAATAAAAAAGGCCGTTAATTTAACGGCCTTTTACTTTTAATTTAAGTGTTTAATATATTTTTAAAATGTGTAACCTAAATTGATTGAAAATAAGGTGTCAGTACTATCAAAACCTACAGGTACATCCGTATTATATTTAATTTGATGAACAAAGTTCACATTCACTTTATCACTGACTTTTAATGAAAGTCCAGCATCATTTTGCATAAAAGTATTATCATTTATAGATTCAACGATTATTACATCAATAAATTGCATGGTTTCTGTTATTTGACGCATGTAGTCCAACTTACCAATAAATGCAATGCCAGATTGTTCTGAGCGATCTATGTCAAAAGCTTCTGTCTTATAACCAACTCCAATTTCTGTGGTGAGTTTTTTCTTCTCTTCATCATAAAATTTATGACCCCAGCCAACTCCCGATGTCATGGTATAATCAAAAGCAGAAAAATTATCCTTTTGATATCTTGATCCATAATAAACATAATCATTGTCATCAAGTTTATAACCAGTTTTTGATGCGAGAGTATACCTCTCAGCCGTATCAATGTCATTAGACGATGCACGTAAAATATCAAGGCTAATATCGCTTATCCAATTATCATTTTCATACTTTAACTTTAAACCAGCAGTGAGATTTTCGGTATCACTATTTCCTGATGTAGAAGAAAACCCTAAATAGCCTGTTGATCCAGTCCATACGCTTTTTACTTCATCATCAGCTATGACATTACCTATGTTGCTTAATAACAATCCTGTTAATACAATTGATTTTTTCATAAAGTACTCTTAATTTGTTTAGAAAGTTGCATAATAATGTTTATGATTTAAAAATTCAACTGAGTCCCTAAGATAATGACACGCTTTCTTAAATTTCACTGTGTTAAAAAAACATATTAGTTTTATTAGAATTTTAACATTGTTTTAGGTATTTAAAATATTCAAGGTGGATTGAGTACCATGAGATTAATACTTTGAAATTAAGAAATGTTTACTCACCTTCTATAAAAGTAATTTCACCATTTGAAATTTTCCAAGGGCCTGTGTCAGTGAGTACATAATATGTTAAATCATTTTGCAAGCTTAAAAAACTATGAACTGCATTGGGTGTTGACTCTACCAGATGTGTCATCATTGGCCAAGATTCAATTTCTGTTTGAACGGGTAATGCAAAACATGTTTTAGATAAAGGTTTGTTTTCGATCACATCAAAAGAATTTTTATTTATTGTGATTTTATAATTCCCTCCGGCAAAAAGTGTATTTTCTTTAAACGGAGCTACTAGTAAATAAACAATCCAGTTTTCTCCATCTTCTATGACTGCAGTGTTGTATCTGCCATTGCACATTCTGTCGGTGGTTTCAATTGCCTTTGCTCTTGCTTTGAACATTGAAATATGTCTTGGATTAGTTGTTTCGGGGAGGTAATGTACACTACCAGATTCGGAAGGGTGCACTATTAACTTAGAAATTGGAGTATTATTCTCCATACTCATAAACACAACAAATGGGTTTTCTGAACTTAAGTCTACAATCCAGCCTTCTATATTCATTTCCTTTTTAAGTAAATTTTTTTCGGTAATATAGTCACTTGCATACCATGCATAGGAATCTTTTTGATAAATCAATTTGCCATATCTTTCCTCTGTTTGTGTGTGATTTAATAGCGCTTGAGTAATGGCTTTGTATTTGTATTCTTTTTTGGGTGTTGAAACCCCACAAGATACTGAAAAAAGTATACAAATTATAATTAATATTTTCATCATAGGTTTTTCAATTTATTCAATTGTCCTTGAAGTTCTTCAAGTTTATGTTGGTTAGCAGCTAATGTGTCGCGTTCTTTATTGACCACAGCCTCAGGCGCTGAATTAACAAATTTATCATTTTTAAGTTTTCCAGAGCTTCTGGCTATTTCTTTATTTGCTGTATCGATAAGTTTATTAACACGATCGATCTCGGCTTCTATATCGATTAATCCAGCCAGTGGAATATTGACTTTCATTTCACCAATCAGTGCTACAGCAGATTCAGGAGCAACCTCTCCTTGTCTTAATACATCGATGTTATCAAGTTGCGCCATAGTTTTGAGTAACGCTTCGTTATTCGAAAGTACATTTAGATCGTTATCTGAAGTGTTTTCTAGAATAATAGACAGTGGTTTACGTGGAGAAATATTCATTTCACCGCGAATTTGACGCACACCTAATACAGCAGCTTGTAACCACTGCATGTCTTTGAGGGATTTCTCATCAATTAAATTTTTATCAAACTCTGGAAACTCTGCAATCATAATGCTTTCAGATGGTAGTGCTAATTTTATCTTAACTTCTTGCCAAATTTCTTCGGTGATAAAAGGCATAATTGGGTGTAATAATCGTAAGGCATTATCTAGTACATATAATAATGTATGTTGAACATTATAATTGGTGTCATCATCTTGCTTTAATAATGGTTTGGCTAATTCAACAAACCAGTCACAATAGTTGTTCCAGATAAAATCATAAATACACTGTGAAGCCAAATCTAAACGGAAATTATCTAAGTGTTTACGGTATTCAGCTATGGTATTTTGTAATTGAGAAATTATCCATAACTCTGCTGTGGAATTGGGTTTCCAATTATCAGCATTAATTTTGAAGTCTTCTGTATTCATAAAGACAAAACGTGAAGCATTAAAGATTTTGTTGGCAAAGTTACGGTAACTTTCTAATCGTTTCATATCAAATCGTAGGTGTCTACCATTGGTTGCTAATACTGCAAAGGTGAATCTTAATGCATCACATCCATTAGAGCTAATGCCATCAGGAAATTCCTTACGGGTGGCTTTTTCAATCTTAGCTGCCATCTTTGGTTGCATTAATCCACTTGTGCGTTTTGCAACCAGATCTTCTAGTTCAATGCCATCAATAATATCAATTGGGTCTAAAACATTACCTTTTGATTTAGACATTTTCTGCCCCTGGCCATCATTAATCAGTCCGTGAATATAAACGGTTTCAAATGGAATTTGACCCATGAACTTACATCCAGCCATAATCATACGAGCCACCCAAAAGAAAATTATATCAAACCCTGTGACTAAAACTTGAGTTGGGTAGAATTCTTTTAACCGTTCAGTGTCTTCTGGCCAGCCTAATGTTGAAAAAGGCCAAAGATTTGATGAAAACCACGTATCAAAAACATCTTCGTCTTGACTTAATGCAAAGTCCTTATCTAAATTATATTTGACACGAACAGCTGCTTCATCTTCTGCTACATAGATTTTACCTTCATCATCGTACCAAGCTGGTACACGGTGTCCCCACCATAATTGACGTGAAATACACCAATCCTCAATATTCTCCATCCATTGGTAATAGGTTTTGTCCCAATTTTCTGGCACAAAACTCACTTCGCCGTCTTTAACTACGTCGAGTGCTTTTTTCGCCATGGTGTCAACTTTGACATACCATTGGTCAGTTCGGTAAGGTTCAATGACTGTGTGTGAACGATCACCGCGAGGCACCATTAATTTGTGCGGGACAATTTTTTCAAGCAATCCCAGTGAATCAAAATCAGCTACGATTTGTTTGCGTGCATCGAATCTATCCATGCCACGGTATTTCTTAGGCATGTCTTCATTGATCTTGGCATCGTCTGTGAGAATATTAATAATGTCTAAATCATGGCGCTTGCCCATATCGGCATCGTTAAAATCATGTGCAGGTGTTATTTTCACACAGCCTGTACCTAATTCCATATCGACATAATCATCTGCAATAACCCTAATGCTTCGGCCTGTTAATGGTAATTCTATTTCTTGGCCAATTAGATCTTGATAACGTTCATCATCAGGGTGAACCGCAACAGCAGAATCGCCTAGCATGGTTTCAGGTCTTGTTGTGGCTACAATAATATGCCCTTTGCCATCTTTTCTAGGATAACGCAAATGCCACATAAAACCATCTTCCTCAGCAGACTCAACTTCTAAGTCAGAGAGTGCAGTATGTAAAACAGGATCCCAATTGACTAATCTTTTACCACGATAAATTAAGCCTTGTTCGTACAACTGGATAAATTGTTTTTGAACGGCTTCAGACAATCCTTCATCCATGGTAAAACGTTCAGTCTTCCAATCGACAGATGCACCTAAGCGGCGTATTTGAGATTGAATAGTTCCAGATGATTTCTCCTTCCATTCCCATACTTTTTCTAGAAATTTTTCTCGTCCCAAATCAGTTCGTTTAATGCCATCGGCCAACAATTGTCTCTCAACAACCATTTGTGTTGCAATGCCCGCATGATCAGTACCACATTGCCACAAAGTTTTTTTACCTTGCATGCGGTTATAGCGGATTAGTATATCCATAATGGTGTCTTGAAAAGCATGTCCCATGTGTAAAGAGCCTGTAACATTTGGAGGTGGCAACATAATGCAAAAAGTTTCATCACTTTTTGCACCATTATCACTGGGAGAGAAATAACCTGCTTCTTCCCATTTGTTATACCAATTGCTTTCTATTTGTTTCGGATCGTATTTTTCTATCATTTTCAGTTTCTATATGGTTTTTAATGCTAACGCAAAATGCGTAAAATTATTAATACTATTTAATATATAGTATGACATGTTTATTATTAATGCTAAAAGCAGAAAAGCAACTGAACCCTGTGATTAATCATACAAAGTGACAATTGCTTTTAATTTTTAAGTCGATTGTTTTAGACTGGCTAACAACTATTTATTGCTTTCGTTAATTAAGTATTGTGCCATCATTGCTACTGGCCTACCGGTTGCACCTTCTTTTTTGTTGTTCCATGCTGTTCCTGCTATATCAATATGAGCCCAATTAACATCTTCGCAAAAACGACTTAGGAAACAACCTGCCGTAATTGAACCACCGGCAAATCCACCGACATTTTGCATATCAGCAAAAGAAGTATCAATTTGTTTTTGATAATCATCCCATAATGGTAGAGGCCAGCCACGATCGTGTATATCTATACCTGCCGCCAATATATCTTGTGGCAATTGTGTCTTTTTACTCATTACGGCTGAGGCATTATGTCCAAGGGCGACAACACAAGCGCCAGTTAATGTAGCTAAATCAATTAATACTTGAGGTTCGAATTCTTGTGCATAGGTTAGTGCGTCACATAAAATCATGCGGCCTTCTGCATCTGTGTTTAACACTTCAATAGTCTTTCCTGAATATGAAGTAACGACATCGCCAGGGCGGTAAGCATCGCCATCAGGCATGTTTTCAACCGCTGGAACAATAACAATTAAGTTGATTGGTAATTGCATTTCTGCCACAGCAACAAAAGTACCAATTACAGTTGCAGCACCACACATGTCATATTTCATTTCATCCATATTTGCGCCAGGTTTTAACGAAATACCACCGGTATCAAATGTAATGCCTTTTCCAACTAATATATGTGGTTTTTGAGATTTAGCAGCGCCTTTATAGTTGAGAACAATCATTTTAGGATTATTACGTGAGCCTCTTGCAACAGCCATTAAAGATCCCATTTTCATTTTGTTCATTTCTTTATGATCCAAAACATTCAATGAACAATTATCATATTGTTTGCTGATACTTTTTGCTTTGTCAGCTAAATATTCTGGGTTGCAAATATTTGGTGGCAAGTTGCCTAGTTCTCTAGTGGTTCTTACTCCTTCTGCAATAGCCGCGGCTTGACTGATGTCTTGAGAAGAATAAATATCCATTGAATCAAGACTGTGTTTATTGTCTTTTTTAAAGTTTTTTGTTGTTTCATAACGATAGGCTGCATGACTGGCAGCAATCACAATTATCTTACAGGCTGTTTCATTATCTGAGTTTTTAAAATCTAACGCGGTCATATAATTACTTACAGATTTTGCAGGTGTGCTGACAAGTGCTTTAATCGCTTTAGTTGTAGCTGATTGTAATGTGCCGAGTTGGCATTTATCCTTTTTGCCAAGTCCAATTAAAACAACACGCTTACCTTCATTTGTGAACAAGGTTAATACTTCACTGGCATTAGCTTTAAAGTCATTGCTTTTATGAAGCTTTGAGATTTGGCCATTTAACAATTGGTCGGCTTCTTGTAAAGCTGAATTGAATTTTTCATCTGAGTATGCGCCGACAATAATGGCATCAGATTGGGATTGATTAGGTGTAACTAGTGATGATGTGATTTTCATGCAATTCTCCATTGTGTGAAATGTTTGCAAAAAATATGATTATAGAAAAAATGATTGATGACATTTGGCCGCACAAGAATCTTGGAGTCAATTGAAAGTGCTTGACTACAATGCTATCTTAGTCTGCTGCGTCCTTTCATATTTTTTCTTTCAGAATAAAATTATGCAAAGATCTCTTATTTTAAAAGTGTATGTTAAGATTCGCATTTTTTAGTATAATAATTGCTATTTCCTAACCAATCATGCATTTTAAACAACAAAATTGTTTTGTGCTAGTGTTAAATGTGTACAGATGAGATTATATATTGCAAATTTTAGGTAAATATTTAAGAAAAGAAACATTTAAAGCATTCGTAGCAATTTTGCTTGTGTTATTTGTTTTTAGCATAGGAACTTTATTTGCAGAAACTTTGCGTGCAATTGCTAGAGGGGTATTGCCTGCATCTATGCTTTATGTAGAGCTCGGGTTGCGAAGTATAGATAGTCTTACCTTGCTTTTACCTTTGTCATTATATTTAGCTGTATTAATGAAATTGGCTCAAATGTACCGCAATCAAGAATTGGTGATGTTTCATTCATTTGGTTTGTCGACAAAACAAATTTTGAAAATGTATGTGCCACAGATGTTGGTTTTTTTTATTTTTTTAATGTTCTTGTCAATTTTCGTGATTCCAATTGCTTCAAAAACTTCAGAAAGGTTGACTCTTGCGGCCAGCAAGAATATTTCATTAATGGGGTTAAAAGAAGGGGTTTTCCAAGAATTATCAGGTAGTAATTCTGTTATTTATGTGCGTAAGATTAATGTTGAGAAAAAACGTTTAGAAAATATTTTTATTAATATTAAACACGAAGATAGAATAGACACCTTAACCGCTGAATATGGATATCAGTATGAGGATAAAAACAATCAAGAAAGGTATATTTCATTACATAATGGTTTTAGAAATGAAGGTGTTCCAGGTACTAAAAAATACAATTTAATGCGTTTTGAAAGGAATGATATAAAGCTACCTAGACTTAAAGGAAGGTCTGTAAACGTAGATGAAAATGGTAAAAGTTTGCTGGAATTAATTGATTCAGAAAGGCCCATCGATAAAGCTGAATTAAATGAAAGGCTCTCGCCAGCGATTGTATTAGTTGTGCTGGTTTTATTGGCGTTGTCAATTTCAAAATCTTCACCTAGGAATGGCAAATATGGTAGTTTAATATTGGGCGTTCTTATTTATATATCCTATTTGTACCTTTTGTTTATTGCAGTATCATTAATAGCCAATCAAAAAATACCATCGTGGGTTGGAGTGTGGTGGGTACATGCTGTTTTTATTGTCTATGCTATGCAAAGAATTTATAAAGTTGACAATCCCTATGGCAAGCGATCGGTTAGATAATATATATGTTTACAACTCTAAATAAATACATATTCAAATCCATAAGTATGGGTATTTTTCTATCGGCATCTGTGTTTTTGGCCTTATTAGTATTAATAGGGTTCATTCAACAAATGAACGCAGTTGGTAAAGGCGCGTATACGATTGGCGGAGCGCTTTTTTATACTATGCTTAATATCCCAAGCAATATATATGATACGTTTCCAGTGAGTGGTGTAGTAGGAGTAATGGTTGGATTAGGAGCATTGGCAGCAAATTCAGAACTTGTTGTTATCCAAACGGTTGGAACTAGTCGTATAAAGATTGCTTGGTTAACAATTATAACATTGGTTTTATGGTTGATTCCTTTATCAATTGTTGGAGAGTACATAGTCCCACCTGCGAAGATTATGGCTGAATCATATAGAAATACAAAGCTCACTAAAAATATTGGAATTGGAGTAAATACGGGTGTTTGGGTAAGAGATGGCAATATTATTTTTAATGCAACTCCGGTAGGGAATGTTTATGATATTAGAAATAAAAATATTATAATGAATGATGTGACTGTCTATGAGTTGGATAATAGCTTGCAAGTTGCCAAGGTCTCCAAAGCAGAAAAAGCGCAACATTTTGGTGATCATTGGCAATTAACAAATATTGAAGTAACTAAATTTGTTGAGGCGGGAGTCACAAGTCAGGTATTAGAGTCTCAATCTTGGCCATCTCGTATTGAACCTGAAATATTAAGTATTACACATTCAAGAGCCAAGCATTTGAGCATAAGGGATATTATTAAGTATAAGAACTTTCAAGCAGTCAAAGAAGATACTCCTATTAAATACGACATTGCTTTGTGGTCAAAATTAACCTATCCGCTATTGGTTATTGCGATTGCAATAACTGGTTTACCATTTATATTTGGATTGGTTCGTTCAGGAGGTTTAGGTCAACGACTGTTAATAGGTATGTTGATAGGCATGACGCTGTATTATTTGAATCGCATATTATTAAATGTAGGAGAAGTGTTTCACGTGCACCCTATATTCATTACTGCATTACCTGTATCTGCTATTTTGGTTTCAGTCCTGCTCTATTTAAAAACAAATAAAATTTCGTAATTATTATTTGTCTTCTGTACTAATTGTGGTGGATTGGCTTGAGATATCCATCCATGATTGATTGTTTTTAGATATAAGTTTCCAAAACAATCCTGCCCCTATTAATATTGTAGAAAGAACTCCAATTAGAAATCTAAAAATTGCTTGAAACCAAGTAAGATTAGATTGATTGACATTATTCGGCACTATTTTTATTTTCCAAGCCCTCATCCCCAAGGTTTGGCCGCCGATTTTCCATGAATAAGAATAATATAATACAAGCTCCAATAATATTAAGATGTCAAACCATAAGGTGTGTTGGTCGACAATTGTTCCATTTCTAACAAGCATAACTATTAATGAAGTAAGTATAAAAACACCAGTAATTGGAAAGAGGTCGTATAAGAAGGCGGCAAAGTGCTTCCAAATGGAGGTTTTATTCATATGTAGATCTAGTAAAAAATTAGTATTTTATATCTTTTTCATTAAATATTGCTTAAAAAAATCCAAAATTTAATGAAAAAAAAGCTAATTAAATTAAAAAAATCATTGTATAAAAACCAAATAAAGACTTTTCTTTTTAGTTAAAGAATTGTATTCTAGGCAGTCTTAAAGTTCAGTGCAGATGTTAATGTGAGATTTTTAAAAGAAAATCCATAAAATAACATTTGATTTCCTTAAACAGAAATAGAGTGAAAACACGGTATGTTTAGTCCTAATAAAAGTAAAGTTATACTCAATAAAATAACCATGAGTGTTGTTTTATTATTGATGGTAAGTAGTTTAAATGCCCAACAGTTAAATACAGCAGTTCAAGTGACGGTTGATACAAATAAAGCGTCAGCAAATGCACAAGTAAGAATAGATAAGTTGAATGATCAAACAGATGATTTAACTGGCAAATACAGAAATGTATTAAATGAGATTGAAAGTTTGAGAGCTTACAATAAGCAGCTTGAAGCTGTGGTTAGTGATCAAAATCAACAAATTAGTTCCATTCAATTACAGATGACAACATTGGAAAAAACTAATCGAGGCGTTGTTCCTATGATTATAGAGATGGTGGATGCTTTAGGTCAGTTAGTTGAAGCAGATCTTCCTTTTAGAAAGCAAGAGAGATTGGATAGAGTCGCTAGATTGGAAGCAATGTTAGATACGGCTGATGTGACGACTGCTGAAAAATACAGAAAAGTAACAGAGGCTTATGGAATTGAACTTGATTATGGTTCAACTGTGGGTTCTTATAGTGGTAATCTTCCTAGTGGCAAAAAAGTCGATTTTTTGCGTGTGGGTAGAGCGACTTTAATCTATCAGACACTTAACCAAGAGGTTTCGGGCTGGTGGGATACAAATCAAGGGAAATTCGTTGAATTAGATAGACAGTATAATTCCGAAATAAAAGAAGCTATCCGTATCGCTAAAAAACAAGCTTCACCTGATTTAGCTGGTTTGCCTATTTTGGCTGCTAAAGCTGCAGGAGGCGAGTAACATGAGATTAATAAATATGAATAAAATCGCAATCGTTGTTATGGCTTCTATTATTGCTTTTCAACCAGCCTCAGCTTTAACATTAACTGAATTGGTTGACAAAGTAAGAAAATCTGCAACAGAAAGTTCTGCAGAAAACAAACAAAGAGTGGCTGAATTTAAAAATAAAAGAAATCAACAACAAGCACTGTTAACTAATGCAAGAAATACATTAAAAGCTTTAGAGGCTAGAACAGATGCATTAAAACTTGAGTTTGATAACAATGAAAAATCTTTAGTTGAGTTAGCAACAGTATTACGTGAGAGATCTGGTAACCTTGGCGAAATGCAAGGCAGTGTAAAAATACTTTCAGGCGACATGAGAAGCCGAGTACAAAACTCGTTAACCAGTGCTCAATTTAATGATAGAGCTGCATTTTTGGCAGAATTAGCTGCAAAAAGTGAGTTGCCGACTATCGAAGATTTAAAGAGCTTATGGTATGAAATGACACGTGAGATATCTGAGCAAGCTAAAGTTGTTAAATTTACTGCACCTGTTTTAAATGGTGAAGGTGAAATTGAGGAAAATGTTGATGTGATTCGTTTAGGTGCATTTAATGCATTTGATATGGATGGAAACTTCTTAACATGGTCTTCTGAAGGTTTAACTGATAACGGTGTTTTATATAGATTGCCAAAACAACCTACTGGCAAATATAAAGGTTTGGCAGAAGCTTTTGTTAAGGCTGCTCCAGGATCTGTCGTCCATGCGCCAATAGATTATACTAAAGGTACAATTTTACAAATGGTTGTTCAAACACCAAGTGTTAAAGATAAAATCAAACAAGGTAAATTAGTGGGTTATGTTATTATTGGTTTAGGCATATTTGGATTGTTGTTAGCATTCTGGAAATTTTTATCACTATTCTTTAGTGGATCAAAAATTAACCGCCAATTGAAGAATACAACGCCAAACAGAAATAATGCATTAGGAAGAATTATGCAGGTATATACTGAAAACCCAGATTCGGATATTGAAACTATGGAGCTTAAAATGGATGAAGCTATTCTAAGAGAAACAGCTCCTTTAGAAAGTGGATTGTCATTTATTAAAGTTATGTATGTAATTGCACCATTATTAGGTTTATTAGGAACCGTTGTTGGTATGATTGCAACATTCCAAATGATTACATTATTTGGTACAGGCGATCCTAAATCAATGGCTGGTGGTATATCGCAAGCTCTAGTAACAACAGTGTTAGGTTTAGTAGTGGCTATCCCATTAACTATTCTTCATTCTGTTTTACAGTCAATGGCAAGAAAACAAACGCAAGTGCTTGAAGAGCAAAGTGCAGGTATTATTGCTAGAATGGCGGAGAAATAAAATGTTTTACCAGTTAAAAGAAGCCTGGTATAAAATTCTTAGTTTTATTGACATGGGTGGCCCAGTATTATGGGCCATCATGGCGGTTTTGTTTTTTATGTGGCTTATGATTGTAGAAAGGCTCTGGTTTTATACAATAGTATTTCCTAAGCAAAGAAAAGCGACACTTCAAATTTGGAGTGAAAGATCAGATACAACTAGTTGGTTCGCAAAAAGAATACGAGAGCAATATATCTCTGAGGCTAATATACGTCTTCGATCAGGTTTAGGTTTCTTAGATGCACTGGTAGCCATTAGTCCTTTGCTGGGCTTATTTGGAACAGTGTATGGTATGTTGAATGTGTTTGATATTATGGCGATGGAAGGAACATCTAATGCACGTGCTATGGCTGGAGGTGTTGCAAAGGCAACAATTCCAACAATGGCAGGTATGATAGCGGCGTTATCTGGTGTATTTTTCACGACGTATTTTAAACAAAAAGCAACGACAGAAACTGAACATTTAGAAGATTCAATGCATGGCCATTGAGTTTTAATTAAAAATAGTAAATTGAACTAATGACAATTTAATTTGTCATTTAATTTATAAAATAAAGAATAAATAATAGAGGTCTAGAAATGAGACGTAGACATTTTCATGAAGATGAAGCAGAAATTAATATCACACCAATGTTGGATGTGGTTTTCATCATGTTGATATTTTTTATTGTAACCACATCTTTTGTAAAAGAAACGGGTGTTTCAATAAATCGACCATCAGCATCAACTGCTCAAAAAGTTAAAAAAGGTAACATACTTGTCGCAATAAAAGACACAGGTAAAATTTGGATCAATAAGAGAGAAGTTGACTTGAGAGCTGTGCGAGCAGTAGTTGAAAAAATGCATGCAGAAAACCCTGAGGGTTCGGCTGTTATCATCGCTGATAGAGGTTCAAGAACAGGTGATTTGGTGACAGTCATGGATCAAATTAAAGCAGCCAAAGTAGAAAAAATATCGATTGCTGCAACAAAAGCAGAATAATCTGAGGTTATAAAATTATGAGTTATTTAACAAGAAGCAGTACCTCAGTTATACCAGCAGTAGTCATTACATTTTTTCTTTTTATTGGCATGCATTGGTTGGTTAACAGCTCTAATCATGATAAGCCTGGTGATGACGATCAGATATCTATTGATTTTTCTCCCGTTAAGATAGATGAAGATATCACTAAAAAGCAAAGAGCCATTCCAAAAAAACCACCGCCACCTAAAGAGCCACCACCGCCACCTAAGATGAATGTTCAACAAAATCAACAGGTGGTCAATAATATGCCAACTCCAACTGTGCCTGCGTTAGATTTAGGTGTGGGTGGGGATGGGCCGTTTCTAGGGGCTATGGGATCAGGAATTGATATGGGTAAAGACGGTGGTATTATACCCATTGTTACTATTGCTCCAAATTATCCTAGAAAAGCAGCCATTGCGAAAATTGAAGGTTGGGTGGAGATCAGTTTTACAATTACTGAAACAGGTACTGTAATTAATCCAAAAGTGGTCAACTCCAAACCCAGAAGAATTTTTGATAGAGAAGCGATTAGGGCCATATTAAAATTTAAATTTAAACCAAAAATTGAAGATGGTGTCGCTAAAACACAATTTGCATCTCAGATTATTGATTTTAAACTAGCGGAATAATTAAATATTATGAATAAATCCTTACAATATGCATTAGTAATTCTTTTAAGTTTCAATTCTGTTTCAGTTCTTGCTGGTTCAATTAAAACAGGCAATCCAAAGCGTGAAAGATCAAACTCTGAAGCAATGACAGAACTGATTTATAAGAAATTTGTCAAGATGCAAGAATTGATTGCTGAAGAGCAGTATGTTGAAGCAAGAGCAGGTCTTGAACAGTTAACACAAAGAAGAATAAATAGTTTTGAAAGAGCTAAAATTAATCAATTTATTGGTTGGATTGATTCCGCTGAAGAAAAATTCGTAGCGGCATCTAAAAGATTGCAAATTGCGATAGATGCAGATGCATTATCTGATCAAGCTCATTTCAGTATTATGTTACAAAAAGCTCAAATGCTTGCAGGAGATGGTAAGTATCAGGATTCAATCAATGCACTGAAAGAATACTATAAAGTCGTTGATGAAATAAAAGATTCAACATTTTATTTTGAAGCCAGTATCTATGCACAAATGGATAAGTTTCGACTTTCAATCAATGCCTTGAAAAAAGCTATAAGTCTTGAAGATAAGCCAAATGAATCTTGGCATTATTTATTATATAACTTGCATATGCAATTATCTGAATTCAAGGAAGCTGCTGTTGCTCTTGAAGATTTAATTAAAATTAATCCCAATAAAGAAACCTACTGGACTAAGTTGTCAGAAATTTATTTTTCTTTGAAGAAAGATGATGAAGCCTTGGCTGTTTTAGCTGTTGCTGATAAAAATGGAATGATTACTGATGAAAAAGGAAGGATGCGTTTATTTAAAATGTATGCTTTTTTAGGCAACCCATATAAAGCTGGAAAAGTATTAGAGAAAGGCTTGAATGATGGAGTTGTTAAACCTAGTTACAAAAAATGGGATGATTTGGGCAGAACATGGTATTCTGCTGCGGAAATGGATAGTGCTCTTAATGCCTATAATCAAGCCAGTAAGTTGGCCACAGATGGAAAAATTGATTTCCAGCGTGCTTATATCTATTTTGATAGAGAAGATTGGCCAAAAACTAAACAAGCTTTACTAGCTGCTATAGAAAAAGGTGGCTTGAAAGATAAAAAAATCGGCACCTCTTGGTTGTTACTTGGGATGGCTGAAAGTGAGATGAATAATCAAGCTGGAGCAATTAAAGCGCTTAGACAAGCAATGAAATATTCGAATACTAGAAGCAATGCTTCACAATGGATAGATCATATAGAGAAGTCATCTAAAGCAGAAAAAGCTAGAATTGCAGCAGAACAAGCGATCGCGGCAGAAAATGAAGCCAATGCGATTGATGGTTAACTATTAGTTTTTATACAAAAATATAGAATGAAAAATCAAAGCAGTAATATTAAATATATTACTGCTTTTTTTTATGTTTTGAAATTAGAAAAAGGATTGTCCAAAAACACTATTAACAGTTATCAATCAGATTTAAAGCAATTTTTATCATTTATAGATATTAATAATATCCAATTGCTTAAGGTAAATAAAAATAATATTCAAGACTATATAGTATTTCTTAACCAACAAAAATTAGCAGCTAAAAGTGTGACAAGAAAACTTTCATCTGTTAAACAGTTTT
>Ga0316204_10008074_pt1 | contig 14923 bp, 11 predicted proteins | sample 6monrhotite_MG_2_FD_205661 | JGI IMG/M metagenome (GOLD analysis project Ga0316204, IMG submission 205661) | Microbial mat bacterial communities from mineral coupon in-situ incubated in ocean water Damariscotta River, Maine, United States -... | ecosystem: Environmental > Aquatic > Marine >...
ATTATGGGCACTTCCCCATCTGCATAGCCAAGACCCAGTACAGTTTTTCGACAGACCCGGAACTGCGCGGCGCGCCCAGTGGGCACGCGGTACCGGTCCGCGAGGTCAGGCTGTCTGGCGGGGCGGAGTTCCTGGTCGTCGTTTGCGGTGACATCATGACCATGCCCGGCTTGCCGCGAACACCGGCGGCGACCAACATTCACATTGATGAAGACGGACGGATTGCCGGGTTATTCTAAGCCGTTAAGTAGATCGTCCCTCGAGCGCCAGACGTCTGGGGGACGATCTGCCAACTGCCGTTGGAATCCCGGCAGGCGCGGCCTGTTGAGGGTTCGGTTTTGCCGTCTATGGTAATGGTCGATTCAAAATCACGGCAATCCTTGCCATTGACCTTCTTGACGCTGGTTGGCGTTGTCGAGCCGGAATGTCCTGAATCCGGATTATTCCAATGCAAGGCTTGCCCCGACGGGTTGCTTTCAAGGGCGTTCTGAGCCGTCTGATTGGCTTTGAGCCTGTCGGCCTCATCCAGGGCCTTGCCGGCTTCACTGCCAAGCCAGCCGCCACCAAGGGCACCGAGCGTAATGCCGACCAGCCGTCCATCGCCTTTCCCGACCTGGGCACCAAGGACGGCCCCGACACCGGCACCAATAATGGTCCCAAAAGTCTGCTTTTCGTTGCCTTCGGCACAGGCGCTAAGGATCAGAACCGCCAGGGCGGCTATTGATAATAATTTTTTCCTCATGGATGATCCTCGATTGCCAAAAAAAGGGTTAACGAAGGATTTCGTCACTTTAGAAAATAGAATTACTGACGATAAACGTCAAACCAATCAACATACCCAATAGAAATCCACTGGAAATTTTGACGAGTACAATTGCTTTTGTTTTGATCATGGTCGCCTCCCATTCTGGTTAGCTGAAAGTCAGACTCTTCTGAGTCACGAAAAATCATACTCACACAGGCGGGGATGAGTCAAAATTTTTTCAAAATATTTTCATCCGGCCCTGTCGCTAGTGCGAGTCGGCAAACTTGAATCCCACGTTGTCATCGTCGGCTTTCAGATCGTACATGGCTTTGTCCGCCATCTCCAGAAGGGTTTCTGGGGACTCGGCGTGATCGGGGTATATGGTAATGCCGATGCTGGCGCCGATGCGCGCCTCCGCGCCATCCACTTTGAAGGGCTCGCTCAAGGATTGGGTCAGTTTCTCGCAGGTGCGGATAATTGATTTCTGATCAACAATATCTGGCATGATGATGACGAACTCATCGCCGCCGAAACGTGCCAGGGTGTCGCTGGCGCGGACACTTTTTCTCATTATTTCAGCAACATTCTGCAAGGCATGATCACCGGCCTTGTGCCCGAGCCGGTCGTTAATCTGCTTAAAGTCATTCAGATCGATAAACATGACAGCGACTTTGGCTCCACTTCGCTTGGCCCTGGCTAGTTCCTGGACCAGGCGGTCGCGCATCAGGTTACGGTTGGGAAGGCCGGTTAACGGGTCATGGCCCGCCTGATGCAAGGCCTTTTCCTCTGCCCGTTTGCGCTGTGTAACGTCATGGGCAACGAGCAGCAGGCGCTTTTCGTTGTCGATGTCGATGATTTCTCCGTTGAAGACGCATTCGATGGCCTCGCCGCTCTTGATAATGACAGTACCTTCAAAATCATGAATTTTTTTGTCTCGCATGATTGATCTGAGTAAATCTCCCCGTTGCCTGAAATTTTGCCACAGACCCAGTTCGGCAACTGTTTTGCCAATCACTTCTGCACGCTCATAACCAGTGGCGGCGCACCAGTGATCATTGACCTCGTAAAGAAGGCCATCTTCAATACCGGCAATGGAAAGCGAAGCCGGGCTTAAATTGAAGGCTTTGGAAAAACGTTCCTCGGACTGCCGCAGGGCTTTTTCGGCAAGCCTGCGTTCGGATATGTCTGTGTAGCTTGTGACGAAACCACCATTGGGCATAGGTTGGCCGCGGATTTCAAGGACGGTGCCGTTGGGCATTGTGCGTTCAAAGTTATGAGGTTCAAATTTTTTAGCTCGTCCGACCCGCTCGCGGACCTGTTCCTCGATATCCCCAGGGCCGTATTCACCGCGTTCGGCATTGAAGCGAATAAAAGATTCAAAGGGGGCACCCAATTTAAAGCGGTCAGGAGGGAAATCTAAAAGTTCCAGGAAACGTGGATTAAAACCGATCATATTCAGGTCTGCGTCGACCATGGAAATGCCCTCGTCCATATTGCCCAGTGCGGTTTCCAGGATTTTCTTTTTTGTGGAGAATTCATCCTGGCGTATCAGATATAGCCACAATAACCACGCCAGAATGCCGGAAATTACCAAGGCGAGGAGGATGGTAAATTTAAAGATCAATGGCGACATTTCCGCTATCGTCATCGCCGTCGGCATCAGCGCGATCTGCCACTGTCTGTTGGCCACCTTTAGCGTGCGCGTTACGGTTAAGGGGGTAAGCGTATTGATTGTTCCCAGATTGAAAATCGGTTTTCCACTGTCTGATATTTGATAGGCGTAGGTGAGGCCCAGATCGTGTTCCAGGGCGGCCTGAACAAGCGGGGCGATGCGGAAGACAAGGTTGATAAATCCTTCAGGGTTATTTTTTGTGCCAAGCGGGATATAAACAGCAATTCCCTTCCCGCCCTGGGCCAACTCAATGGGGCGGGTGGCTTGAGTTTTTTGTAGTATTACAGACTCGGCGAGTAGAGGGGCCGCCACCGGGTGGGCCTTCAGGTCAAGCCCGATGGCCTTCTGGTTTCCTTGCTCAGGCGTTACCCATCTGATGATCCCGTCGCTATCGACCCAGTTAATGGCTTGAAAATCAGGGAACAGCTTGTGGAATGACAAGGCCTGGCTTCGGAAATTTTCAGGCGTGTTAATTTGGCCAGCGTTCCATTCATGGCGCAAGTGTTCGCCAATTGCGAAGCGGGTCGCTATGTAGCTTTCCAGTCTGACCGCCAGTTGTTCGGCGACGATGGCCCCGCTGTTGCGTGCCTGGCGTATCTGGTCGTTTTCGGTAAGTTGCCGAACCCAGAATATGGCAATACAGAGCAGGACAAACACTGCAGCGGGGATGAGGTTGCTTCTTTTCACACGTATATACCTTTAAATTGCATGCGCTTATTGAACTATAGCGGGTATATTGCAAAATAATCCATCGGGCATTCGTATCGCGGGGGTCCCTGACTTTATTCGGGCCGATTTGTAACAATCAACCTCAATGTTTTGGTCGGCAAGGGGAGTATCAACATAGGGTTGGATAATCCCTTCAACTTTAAGATCGCTCGTGGTCCCGGGTATGGCACAGACGACAACCGACTTGATCGGCGAGTCCAGTTTCACCCAGCGAGTGGATTTCTGGTCAAACTCGAGGCTATGCATCCTTTGACACAGGGGCAGCGAACGGGTCGCATCAGGGACGCCGCTTCGCCAAATGAGAATGGCGGCAGACATCGTTGCGGCGCTTAAAAGCAGAATTGTCAGTATCGTTCTCATCATACTAGCACTGATGATAGGCCAGCTTCCGGGTAACGGCTACTTTTTAGAGAACTGTTGTCATGATGAAAATGAAAAGAGGGTTTTTATCCGCCCGATTGTTCGTTGCCCATATACTTGGCCCTGAGCCACGGGCCGAGTGGGGACTGGTCATAGCCATTGTTGGCGACGTAATCGAAGACACCATGGAAAATCAGGGGCTCGGCATAACCGGGCATGCGAAAGACCTCATCGGCCTGATCGTCGCGGAATTCGATGGTCGGGGTGCCGGTTACCCTGTGGGCACGGGCAAGTTTGGCCTCGGACAGGGCTGTGCCGTCGAAATCAAGCATCGGGTGTTCGCCGCGCATGTTCAACAGCACCACATAGAAGTTTTGGCGGATAAAGTGGACCGTGCCTTCGATCTTCAGGTTGACCTCATGAATTTTCTCGCAATACACACAGCCCAATTGTTCCCAGAAGATGGCCAGGATTTTATTTTGCGCGCTTGCCGCCTTAAGGTCTTGCGATAGGTCGCCGGTGGTCTTGTTAAACCAGGGTTCTGTGTGCAGTCCTTCAGCAGTCAGATTAGCATTCGTCTGTTCGGCCATCCCGACACCGGGGGCGAAAATCAGAAGGCCAAATAACATGGCTATAAGCTGGAAGCGGGTGCGCAACATATCGGCGTTCTCGATTGTTGTTTTCGGGAACGTTTTTCTAGCCTGAACGGGGCATCTATTAAAGGCTTAACAGGGCAGGCTCACAAACAAGTGAAACTCAGGAGTTAGTCCTTGCTGGCCTGTTCTTCGGCGATTTTGGCGTGGACTTCCACCATATCCAAGCCCTGTGCCTGGGTGACGATGTCGACAAGGGCGCTTTCGGGTAGGGCCCCGGCCTGGCTGAACAACAACACCTTCTCACGCATGATTGCCAGTGTCGGTATTGACTGAATGCCAAACTGGGCAGCGATTTCCTGCTGCGCTTCGGTGTCGCATTTGGCGAAAACGATATCTTCATGAAGGGCGGAAACTTTCTCGAAAGTCGGGCCGAACATCTTGCACGGACCACACCATTCTGCCCAAAAGTCGATGACAACCATATCGTTTTCCATGATTGTCGTTTCAAAATTTTCAGCCGTTAATTCGATGGTGGCCATGGTCGTGCTCCCTTTAGAAAGAAATGCCGGACAACATGAATGTTGCCCGGCATGTCGCGATTAAGTCAGCAGTGGATTAGTGAACTTTGATGGTTTCGAACTTTCCGCCTTTGACTTCAAGTTCCTTGTAGGTACCAAGCACTTCACCAATGGCGTTGAATTCAACGTTGGTGGCCCCGACATAATCGATATCACCGCCACTTTTCAGAATTTTCAAGCCCTTGGCGATTTCACCGGGCATGATTTTTTCTCCCGGCGCGTTAGCTACCATCATCAGTTTGGACTGAATGGCTGCCCGATCTGAAGACCCGGCGGCTTGCATGGCGAGGGCGAGCAGGGCACCTGCGTCATAGGATTCAGCGGTGAAAGGTCCGCCTTTCTTGATGCCGGATTTTTCACCTATCATCTGGAACGAAATCGCGCCTTTGGATTCTGCGCCCGGCAAGGTGCCGATTGCGCCGTTGAGGTCTTTACCGATGGCTTCAATGAGGCTGTCACCGATCATGCCATCGGCAAGGATGAACTTGTCGAAGGCACCGCTGTCCAGCGATGCCTGGATGATGCCCTTGCCACCTTGATCAAGGTAACCGAACACGGCCAGATACTTGGAACCCGCAGCCGACAAAGCGCCGACTTCGGCGGCGTAATCGGCTTTGCCATCTTCATGGGCGGCGGTGATTGATATTTTGCCACCGACGGCTTTGAAAGCGGATTGGAAACTGTCAGACAGTCCCTTGCCGTAATCGTTGTTGGTGAAGGTGACGGCGACATCCATGATGCCGCGGCTTTTCAACACGGCGGCCAGGACTTCACCCTGACGGGCATCGGACGGCGAGGTGCGGAAGAAGAATCCTTTATCCTTGATCTTGGAAAGCCCCGGCGATGTTGCCGAAGGGGAAACCATGACCACACCGTTGGGGACGGCGACATTGTTGGCGACGGCGCCGGTGACACCGGAACAATCTGCGCCCATGATAGCGACAACCTTGTCAGACGAAATCAAGCGTTCGGCGGCGGCGGTTGCGGCGGCACTATCAACGCAGGTTGAATCGGCGCGGATCGAAACTATTTTCCTGCCGCCTAACAACAAGCCAGAATCAGAGGCCTCTTTGAAAGCCAGTTCGGCTGAAGCGGCCATGTCCGGGGTTAGCGATTCAATGGGGCCGGTATAGCCCAATAAAACGCCGACTTTAATATCATCCCCGGCCGCTATGGCCGAGCCTGTCATTGCCATTGCAGCGGCAAGCAGAGTCGATGCTAAAAGCAGTTTCTTCATGGTATCCTCCTTGTTAAATAGGTTGGGTTTTTTGTTTATAGGGTGTGAAAATATCGGGCCCTATCATAGGCATTTTATTATCTGTCGATCTATCCCTTATTTGTGTCCGGGCCTTGTGACTTCTGGCAATATGCCGCCGGGATTAAAGCGCATGACCAGCAATAGAACGAGTCCCATCATAAACAGCCGCATATGTTGCGCCGAATTTATCAGGTGAATACGGATAGGGCTGTCCTGGCCCATCCAACTTGTCCCATGGTCCATTAACCACAACCCCACCGGTTCAGCTTCGATCCAGATAAACCAGATCAGAAAGGCGCCCAGCACCGAGCCCAGGTTATTGCCCGATCCTCCGACGATGACCATGACCCAAATCAGGAAGGTATAGCGTAGGGGATTGTAAGCCGCAGGGGTCAGTTGCCCATCCAGGGTCGTCAGCATGGCCCCGGCGATGCCGACGACCGCCGAACCGATGATAAAGACCTGTAGATGGCGTCCGGTGACGTTCTTGCCCATGGCGGCGGCGGAAACTTCGTTGTCGCGAATGGCCCGCATCATGCGACCCCAGGGTGAATTCAGGGCCATCACGCTCATGCTCAAGATGATCAGCAGAACGCCTGTGAAAAGACCGGCGTAGCAAAGTTTGACGAAAATGCCGGAATGTTCGATGACCAGGGTCGATAAATGACTTGCCCGCTCGCTTGACGACAAACCTTCCAGAACGCTTGAATTCAACCATTCAACCCAACCGATAAAGCTGTCGCTTTTTTGTAAATCAATTTCGTAAGGCACCGGGCGGGGTAAACCGGCGACGTTTTTGACGCCGCGCGTGAGCCAGTCTTCATTTTTTAAAATGGCGATGATGATTTCCGAAATGCCCAAAGTGGCGATGGCCAGATAGTCCGAGCGTAAGCCCAGCGCGATCTTGCCGACAATCCAGGCGCCGCCAGCGGCAAGCAGCCCCCCTGCGACCCAGGAAAGCAGGATCGGCAGGCCTAACCCGCCCAAATAACCGGTCAGGGCCGGGTTGACGGCCTCGATATCGGCGATGGCGGGATCAGAGAAATACCGGGTCGCGAAAATACCGATCAGGATTATCCCCGACAAAGCCATGACCCTGAAACTGCCCTTTGGAATTTTTCTGTAGGCAATAACGGCGGCGGCTATGCTCGCCAGCATCAAGACTGCCCCCATGAACAGGTTTGATCCCCCCGCCACCCAGGCTTCCGGCACCGGGGCTTTCGATACCAGCATGGCGGCGACGCCCCCCAGTGCGGCAAAGCCCATGGTGCCGACATTAAACAAGCCCGCATAACCCCACTGAATGTTGACGCCAAGCGCCATGACAGAGGAAATCAGGCACAGGTTGAGGATCGTCAGCATCAACGGCCATGACTGAGCCTGGCCGACGATCAACAGTAAAACCGCCATCACCGTGAAAGACATGATTGCCCGCCGGGTATTGCTCATACGGAGTCTCCTTTGAGGATGCCTGTCGGGCGAATCAACAGCACCAGAACCAGAATGATAAAAGAGACGGCGAATTTATAGTCAGTGGACAGCAACTGGACCAACCCGTCGGGGGCCCAGCTATCGGGAAGCAGATATTTAAAGAACTTCTTATAGGCGTAAGAAATGCCGACTTCCGAAAAGGCGACGACAAAACCGCCGATAATAGCGCCAACGGGTTTGCCGATGCCGCCGACAATGGCAGCGGCGAAAAATGGCAGCAGTAGTTGAAAATAGATATAGGGCTTGAAGCTTTTATCAAGGCCGTAAAGGGTTCCGGCAATGGTCGCCAGAGCCGCCGTGATAATCCAGGTCACCATCACCACCCGTTCCGGATCGACGCCAGACAGCAAGGCCAGATCTTCGTTATCGGAATAGGCGCGCATGGCTTTACCGGTGCGGGTGCGTTGCAGGAACCAAAACAGGGCCAGCACCAGAACCAAGGCGATGCCTATGGTCAGGCCCTGGCTGACCTTAATGGCCAGGCCTTCCCCAAGGCCGGTCATTTCCTTGAAGGTACGGGCTTTGATGATGAACCGTTCACCATCAAGGAAACGCTGATCGTTGGGGCCAATAATAAAACGGATGACGCCGTTGAGCACATACATGACGCCGATTGATGCGATGACGAAGACGGCTGAGGAACTGCGCCTGCTGCGGTAGAATTTGTAGACTGTCTTGTCAGTGAACAGGGCAACACCGATGGTGATGGCGATGGCGGCGGGCAGGGCCAGCAGGGCTGTCGGCAATGGCCCGAAGCTAACCCCGACGGATTGCAGCCACCAGGTTATCAGCACGGTGACCATGGTGCCGAAAGCCATCAGGGCCGAGTGGGCGAAATTGGCAAAGCGCAAAATGGCGTAAACCATGGTCACACCCAACGCGCCAAGCGCCAGTTGGGAGCCATAGGCCAGCCCCGGCAGGATGACGAAATTCGTCAGCAGGACGATGGCGTTCAGTATATCAGTCAAAACTTCTAGCCCCCTAGAAACGCACGCCGGACTTCCGGGTTGGCCAACAAGGCCGCGCCGCTATCCGTAAACTTGTTTTCACCGGTCACCAGGACAAAGCCGGTGTCGGCTATATTCAAGGCCTGACGGGCATTTTGTTCGACCATCAGGATGGCAATACCAGTCTGCTTGATCTCCAGAATACGCTCGAACAACTCGTCCATGACGATGGGCGATACCCCCGCCGTCGGTTCGTCCAGCATCAGCACCTGCGGTTGGGTCATCAGCGCCCGTCCGACGGCAACTTGCTGGCGCTGGCCACCGGAAAGTTCGCCCGCTGGCTGATCGCGCTTGGCCTTCAAAGCGGGAAACAACTCGAAGACATGATCCATAGTCTTGAAAATGTCGTCGCGGCGCAAGAAAGCCCCCATTTCCAGATTTTCCTGCACCGTCATGGAGGTAAAGACATTGTTCGTTTGTGGCACGAACGCCATCCCTTGCTTGACCCTGTCTTGCGGTGAAAGGGTGGTGATGTCCTCGCCGCCCAAGGTGACGCTTCCCTGACTTAAGGTGAGCATGCCGAACAGGGCCTTCATGGCGGTCGATTTACCGGCCCCGTTGGGACCGACGACGACGGCTATTTCACCTTTGTCGACGGAAATATTACAACCGTGCAGGATATTTGCACCGCCATAGCCACCGCTTAAATCTTTACCGTTTAAAAAACTCACTTTAAGAAATCGCCCCAACTTTATTCTTAAGCCCGGTCCCGAGATAAGCCTCGATGACGTTTTCGTTTGATTTGACTTCCGCCGCCGTGCCTTCCATCAGAACCCTGCCTTCGGCCATGACGACGACTGGGTCGCATAGCCGGGAAATGAAGTCGATATCGTGCTCGATCATGCAGAAGGTATAACCGCGTTCCTTGTTCAAACGGATGATGGCATCGCCGATTTCATTGAGCAGGGTGCGGTTGACCCCCGCGCCGACTTCATCCAGAAGCACCACTTTGGCGTCGACCATCATGGTGCGGCCCAGTTCCAGAAGCTTTTTCTGGCCGCCCGAAAGGTTGCCTGCCGGTTCTTCTGCCAAGTGGCCGAGGTTAAGGAATTCGATGACCTCGTCGGCTTTGTCGTGAATGGCTTTCTCTTCGGCAGCCACCTTGGCGCGATGGAACCAGGTATTGATCAGCTTTTCGCCCAATTGATTGCCCGGCACCATCATCAGGTTTTCACGCACGGTCAGGGATGAAAATTCGTGGGCGATCTGGAAGGTGCGCAAAAGTCCTTTGGCAAAAAGTTCGTGCGGCTTCATGCCGGTGACATTTTCACCATCGAGAATGACGCAACCCGCCGACGGCGCAAAGATGCCTGCGACAAGATTGAACAGTGTCGTCTTGCCAGCCCCATTGGGGCCAATAAGCCCGGTAATAGTGCCTTTCTTAATGTCGAAGCTGGCACCATCAACCGCCCGCAAGCCACCAAAGTGAAGGGCAACGTCTTTAAGATTAATCATGGGGCGCAAGCTAGCATTTAGGCTGCGCGGGTGTAAATCATCAGTTGTGCTGGGCGTTTTGTTTTCAAACCGGTGTCGGTTGAGCAGTCTCAGGCCATTCAGCCCCCCACGACACTGGCATCGCCGAAGCCTGTAAGGTCGGACGTGGCGTCGAACGCCAGGATTATGTCTCCAGTGCTGTATAAGCTTCCCGCAGTGTCGCTCTGAATAAAAAGATTGGTCTTGCCGTCAGTTGTGCCGAACTGCACCATCGTTCCGGCAACGACTTGGATGTTGTTGGTACTCCATGTGGCGTCGCTAAGGGCCGCGCCTGCGTCGGCAAAGCCGGAAGCTCCGACATTTGTGAGGGTGTTGGCGGCATCCATTTCGGCTTCAGTAATAGTGCTCAGGCCGGAAAGGTCGATAATATCGCCTTCGGAGACCTTGAAGTCGGTGAGAACATCGATCCAGATATTCTTAACCGTATCGCTGGTGGTCGTATAAATGAATGTGTCGGCTCCGGTTCCGCCTGTCAGCGTATCCTTCCCGGTTCCGCCAGTAAGAAAATCGTTGCCTGCACCGCCGTTGAGGGTATCGTTGTTATTGCCTCCTAACAGGGTGTCCACTCCGCCGCCGCCGTTGAGCGTATCGACGCCGGTAAAGCCGGTGATGGTGTCGTTGCCGCCGGTTCCCGTGAAGGCGGTTCCGGTCGTGTTTGTCGTGGTGATGTTGTCGATGCTGGTCATCGTCGAGCCGGAAAAGTCCAAGGTGGTTTCTGCCGTGGTCAGAGTATCGGAACCGGTATTGCCGGTGATTGTCGCCACGACGGCATTGTTCGTCTGGTTGATCTGCAGGGAATTTGCCCCATTGCCAGCGAACTGGATTGTGGCGATGCCACTGGTCACATTGTTGGCGATTGAATAGGTTCCAGTTTCGTTAAAGACGATTTGATCGTCGGTGCCGCCACCGGAAATGGCAGCGGTCGAAAGATTGGTTCCGCCATCAATTGTCAAAGTGCTGGTGCCTGCACCCCCATCGATCGTGACGGTGTCAATATTGGACAGCGTTACGTCGGTTAGGTTCATGCCACTGGTACTGACGATATTTGAGGTTCCACCGCCAGTGCCATTAATCGTGACATTGTTGGTCGCTGTTGCATCGTAGGTGAAATCTGTTGTTGCATTGACGCTGAGGGTGGCGGTGCTGACGCCTGTATTAAAGGTAACGGTACTGATGCCCGATATTTGGGCGTTGCTTAAACTCATGCCGAAGGCGCTGGTGATGAGATCGTTGTCGGCGCCAGTGGTTCCTTCAAGACTGCGGATTTCGATGGCGGAGGAACCAAAGTTGGTCGAGGCGTTCATGGTCAGGGTGGAAATGCCGTCGTTGCCGGTATCCAACAAAACGGCGTCAGTGTTGCTCAAAGTAACGTTCGACAGGTCCATGCCGTTATCGCTTTCGATGTGGGCATGGTTGGTGTTTACGCCATATGAAATGGTGGTGCCGCTGGCGAAGGACGTTGCGTTATTGACTGTCAACGTCGTTGTCCCGGCGGTGTTTGCGTTGCCGTTATTGAGCGTGATGGAGGTGAGCCCGGTGATCGCAGTGGTGCTTAAGTCCATATCGCCTTCAGTGCTGTCGGAATCGGCACCGGTGGTGGTCAGGGTATCGGTGCCCCCGGCGTTGTTGAGAGTGAGGATTTTGGTCGTTGAATTGACGACGATGTTGTCATTGCCCGCGCCGCCGTCAAGGGTGTTCAGTTTGGCTCCGTGAAGGCTAAGCGAATCGTTGCCGGCCGAACCGGTGAACGAGCCGACATCCCATAGCATGTTGTTCATGGCGATGCCGGTGGCGCTATCGGAAACCACCGCCGTGGTTTCGTATTTGGCGTCAGAACTGTCATAAAAACTGAAGATGTCGGCGCTAATGCCGGTGGTTCCAGAATACATGGACGAATAACTGAAACTGTTGATGTACTGATCGGGGATATCATCGGCGTCGTTGTCTTTGTTATCGGTTGTCGTAATGCCGCCGATCAGCAGGGCGTCCATGGCCACTGAAATATTGAAGGTATCGCCGCCACCCTTGCCGAAGGCGATGATGCCGGCCATGGCCGAGTCCTCCAGGTTAAAGGTGTCGATACCGGCTCCGCCAGCGGCGACGTAACCGATATCGGAAATTTCAAGTGTCGGAAAGACGATGACATCACCGGCATCACCATCTGATGGTGTCGCGGTTAGATCTTGCCCACTGTGGGTGGTATAATCTCCGGAAAGGGAGGGCACCACATCATCGGCGAACAGGTACTGTCCGACATTGGTGAAGTTGATGGTGGAACTCGAGGCACCGCTGTAGCTGCTCAGGGTATAGGTTCCGGGATTGGTGCCGGTGATATTACCGAGCTGAATATCAACGGCGCCGGTTGTTGGGACAGTGCCATCAATAGTAAATTTAAGCACGATGTCATTCAATGAGTCGAAGGCCATCTGGTTGGTGCCGCCGGTTCCGACCACGTAATCTGCGCCGCCAATGGCCGCATAATCGAAATAAAAATTAGTGTTCAGGGAGGTTCCGGTAAGAGTTTCGGGTGCCGTGGTGCCGACCCGGAATTCGTTAAAGACGTCCTGGCTTGCGACTGGTTGAGTGTTTTGCACATCATCAGTGTGATCGATGGCATCGAAGACGTTACCCAGGTTGAAGATATCACCGAGCAGGGGGTCGAAGGTGTCACTGAAGAATTGATCGCCGAAGGTATCAAGTCCACCGCCGCCGTAAAGCGGTTCGCCGTAGAAACCACCGCCATAAGGATCTCCGCCGAACAGGCCGCCATTGCTGGTGAACGGATCACCGGCACCGAAGAAGTTGTCGTAGTTACCGAAGCCGTCCCCGCTGCCCTCGTTACCCCCCCCATTCGTATTGGGATCACCCGTAAAGCCGCCCGTTGCATTCTGCTCGCCTGCACCTGCCTGTGCGAATTGGTCACCTGTGCCTGCCTGTGCATTTGGATCGCCACCACCTTCAGTGAAGCCGCCATCGGGGCCGCCGAACTGAGCATCGGTCGCAGCTAGAGCCGCCGCCATGGCTTCTTCCGGGCTGGCACCTGACGCCAAGGCGTCATTGTAAGCTTGCTCGGCCACTGCCCGTTCGGCGGCGATAGATTCTGGGCTATCACCCTCTGCGGCTAACTGTGCTGCTGCGGCGTCTGCTGCGGCGGCAAAAACGTCTTCTGGCGAGGCCCCGTCTTCGATTGCTTGCCGGGCTGCTGCTTCTGCCGCCTGATTGATGGCATCGCCTCCCGGGGGCGGGCCATCGGAGCCTGGTCCACCGGGTCCGGGTCCATCCCCGGATTGTTGACCGAAAACCGCAAAGGCTTGGACCTGGGTTTGCATCTCGGCGTTGGCGTGTTCAGCTTCCGCCTGGGAGGTTTCGGCTTCGGCCTGGGCTGCTTCGGCTTCCGCTACTTTGGCCTCGGCTTCCGCTACTTTTGCTTCGACTTCCGCCGCCTTGGCTTCGGCTTCCGCTGCTGCCGCTTCTGCCGCCGCGATGGCTTCGGGGTCGCCACTGGCTTCGGCTTCCGCAGCCGCCGCTTCGGCCTGTGCCTGCGCGGCTTCGGCTTCGGCGGCTGCCGCCTCGGCCTCGGCTCCGGCTTGCGCGGCTTCGGCTTGGGCTTGTTCGGCTTGCGCTGAGTTTTCAGCCGCGGCGGCTTCGGCTTTGGCCGCCGCCGCCGTTGACAGGGTGGTCAGGGTCGCGCCGAAATTTTGCTGAATTTGCTGCGGTGAAAAAATCACCGGTGGCGGTGGCGGTTGGAAAGCGCTGGTCATCTGTACCGTCGCGCCGATCGAGCTCAATGTCACTGTGCCGCCTTGATTGGTGACCAAAAGCTGGCCGACGAATTGGTTGCCCTGGGCGTCGGTTTCCGGCAGCAGCGAAATCGTGTTTTCCGCCCCCTCTTGGGCCGCCCGTCCGGCGACCCTGGTGCCGCGGATGCCGATGGTCGCAACCGGTGTGCTAACCGTCATCGCCTCTGGCCCGGTCTTGGCGATCTGTCCGCTGACGAACGAGAATACACCTTGCACAAGATTGGCGCTAAACGCACCTTCCTGAGTTTCCGCGTCGTAGACCATTTCGTCAATCACCATTCGCCCTTCCTCGCCCAGCGAGAAGGTGGTGTCGTCGAGGAAGGTAATGCCGATGGCCGCACCTTTGGCGGTGACCAGAGTGTCGCCCTGGAAGATGTCGTCGCCCTTGGCAAGTTCAACTTTGGTGCCATCAGTATGGATCGCCTCGACCAGACCGTCTGTCGCCTCGACCCGACCGATGGATTCCGATCCTTGAGCCAGTTCGGCAAATGGACCGTTTTCAAGCAGGGCGAATTGGCCCGGCGCTGTGGGTCCCGCAAGCTTGATAGCCAACTCCGCCGGGATGATGCCTCCCGCCTCGGTGAGTAGGTCGGGCGGGTTATCAAGGTTGAAATAATCACGGACCAGCACGCGCGCACCGTCTGGTCCGGTGAGCAGCAAGTCAGACCCCTGCGGCGAAAAATCGGCCTTAAGCAACCAAGCATCGCCGGGGACAACAAGAGAAATCCCCGGCGCTGCCTGTAACACAAGCGTACCGCCAACCTGACCTTCAGAAATTGATTGTTCCGCAAGCTCTGCCAACTGCATAATCATATACACCTTTATTTAAAAGGTTATACGCGGAGCATTCTTGGTGTGCTCATACCGGCCCTTTTCAGGCCGTGGTCCTCTGCAGCCGAATAGCTTGATGCGCCATCCTAAGACAACGCTACTGTATCATAGAAATAAGTTGAAAGACAGGGACTACTGCATGTCCGGTTTGCGTGTCAGGGCGGTTTCATCCAGGTCGCCCATGGCGTCAAGCAGGGTAAAGGTGGCGATGGCGATGTCGATTTCGGCGGATGCTGCGTCAGAGCTGGAATTTATCAGCGCCGTCTCGCCGTTGAGAACATCAAGCAGGGAACGTCGGCCCAAGGTGCGTTCCTTACGTGCGAACTCCAGAAATTCGGCGGCGATGTTGGCCTGATTGCTAA
>Ga0316204_10008075_pt1 | contig 14923 bp, 15 predicted proteins | sample 6monrhotite_MG_2_FD_205661 | JGI IMG/M metagenome (GOLD analysis project Ga0316204, IMG submission 205661) | Microbial mat bacterial communities from mineral coupon in-situ incubated in ocean water Damariscotta River, Maine, United States -... | ecosystem: Environmental > Aquatic > Marine >...
TTGCTGTAGGTGGTATAGGGCTTACGTTTAACACTCATTGGGACACTCCTCTGAGAGACTTTTGTCTCTGATTAAAAGTGTCCGTTAAACTGGGGGAGCTTCAATCTGTCCCTAAACGCGAGTGCAATTAGAATTACCAGTGATGCAATTGAATAGACGAGCAAACCGATGTTTACACGGCCTCCAGGGCGATAGCCATCACGGAGAACACGCAAAAAACTTGCTCTAGCCTGCATTTCCCAAAAGAATAAAAAGCTATCCATATTTCTCCTTTTGGCCCTAACAGTATAGTTAGACGGAATCGGCCTATCACCTGATATAGTGACAAATACAGAACATGGTTATAAATAACACATTATCATTTATGGGACTACTAATGTGTGTTGTTGTAATTGTATGTGTTTAGTGTGGAAATAGTGGTTGAGTATTTTAGAGGTCGTCATTCCGGGTATATAACAGTAAATCCGGAAACCAGCTCATTTGATTCTGGATTCCCATCGCCAAAGAACCCCTATGGGTTTCATTAATTCTCTCATAGAAGACCGCTTTGTGGTTTTCATTACGAGTACCCTACACTTTCAGTGTCAGGGCAACCTTACCCTTAGGGTCAAGGCATCCACGGGAATGATGAGTAGATGTTTGGAGGGAATATCACAATTTGCATTTGGGTTTAAGGATTAATCCTGTCTTGCGAAGAACTGAGCTACCGATACAGTATGTAATTAAAATCTGATTTTCATTTATATTTAGCGAGAACTTCTTCCAGTGAGAGTGACTGTAGCTTCCCTGCTGCATAGGCATCGACGCGGCTTTCCGCTTCTGTTGCCCATTTAGATTCAATGCTTTTGTCGAGGTCGTTAATATTGCTTAACAGCTGATCGACGAGGTCAGCCTTGTCATCGATGGATAAGGCAAGGGCTTCATCAATAATCTTCTTTGGTGTCGACATTCGTTTTATTCCTGATATTAAGCTTTGTTAATGTTAAGTGCTTCTTGCTGTATATCATACTCAATGAGCTGCGTTGTTACTTATAATAAATAGCATAACCGAGTGGTTTGTTCTACTACTGATTTTACAGGTTTGTGGGGGGGGGTGAGCAATAACGAGATTGCTTCGGCTAAAGACAGCCTCGGTAACTGCTCCATGCGTTACCCTACCTCCTGCGTCCATGCAGTCGTCGCAATGACGGGTCTTGTTTTTTTGCTCCCTCTCCCCTTGAGGGAGAGGGTTGGGGTGAGGGGTATCGATTTTTTATAGCGTAATTTTATGCATTAATTGCTACAAGTCTCTTTCCAGTTACATTGTGTTCTCTCAAAGAACCCTGCCGGTTTCATCTTGAGTACCCTACACCAATGGTGTCAGGGCACCCTCATCCTGTTCATGTGCTCTGCACATTCACTGCGTCCTCCCTTAAGGGGAAAAACTGTTTGTTATAGGTATGGCGGGACTAGATTGCCGCGACCTATCGGTCTCGCAATGACGGTTTTTCTCTTTCAAGAAAGAAGTTTGTTTCTCATAGAGATGACAGGAATAAGATTATTATTATTATATACCCCTCACCCTAACCCTCTCCCTCAAGGGGCGAGGGGATCTTTGATGTTAGGTGTTTACTATCAACACCTGACAACGGGTTTTCGCTAGTAAATCTTCCAGCACTTTCAGATCCCAGTCTTGGCGATACGGCACAATCCATAATCCCTGTACGCATGTTTGTAATTTGTTTTTCAGCGTATCGAGATTGGTATCCGTGATAGTTGATACGGTATGTTCACTGTCTTTGAGTAATCGTTTGGCGAGCTTCATACTTTCATTGGCCGCGGGGCTGTTGTCCTGTACTACAGTGATGTCATCACCGGCGGATGAATGGCTCGGTAGCCAGGCGAGGTAGTGATGACCACTGTGTAGAAAGTCATACGCCTGTTTTAGTAGCGCTTTAGTTGCTTGCTGACCTTGACCACTTAAAATCAAAAGATCGCCGGACTGAACTTCCATTTGCACGGTTTGCTGGGTATGGCCACGGCGGGTGACAAACTGACTTTGTATTTTATAGTGCGTGGCGAGTTTGGATATTTCCTGTTGCGAACGACTGGCACATTGTCGCAGGCTGCGTTCCATATTGCTCATACTGCTGGTCTGAATTCTACCGGTACTAAAGCTGATCTCTCTGCCAACGGGCAATTGCGCAAAGTTTAATAAGTCACTGTCTTCGATAAACAGACCACAGAGTTCACTTTGTAATTTGGAGGCGATGTCGGCGGCATGATCCAGTAGTCCAGCGGGTGTCAGTTGACTGGATAGTGGTACGAGGACGCGTTTAATCTTTTGACTTGTCATGACCGCTATCTTCTTTTTTCTTTTCCTCCTCGTGTTCGTCGTCGTCTTTATCTTTATGTCCCCTGGCTTCTTCTTTTAACTGCTCAAGTTCAATCAGTCGATCTTCAACCAGACGATTAATACTGCCTTCGGGATACTGACCCTCTTTACCGCGCTCTCCACTGGGCAGACCGGTGAGTAATGCCATTGCTTCATCAACATTGTGATAGCCATAGAGATGAAATTTTTCTTTGGCACAGGCATCCGTCACATCCTGATGCAACATCAAGTGCGGCACATTATTGGTGGGGATGAGGACACCCTGTGTTCCCGTTAAGCCTTTGGCTTTGCAGACATCAAAAAAGCCTTCGACCTTTTCGTTGACACCACCAATCACCTGCGATTCACCATGTTGATTCACGGAACCGGTCATGGCCAGCGATTGTTTGATCGGGACATTGGCCAGCGCCGAGAGCAGGGCACAGAGTTCGGCCATGGAGGCACTGTCGCCATCGATCATGCCGTAGTTTTGTTCGAACACCAGGCTGGCCGAAAGCGATAAGGGTTTGTCTTTGGCATAACGTGAGCCTAAAAAGGCGGCCAGGATGAACACACCTTTTGAATGCAGCGGGCCACCAAGTTCGACTTCACGCTCGATATCCACCACATCGCCATCCCCTAATCTTGCCGTGGCAGTAATGCGTGATGGCTGGCCAAAGGCAAAGCGCCCCATTTCGATTACCGCGAGGCCATTAACCTGTGCAACACGATCGCCATCGGTATCAATTAAAATTGAACCGCGTTTGATCTCTTCATAAACGCGTTGACGATAACGTTCGGCGCGGTATGTTTGTTGATCCAGTGCGTATTGTACATTATCGCTGCGAACGATTTTTTGTTTTTGCTGAGTGGCCCAGTAGTCGGCTTCACGCAGTAAATCAGAAATCGTTGCAACACCCATGCTAAGTTTTTTGGTGTCTTCTACCAGACGGGCGGCATGTTCAATAACACGACCGACGGCGGCGCGGTCTAAGGGTTTTAGTTTATTCTTTCGCGCCACGGTCGCGATGAGTCGTGCATAGAGCACATCATTTTCAGCATGGCGATCGATTTGATCTTCAAAGTCTGCTTCGACTTTAAATAACTCGGCAAACTCGGGATCATATTCATACAATAAATAATAAAGCCTGCGATCACCGATCAGCACAATTTTGGTGTTGAGTGGTATGGCTTCTGGTTCCAGTGACTGAGTACTGATTAAACTATACAACTGCCCCAGTGATTGAATACTGATCTCATTGGAAGAAAGTACTTGTTTGAGTCCTTGCCATGCAAACGGCTGGGTCAGGACTTTATCGGCATCCAGTATTAAGTAACCGCCATTGGCGCGGTGCAGGGCTCCAGATTTGATCAGGGTAAAGTCAGTGGTCAGTGTGCCCATTTTGCTGGTGTGTTCAACACGTCCGACCAGGTTGGGGTGTAGAGGGCTGTCTTCATAAACCACCGGAGCGCCTTCGGTCTTACTATTATCGACAAGAATATTGATGTGATAACGTTGAAAAGATGGCCCTGCCTCCATCTCAAATAAAACGCTTGGCGTTGACTCTTCACTATGACGAAAGTCATTAAAGTGTTCAATAATGTCTTCTTCGACATCACCAAGATAGGTCGCGACTTTAGCAAGATCCTGATAACGGGCCTTGAGATCTTCGAGCAGGTGACCAATGGCAAAAATAGCGACTTCACGATTGAGCGTTTTAACCTGTTCGCGTCCCTGCCGTTGCCACTGCGGTTGTTGTCGCATAATACTTTGCAGTTTTTCTTCCAGCACGGCGATGATTTGCTCGATGCGATCCTGCTCTTTTTCGGGCAACTTGTCGAAGTCTTCCGGGCTGACGACCTTGTCATCTTTTAGTGGCGCAAAGGCAAAGCCATGCGGGGTACGCAGCAGGGTAATCTTGTGTTTTTCTGCCTGTTTGGATAAATCACTAAACTGGGTTTCGGCCTGTTCTTTTAATGACTCTTCAATATCGTGCAGACGGGCATGATATTCCTCGGCTTCGAAGGCCGCTGGAATGACGCTGTGTAAGTCTTCCAGTAGATGCTGCATATCCTGTTGCAGGCTTGTTCCGCGTCCTGCAGGTAGTTCCAGGAACGTTGGTTTATGTGGCAGGCTAAAGTTGTGGACATAACACCAGTCCGAGGGTGTGGGGGCTTTGGCAGCAATTTCGCGTAAGTAATTCTCTACCGTGGTGTGCTTGCCCATACCACGTCGCCCTAATACGTACAGATTGTAGCCGGGCTGCTGGATGCCGACACCAAAGTGAATGGCTTGCAGGGCACGTTGCTGGCCCAGGGTTTCTTCGATGTCGGAGAGTGTCTCGGTGGTATCAAAGTCAAATACCGACAGGTCACATTTGCGGTAGAGTTGCTCGGTTTTTAGATGCAGTTTTTTGTTCATTATTTTTTCTGGCCATTTCGCTATGCTTTAAATATAACTATAGATGAGTCTCAGCTTATCATGCGTTCCAGGGGTTAAATAGATTGCGGCAATGAATACTGAAATTATTATTAATGTGCTGTTGATATTAGGGCTTGCCAATGGCGCGCCAATTCTGGCCGCTCGCATTTTTGGGGATTGGTTCGCTACACCCATTGATCGTGGCCGAGTCGCCAGTGATGGTTTTCCCTGGCTGGGTTCCAGTAAGACCTGGCGGGGTATTCTGGCGGCGTGTTTGTTGGCGCTACCGATTGCCTTGTGGCTGGACTTTCGTTTGTCAGAGGCATTTATGATGATTGGTCTTTCCATGCTGGGAGATCTAAGTTCCAGCTTTATTAAACGTCGTAGGGGGATGGTTTCGAGCAGTCGTGCGATAGGTCTGGATCAAATCCCTGAAGCGGCTTTACCCGTTATCTATTTATGGGCGATGGAGCATTTAAGTGCCGTCGAAGGACTGGTGATTGTTTTATTGTTTATTGTGGTTGAAGTTATTGTCTCAAAAATGCTTTTTCATTTGCACATTCGCAAGCGACCTTATTGATGATATAGAAGGGCGGTCTATCAGCTCTTCATGATAGTCGTCATGAAACTCATCGATCATCTCAGCAACATCTGCCGTCTCACTAAAACGTGCCAGATGGAAAAGCGCATCGCCCTCATTAACTAATGGCAGATTATTTCTTCCGATAATGATGCCTTCATGGTTTGCTATGACTTCATGTTCTGTTTCACCAAAAGGGTCTGAGACAATTCCCAGAATACGACCCTTCTCGACATGTGCGCCAAGAGGCGTAACGGTTCGGAACATACCGCTGACAGCGGCCCGAATCCATTTGCTCGATCTTGCGATAAAAGGTTCATTTATTTTTCGTGGCTTGCGGCTTAGGGGCAACATATCGAGTTCACGTAGTACATTCTTTATACCGCGCACACCTGCTCGAATGGATACTTCATCAAAGCGTAAAGCTTCTCCCGCTTCATATAATAACATCGGCAAGCCGAGTTCGGCACTGGCCTCACGCAATGAACCATCGCGTATATTGGCATTTAATAATACCGGTACGCCAAAGACATGAGCGAGATTTGCTGTTTCGTCATCATCCAGATTGGCACGGATCTGTGGCAGATTGCTACGATGAATTGCGCCGGTATGCAAATCAATCCCATGTGTACATTGTTTAACGATTTCTTCAATAAAGATATGTGCAACACGCGCAGCGAGTGAGCCATGATCACTCCCTGGGAAGCTCCTGTTAAGGTCTCGCCGGTCAGGTAAGTAACGTGAGTGGTGTAATAAGCCATGTACATTAACAACAGGTATTGCGATTAAGCTACCACGTAGACGCTTAATGGCCTTGTCACGGAGAAGTCGTCGAATGATTTCAACACCGTTGAGCTCATCGCCGTGGATAGCAGCACTAATGAATATTTTTGGTCCTGGTTTTCGGCCGCAAATGACATGCACGGGCATAGACAGAGGTGCATGGGTATATAGTTTGCCGATGGGTAAATCAATGGTTTCACGTTGACCTGCATTTACAGTTGTACCATTAAGCGTGATATTGTTTGTACTCATACAGTTTGACTTAACAACTAGCCTTTGCCTTTGGTACGAGTCTTGTTGGGCTTGGCATTTTTTTCAATGAACTCAATGATCAGAGTAGCGACATCTTTACCGGTAGATTTTTCAATACCTTCAAGTCCAGGTGAAGAGTTAACTTCCATGACGACGGGTCCGCGGTTGGAACGTAGAAGATCGACCCCCGCCATATTCAGTCCCATGATTTTAGCTGCCTGTACGGCGGTGCCACGTTCTTCTTTGCTCAGTTTCACCAGATGGGCTTCACCGCCACGGTGTAGATTGGAACGGAATTCGCCTTCTTTAGCGGTACGCATCATGGCGGCTACCACCTTGTCGCCTATGACAAAGCAGCGAATATCGGATCCAGCGGCCTCTTTGATAAACTCCTGAACAATAAAATTGGCATCCAGTTCATGAAAAGCATCAATAACGGACTCAGCAGCCTTTTTGGTTTCGGCCAGAACGACCCCACGACCCTGTGTTCCCTCGATTAATTTAATCACCAGCGGAGCGCCTCCCACCAGATTAATAATATCGATGGTATCACTGACAGAATGTGCAAAGCCTGTGATGGGCAGGCCGACACCTTTTCGTGATAATAATTGCAGGCTACGCAATTTGTCCCGAGATCTTGAAATCGCGACGGATTCATTAATGGGATAAACGCCCATCATTTCAAATTGGCGTAAAACAGCAGCCCCAAACCTTGATATGGATGCACCAATACGAGGAACAATAGCATCATAGCCAATAAGTTTTTCATTTTTGAAAAAGATGGAGGGCTTATCAGAAGTGATATCCATATAACATTTCAATGCATCGACGACCTTAACTTCGTGACCACGTTGCTCAGCAGCTTCTACCAGTCGGTTTGTTGAGTAGAGCCGTGCATTACGTGAGAGTATGATAATTTTCATCGGCTACTCCTCTTCGCCATGAGAGTAACTCATGACAGGGTGCTGAGTAGGTACGCTGGCGGGTCGACCTGCGAGGTATGAGGCGCTGGCATCGACGAGGTACTTATCGACAATGCCCGTGCGCCCTAATAACATGCGATATCGCATAGTGTCTCGATTTGTAAGATTAACTTCAATTGGCCAGATGGCGTTACCAAGTATCAATTTTGTTTCAATAATATAGCGATTTTCAATATGACCACCTGAATCCATAACATCGCGTTGTTCGAGGATTTTTGCTTCACAATGTATTTCTTTTTTAGTGTTTCCCTGTTTAGGATGCAGCCCAAACCGCACCATTTTTATCTCATCTTTTGTGAACTCATCGACATAAAAGGCATGTAAAGCGGAGGTGCGCGCGCCAGTATCCACTTTACAACAAACTTTATCTACACCTAGCTCAGGCAGGGCTACCCATTCACGCCAACCAATTACAAATTGTTGTCCCGCCATTAATATTCACCCCATAAATATAGCTATAGATGATTAGAATACTCGCTTAGAGTTTCAGTGTTAAGTATTTTTTATTGTGTACAGGTAGGCAGGCTGGTGTATGTTTCAGCTGAGTCTACCAGATAAAAACCTTGCAGATAGTTTCGACCAATCAGCATCGAATATTTAAAGTTTTTACGTTGAGCTAGATTAACTTCGACATTGCGATAAACTTTGCCAAGACATACTCCAAGAAGGATAACGGGCCGTTTAATAGACGGCATTAACCTGCGCTTAATTTTTACATATCGCTCAATCTTTTGTTGCAGTTTGATTGATTGCCCATGTTGATTCGATAGCTCGAATTCGATCCAGTCATCGTCATCGATAGTAAATTCCCTAAGTATTTTAGCCCTGATGGATGTGGTATCTGCACCGGTATCAATTTTTGCTTTAAATTGTAGTCGTTGCTTACCAACGGCTACATGTTCCAGCCAGCCAATAGTCTGTTTTTCTACGGCCTGGGTATTTGTGATATAGAGCAGGGATATAAGCAGCAGTAATATATTTTTAGCTTGTACTTTCTTCATTCGTTTGGATACCGATTACGACTAATTAAGGCATTGGCTATAAAGCCTAGAACCACAGCAAACCATAGTGTTGAAAGACGACTGATCAGTGGTGCTGCAATGGCAATACTGGTATCAGCACCACTGGCAACAAGCAATAGCCCCATAACAATTTCGGTGCCACCAACGCCGCCAGGAATAAACGATGCAGCACCCGCAAGCAGGCTAATGGCATAGATGCCCATTGCGGCGACGAGTAGTATCTCAAATCCCAATTGAGACAGGATGTAGTAAAAGGCAAAGCCCTGAACTGTCCAGGCAATGATCCCCAGTAATAAACTGATAGAAAGTATTTTAGTCGTTAAGAGTTGTTGCGACGTTTGTAGTAGACCAAGCAGGTGCCCGATAAAGGTATGCAGGCGTTTAAATTTAAGTCGATGGTGGACAAATGTGAGCATGACTTTGAACAGTGGACTCTTTATCAGTAACAACAGGGCGATAATGCTGAGCGTCGCGGCAATGACAAAATCACCATAGTCGCCAAACTGGAAGACCGTTAGCGTGGCCAGGCAGGCAACGACCAACACATCTAAAAATCGTTCGGTGACAAACATGGCGATGCTCTTGTGATAAGGCAGACCATGTTGTTTTAAATAGACGGAGCGGAGTAGCTCACCCGCTTTGGCGGGGGTGGTGGTGAGGGCAAAGCCCGCCAGATAATAGAGAAAATGTCGGCCGCGATGAAGTGTATGACCAAGGGCTTTGGCATACAGGTGCCAGCGGGCGAATCGCAGGCCATAACTGCATGTTGAAGCGAGCAGCAGCAGACACCAGTCACTTATGCCGAGTTTTTGCATGGCCTGCAGAATACTGTCATAACCTGCCCAGAAGACTACCGCCAGGTAAAAACCCGCAGCGAGAATGAGCGATAGGGCAAGTAACTGCTTTTGTCGGTGACTGACGAGATTGAGCATAAATGGATAAGTGAAGGTTTGGCGGCAACGGCGTGAATTATGCATTAAACTGTAGAGCAGAACTATAGTGAGAGGCCTTTCAAGCTTATGGAGTCAAGGCGCTACATACGACATCCCAGTGATATTCCCATTGAGTATTCGGTTGCTGAAGATAATAGCGTACAGGCACAACCGCTGGCCGACGTAGGCATGGGCGGTCTTTCATTTCATGTGGATGCTCCTGTGGAAATTGGGCTGCACTTGCAGTTATGTATTCCTTCTATTCGTCCGGATCTGAAGATCGAATCTATTGTCAGTTGGTGTGAGCAGGGAGAACAGGGTTATCAGGTCGGCATAGAATTTTTAAAAGATCAGGATCGTTTTACCATGCGCATGGTGGAACAAATTTGTCACATTGAGGCCTATCGCCATCAGATACTCGAGAAGGAAGGTCGAGAATTAACGGCAGCCGAAGCGGCGCGTGAATGGATTGGTCTGTATGCCGAGGATTTTCCTGCGGCCTGATTTCAACCGCATTGCCTGTCTAATCCGGTTTAGGCTATGCTAGACGCACATATCGATAAATTGAGAGAGAAACATGGCTGCTACGGTTGATGAATTGACAATGGAATACACAGAAGACGGCACACTGCTGGTGAAAGAACTGGACAAGGCTGTCTTGACCAAGGGAGCATGGTCAACGGTAATGTATAAGTATCAGGATTGGAGTAAACCTAAACAGGAGTTTGGCCCGGTAAAATATTCTATTCGACGTTACCAAAAACGTGATGGTGAATATCGTCCAAAATCAAAATTTAATATCTCCAGTACCGATCAGGCCAGGAAGGTCGTTGATATTTTACAAAACTGGGTTTCGGAAGACGATAAGTCAGAGGCTTAAATAAACACCCTGAATATCTATCGATTCATGCATGGGATGTATTGATAGAAAAATTTTGTAGGAGCGCCGTCCTCGGCGCGATAGAATAGATGTCGATTAAATCGCGCCGGGGACGGCGCTCCTGCAGTTCAGTAATTAGGGTATGCACGAAATGACGTGCATAGCCTATCCAATTATTCATTGTTATTGAAATGCAACCGTTCTGTTTCAAAGCCTGCCATTTTTAATATCCCCTGTACCGCCTCCCTGTGTTTAAGATCGACATCTATATAATAGAGTGATGCCTCATCGGCTGGATGTTGCCCAGTAATGTCCGCCATCACTGTCTTCAGGCTCTTGGGTTTATCCGCTTTGAAATCCACGACTTTATAGGCAAACTCTTCAAAGGCATCGGCCCAGGAACGACAGACATTGTCCAGGTAATGATGTTCCTTATCCGAGATTAACCAGTACAGATGAATAAATTCTGCGGTCTCCAGCGTCATGGCGTGTTCGATAAGGCTTTTAATAGCCGCAAAATTATCGTTCATGGCGATCATTACCAGAGGGCGAGTGTCATGGTAATCCAGGACAAAATCACCCTCAGGGCCAAGCAGATCTACCTTGTCACTATTTTTGATCTTTTGTAACTGTTGGAAAAATGCAGAGCGGTTATCAACAGGGACATGAAATTCGATATTCATATCATCGCAGGGGCAGCTGGCGATACTGAGGGATGTCTCGCTGCCATCACTGAGTTTAATGTTAGCGCTCTGTCCGGCCAGAAAGCGTAGTCTTTGCGTTCGTGGTGTTCTGAGCTTTAGACGCTGCATGTTTTCGTTAATCGGTTCGACTTTTTTAACTTGCGCGGTAATGGATTGCTGTGGAATGTCCGAAGACTGACCGGCAATATCGGTTTCAATAATGATGTCGGTGGTGGCGGTATTGCAGCAGCCCAGAAAGGTCTGGTTATTTTTTTCGTCTGTGCTCAGGACATAATCATGAGGTCTTGTTTGTCGAATTTCACCGGAAATTAATTTTGCTTTGCACTTGCCACAGTTACCATTACTGCAACCATAGTTGATGGGCAGTCCGGCGCTGAGGGCTGACTCAAGAATCGAGGTGTCGCCTTCGATATAAAATTCTTCGCCACTGGGCTGGATGTGTACCTGGGCCATCATTAATCTCAATAGTGTATCTGTGGTAAACAAATGCTCAGCACTGTCGGTCTGTGCATGGCGGACAGGTTTTTCATCCAGACGGTGTTGCAAGGCTTCCAGTGCTGTAATTACCACTTCAGGTGAATCTTTATTAATGGCCTGTATCTGTTGGCTCAGTTTCTCAAAGGCATCCTGATATATGCTAGCGTCGTGCTGTAGGGAAATAATTTCCCGGCTCAATGAACGGACACGGGCGATCAAGGTTTCACTATCAGGTAGCGTGAGCTCGGATAACTTTTTAAAACGTGCTCGTTGCAGCGCATTTTCGACAAATCGATCCATTTTCTCCAGCATGGAGGTATCTTCGATGGCCACATCGGGGTAGACATTCGCAAGCTCGTCGAGGCTGACTTCACCCTCAAAGCTTTGCAGGTCTCCTTCTCGAATACGTTTTTGTAAGGCCCCGCGTGTGATGCCAACTAAACGTGCCGCGCGTGAAACTGAGAGTAATCGAGTCATGAGCAACGGAGCCCGATGCTATTTTTATTCATATTGTTATGTATCACTGCATTAATAAAGATAGGTAAGTTCAGGTTGATACGATATATTTAAGTATAGAATAAATCCAGCAATTGGAAGAGTACGGTACATTTGCTAAAGTTATCCTTACATAACTTATGAGTATTGCGGTGAATACACGAATTCGTCAGATGGCATCAATGTTGTTCCTCTACGGGACAGGTATTGCGGTGGCGCTGGCTTTGCCGCTTCAGCAGCTGGATTTTAGCCTGCATAAGCTGGGGCAGGGTGAGTCAGAACCAACGTTGCTAATTGTGGGTGGGATTCAGGGCGATGAGCCGGGTGGTTTTAATGCGGCCTCTCTACTGGTGACTGATTATCAGGTTAAACATGGCAATGTCTGGGTAGTCCCCAATCTCAATTTCAAGAGTATTATTCAACGCTCGCGCGGTATTCATGGCGACATGAATCGTAAGTTTCTGAAACTTGGCCAGCTCGACCCGGACTACGCAGCAGTGCAGAAAATCAAATCCATAATATTAGACAAGCGCGTCAGTATGATTCTGAATCTGCATGACGGCAGCGGTTTTTATTATCCGAAATACGAGGATAAATTACGCAACCCCAAGCGCTGGGGTCAGAGTATTATCATCGATCAATCACATCTCAGTGGCGAGGGGGACTATGTTGCCCTGGAATCCATTGCCAAACATTTATCGACACAGGCAAACACCCGGATTGATACGCCGCGACATCATTTTCATGTCAAAAATACGTTTACCAGTGATGGTGACCATGAAATGGAAAAAACCTTAACCTATTTTGCGGCACGTCATCTAAAGCCGGCTTTTGGTGTTGAAGCGAGTAAATCTTTTCTTACTCACGAACGTGCTTTTTTTCATTTACAGGTAATTGAGTCAGCGATGAAGTATCTCGGTATCCGTTATCAACGTGAGTTTGAGTTAAGCAAACAACAACTAAAAGACAGAATTGACAACAATGTTCAGATTTCATTTTACGAAGATAAGATTTCCTTTGACATGCAAAATGCTCGAAAGAAAATTCGCTTTGTGCCCTTTAAGAAAGATTCTCCCTTGCGCGTTAACAGTAGCAACCCGTTAGTGGCCATCATTAATGACCGAAATCATTATCGAGTTCAGTACGGCAATCGGCATATTACCCGGTTGATGCCGGATTATTTTGAATACGATGACAGTATTAAAGGTATCGACATGATGATAGATGGTGAATCACGCTTTGTACCTTTTGGTACGCACGTGAATGTGCAAAAGTATTTCGAGATTGATGAGCTGCAAGATTATCGTGTTAATGTTATTGGCTATTACGGTAAGTCAGGCCGAGATGAAGATGGAGAAGTCATTGCTTATCAGGATATTGTCAAGAAATTTTCAGTGGATAAGGCGGCGAAACGATTTCGTGTTGAAGTCTATGCAGATCAACGATACTGCGGTATGGTCATTGTGGATTTTCGTAGCAAACCGTATGCCAGAAAAACCACAAGCCCGAATAAAAAAATTATAAATACCGATAGTGAAACCTGATGGCTAATGTCTTTTTTACTTATCCTGCAATGCTGGATTTTGCCTGTCTGGGCGATAAGTGTCAGGACACCTGTTGTCAGTCATGGGACATACGTTTTGACAAGCATCACTATAGTCTGATGCAAGATTGTGTTGCGGAAGATGAAACCAAAAAAGCCTTGTTCAATGAAAATGTAAAATTACTTGATGACGGGGATGATAAAAACTATGCCCTGGTAACACTTAATGACAATGGTTTTTGTCCTTTTCTTGATACCACTGGCTGGTGTGAGCTGCATAAAAATCATGGTCTGGCCCCCTTAAGTAATGTGTGTGCCTTTTACCCTCGCGTCATTTCACAATATGGTGATCGTTATGAGGTAGCAGGCGCCTTATCCTGTCCCGAGGTGGCGCGGCAAACCTTATTAGGTGACAAACGTTTTCGCATGGTTGAAATGGATGCGGGGCTATTGCCTCGACCTGACGATTTTCCGGTGACGCGCCGTATTACGAATATTGATGATGATGATTATTTGGCAAACTTTCCCGAAGTGCGGCAGGCACTTTTGCAAGTAATGGAAGAAGATGCCTATGCCTTTGATACTCGGCTGTTTGCTATTTCCAGTATGGCGAATAATTTATCGGCATTTTATCATGAAGATTGCACTGCTTTGAATAAACAGGCATTGCAAAAAGAGTTGGATAAATTCCTCGTCGAAGATGGTCTGGATAACATCCAAACGTATATTGATCAATACACACCAGATGTGCCCTTAGCCATGATTGTGGTGCAGGCCATTTTACGTCTGCGGTTACAGCAGTTTCCAAATGAAGCACTGAGCAAACTTATTGCCAGTGTCTTTGAAAATTATGCAGCGGTCATGCAGGAAACACCGGAACTCTATGGTGGCAATATCCCTCCCGAAATACTTTGGCAAACGTATCAGGAAAACGCTAAATTACTGGAAGAACGTTACCCTGTACTGCTGGAACAAGTCTTTAGCCGCTATGTGCAAAACTGTCTATTCCGCGAATGGTTCGTGAGCATGCCAAATCCATTTGTCTATGTGCATATGCTGACGATTCGTGTTGCGATGTTAAAGTTTCTGGTGATGAGCCATCCACAAATTATCAGTTTGCTTAAACAAGGTAATCATTCCGCTGAGGAAGAAGAACGATTGCAGGAATATTTAGTGGATGTTTTTTATCAATATTCGCGTGCCATTGATCACAATATGAGTTTTCTGCAAGTGGTGTATAACGCCATTGCCGAGCAGGATATGATGTATTTTGATTATGCTTTGCCCTTTGTGAAATTCTGATTTTTTCCTCTACGTTTCAGAAATAAAATACGCAGGTTTTACGCTTAATCGACTTCGATGACCTTGCTATCAGCAAGGGTAAGTTTGAATCATGTAGTCAATCCCGCTAGACTCGCACATCATTCTTCACAGGTGTTTATTATGCAAGACACACGATTGGAAAATCGTTTAGCGCTAACGAAAACGATGATGTCC
>Ga0316204_10008076_pt1 | contig 14922 bp, 12 predicted proteins | sample 6monrhotite_MG_2_FD_205661 | JGI IMG/M metagenome (GOLD analysis project Ga0316204, IMG submission 205661) | Microbial mat bacterial communities from mineral coupon in-situ incubated in ocean water Damariscotta River, Maine, United States -... | ecosystem: Environmental > Aquatic > Marine >...
GCAGCCCTTTTTTCAATACGAATCACTAGACGCATTGTAGCGCGGCTGATGAGTTTGTTCAGCCCGAACTGCCGTCATCGAGCAATGGCCCGCGTGCCATGGAGTTCTGGAAGACCATACGCATCAAGCCCGGCGTCTCGGCATCTACACTGCGAGACAAATGATCCTGGAGGTCTTGAGGTATGGAGCCTTCGGGCGCCAATGGATTCTGCGCCGTCACTGAAGCCTCGAATAAAGCCTCATCTCCGGCTGCATCGCCTGTCAACTCACCTATTCGGTGCATAACCACCGCGGAACAGGCAGGCGAGCTGCCCGCATCCCGGAGCGTGCCAATTGATAAACCGTCCAGCACTTCGGCTTTTTGGCGTGCCACGCCATTAAAAATGCCGAACATCATCGTCACACTGTCCTCATCAGAGGCTATCGAAAACAATTGATGTTGGAGCAGGAGGGCACGGCCGCGATATCGAATGCCCTCAACGCCTGTCGAGAATTCGATAACGCCGTGCGCATTCGTGCGGATCATGGTGATGTCGTGCAGGAAACGGCCCGGCAGATCGTTTGAATACCGCGTCGAACGCCAGATGCCCTCATACGCGACGGCCCGACGTTTGGCCCCACGCGTTGCTTCTTCGAGCAACACGTCGGGAATCCAATCGCCCATAGACGCCATACCAACAGCCGGGCCAGTGACTCCGAGGCGAGCCGCAAACGAAGAGGTATCGCTGTCCCAATCTAACATGGAAAACCCTTCGACCCGCTCCGCAATGAATTGGGTGAGCAAGGACAGATTATGTTCAGAAGGCTTTACCGCACCGGAAGCCCAGCGGCCCACCAGCGACTTGTCCACGTTCAGCCCAGCAGCCATGCCGGCACGGCTGATCGACAAGGATTTCAGCACAATCTGGAGCTTTTCGGCGAACGGAGTCGGTTGCATGGCGAAAATGTGTCACGGGTTGCATTTTGATGCAACCGGGTTGCATGCCGGTGCAACCCCATGCGCGCGTTGTTGTTCGATGCTGCACCTGCGCGCACGCCGAAACTCACGGCAAAGAGCGCCTCGTAATCACCGCGCTATCGTTGAGGGACGAGCCGGTCCAGCTCAATGGAGATTAAAATGAGCCTGAAAAATACACTTGTCGGCGGCCTTGCCGTCGCCGCTCTTTCCGCCCCGGCTTTTGCTGATCAAACCGATTTCAGCTTTCCGGTTCACGACATCATTATAACGTCGAACATTCCAACGGTGCATATAACCGTACGCAATATGTCGAACTCGACCGATCCGGCCGATCGCGACTTGCGGGTCGTATCGGCAACGCCTGTCATCCCTGTTACGGGTCAAGTCTGGTGCAAATCATACAACCATGCTGAAAATGACGCCTTGCGCGCTCAAGTTATGTTTGGCGCGGCTGCCATTGCAGCATCGCAAAATGGTGCCGACCCGCTCATGCTGACTTTCCACAGCCCGTCCGAGGTTGATACATTCAGCGGCACTCATAATCTTGAGAATTTCGCGATTGATGCCGAGTTCAACTTTCCTGATAGTTTTGACCGACATGCACTGGTCAGTCTGGATCCGTTCAATCCGGTTCGCACCGTTGAAAACCGCATGGAACACTATGTGGACAATAATGCCGGCACAGAAGCCGACTTCATGCGCGTCGATGATGTTTTTGAGACCCAAGTTTCGCTGAGTGCGGTTGGATGGTGCGGCTATGAGAGTAATAATACGAGCGGTGAATATGCCGGTGCTCGAAGTGTCTCTGTCGATGTCGCCATTTTCTATCAAGGCGATGAAGACATTCAGGATGTGATCCAGACGGTTGGTGGAGCGAATACCGTTGCGGCTCAGACGCCAAATCGGGCCCGCCGCACGACCTCGACCCGCGATTCGTCTGCAACACCGCCGGCTCGTAATAGCCGTCCAGCCCGGGCGCTTCCATCTCGTTCTGACAACAACAAACAACAACGCCCGGCACCGCGTCGCCGTCAATCTGCCCAAGATATCGATAGCGGCAATGGCGGCTCGGAATCAGTCTCCAGCTTTGCGCGGTACGATGGAATTCCCGGTGAATCTTCTAATACTGCCCCTGGAAATGACGGCTTGGATACTGACAGCGACGGTGCGTCCGCCGCCGCTTTGATCGTGCCCGCCGTGCAAAGCGCACGCGCAGGCAGTGGTCGCCCACAAGCCAATACCGGGGTGGAGCCAGATGAAATCGATGCTCCAGCACAAGCCAATACCGGCGTGGAACCTGACGAAATCGATGCCCGGGCCACCGCTCCACAAACGGCGGCGCTAGATGCACTGCTTATCATCAACCGCGCAGCAGACGAACCTCAAGAAACCAGCAGCAGTGAGGCTCATCTGGATTATCTTGTTATCACCATGGAAGCCATGGCGGCCGAAACACAGGCAACCCGTAGAGATAGCGGCGAAGCGCATCTGGATTATCTGACTATCACTATGGATGCCATGACGGCTGAACCGACCGATTTATCGCGTACACCTTCGGACGACTAACCAACCTAACTAAAGTTGTCGATTCGAAGCGGGCGGTCCTGTGGACCGTCCATCCCCTTCCCCACATCACCACACTTCGATGCGTTTCAACTGTCACGCATCTCCAGGAGAAATGTCATGAAACGCAATTTTGTAACCGGAGCCATCATCGCTCTTACCGCCATGGCCGGAGCAACGGTCGCTGCTGATGCCCAACAATCCGTTCGCGCTCAACGCCAATCTGTTGGCGGCGTGAACCAATACACGCCAAACACCCCCATCGAAGAAGCAAGCTGTCGAATCTACCGCACCTGGATGGCCGAAAGCGGACTGGTCTTTTATTGCGACGGCATCGCCATGGTCTTTGACGGCGGCAACCCATCGGGCGGTATTTCCGCCGCCGCCACCATGTTACTGCAATACCGGAGTGATGAATCGACTGTCTTCGTTCGATATCAGATGGATCCCAGCAATGCCGCCTGTGCGGAAATTCGCTTCACGCGTTACGAAAATCTGTTTGAAGAAGGAATGTGTGCCAGGGCCGTTTCATTCGGAACTTGATCTAAATTCTGACGCGTGCTGGCGGGCGGTCTTGAAAGAGACCGTCCGTTTTTCTGTCAATCGGCCAAATGTCTGAACTCGGATGCCAGGTAGTCGATCGCAAACCCTGACAATTGCCCCAGCACATCCATGCCGAGAATGATGGCCGGTTGATCAGACATTCCGAAGGTTTGGAAGATCGGACTATCGGTGAACTCAAATGCGACGGAGTCGACCATGACCGCACCGAGCAAGACATCGCCAGCATATCCCGTGTACCGGACAGATTGTTGCTGAGTGACACCCGCAAAGGACTCTTCGATCGAAAGATCATTTTCGCTAAGTCCCAATGCCTCCATCAAAGCCCGGTTGGCAAAACTTTCCGAGGCGCCTGTATCGATCAAGGCGCGCGTTGAGATCCCGTCAATGCTAATCGTGGTGATGGCAAAGCCGCCATACATCAACTCCACCGGCAGACTCTCGCCCAACCCGTCCATCGTCGAACCACCGAACGACACAGTTCGGTCCACAAAATCGAAAACCAACATCGGTCCAGCAAAAAATTCCTGGCCAAGTATTCCGTCATGGCCCAGAGCACTGTCATCATGGGCGGCGGCAGATAGATATAACCCTCCCTCCATGCGGTGACCTGCTAATTCGACTGAATTCAGACGATAGAGATCGAGATAGCTGACACCAGCCGCGCCATGGACCTGAGCGCGATCGCCCGGGTCCGGCGTCAGCCCAAGATCCGCGACAATGCGTTGACCGAGCGTGGTTCGCTGCGCCGCTGTATCGATGGCAAAAAGATACTCTGCCTCGTCGTTCAACGTGACATAAGCCGATGGACGACCTCCGGCATCGAAAACGATTTCACTCGTCACCTGTGCATCTGCCGACACCGGGCTGAGGCCAGATAACAGAACGGCGTAAAAACCCGCAATAGTTAGAGAGAAGAATGTGGTCATGGGGAGACTCCTGCTTTCAGGACCCTCGCTAACGCACCAAAATCAGACCGTATTGGAAAAATGTGATGCCAGGTGCGGGACGCGCAACAGGGTCGGAGAACATCCATATTTTCGTCGCACTGCCCCCGTCATGTGGGCCTGATCGTAGAACCCCTCATCCAGAGCGATGGCAGCCAAACCTTCATCGGTGGATGTCAGCCGGTGGAGCACGCGTTCGAGAACGGCAATCTGACGCGCCTGTTTGGGCGAGCGCCCGAAATGCTCATCATACTCTCGGGCAAAGTGCTCGCGCGTTGTCTGGAACTGGCGGGCAATGCTGGCAATAGGCAAGTGGCTGTGAAGCACGTCCTCACGAGCCTCTACCAGCCACTCTGGGGGGCCATCTTCGTAAGATCGCAAAATGGATCGACAGGCTCGCGCGATGGTTTCGTATTGAGCCAATTCGCCGCTCTGCCGAGATGTCAAATCCCGGTCTTCGATGAAGTGGTTTTGGCGGGCGACCTGCCGCGATAACCGCCGCGTCAAACGAGTGTCGAGCACGTGTATATTCCGGCAATTTGTCGGGCGCGTGGACCGCACTTCATGAGCGGTGCCCGCAGGAGATAATCGCCATCCGCCGCTGCGAAGGTGGATGCTATTGGAACCGACTGCCTCTTCCATTTCACCGGATTCGACTCTCAAGAGATGCCAACTCTCATGCACATGTCCGCGCCAGACTTCGCCAACGGGCATGGCAAACGAGGCCTCGGCAAAGGACGGATTGAGCGGCGCAGGCAGTATCATCAAAACTGTCTAGGCAAGCCAGCGGCCAATCGCCAGCATCTTGCAGATGAGTTGCAAGAATTTAATTTGTCCTCCAGCGAAATTCACGCAGACAAGTGCAGGACTATCTGGCGCTCATGCGGGCGATCACGGTGTTCAAACAGAAAGAGCCCCTGCCAAGTCCCCAGCGCGAGGCGTCCGCCGGTGACAGGCATGGACAGAGACGTCGCCGTCAGGGCTGATTTGATATGGGCCGGCATGTCATCGGAACCTTCTGTCGTGTGGCGCAGCCAGTTCATGGACGGGTCATCGCTGTGCGGCACAAGACGACGGAAGAATTCGTCCAGATCCCGGCGCACATCGGGGTCGGCATTTTCCTGAATAATCAGCGAACACGAAGTGTGCTGAACAAAACAGGTCAGCAGCCCCTCACCGCTCGCATTGTCGATGACAAAGCGGGCGGCGGGGGCGGTGAAGTCGTAAAGACCGGGACCCGTGGTTGAGAGGCGAAGAAGCGTTTGGGGCATATCGTTCAGGTTTTTCGCCAGTAAACACCGAACTTGTCGATCGTAATAATCGGGTCGGTTATATTTTGGGCTGATCTGAAGTCTGTGATGGCTTGCTGACAGGTCGAAAGTCCGTAATCGTCGACGATGCAATATCCGCCAGCCGAGAGCTTATGGTAGAGCGCCTCCAATACTTCGATGGTCGAGCCATACATATCGCCGTCCAGTCTCAAGATGGAAAGCTGATCGATTGGCGCGGCAGCCAACGTATCGGCAAAAAAGCCTTTGATGAACACCACCCGGTCATCCAGCAGATTATATCGTTCAAAATTCCGCCGCACGTCGTCTTCCGATACCGCCAGAACGTCATATTGATGCAGAGTGTCGCCAGTATCCTGAGGGTATTTGTCGGGTTCCGGCGCAGGAAGACCCTCGAAGCTGTCGGCGACAAAGACTTTGCGATGTGTATCGCCAAGCGCCTCAATAAGGCCGCGCATAAAGATACAGCTCCCGCCTCGCCATACGCCGGTCTCGATCAAATCACCCGGGATATCGTCGGCGAGCACGGACCGAACGCAATGTTCAAGATTATCAAGGCGTTTCAGCCCGATCATCGTATCCGCGTAGCCGGGCCAGACTTCTCCGCCTTGCCGGGCTTCCAGTGAATATGAATGATCCACAGCCAGCACATAGCCCCAATTCGCGGTGAGGCGGGACAAGCGCGCGAATGCTCTTTCCTTCAAGCTTTTTCGACGGGTCGAAAAATACCCGACCGGCATCGGCGGTTCGGGCCAAAGTTGGAACGAAAGAGTCTGCTTGAGCAGGTCAATATAGAGATCCTCGCTCCGCTTCATCGAGTTTCCCTCAGTCCATTGACCCTACTGTCAGCAAATCGTCCAAATGGCTCTAATTATCAAGGAAGCTCCGGAGTTTACGGCTGCGGCTCGGGTGTTTGAGCTTGCGCAACGCCTTGGCTTCGATCTGGCGAATCCGTTCGCGTGTCACCGAGAATTGCTGCCCGACTTCTTCCAGCGTGTGGTCGGTATTCATGCCGATGCCAAAGCGCATCCGCAGAACCCGTTCTTCGCGCGGGGTGAGAGAGGCGAGCACGCGGGTCGTGGTTTCCCGCAAATTCGCATGGATGGCCGCATCAATCGGCAAGACCGCATTCTTGTCCTCGATGAAGTCACCCAAATGCGAATCTTCCTCGTCGCCAATCGGCGTTTCGAGAGAAATCGGTTCTTTGGCGATCTTCATAACCTTGCGCACTTTTTCGAGCGGCATGGCGAGTTTTTCAGCGAGCTCTTCCGGTGTCGGCTCGCGCCCCCATTCGTGCAGGAATTGCCGTGAGGTGCGAACGATCTTGTTGATTGTTTCGATCATATGCACCGGAATACGAATGGTACGCGCCTGATCCGCAATGGATCGTGTGATCGCCTGCCGAATCCACCAAGTGGCGTAGGTCGAAAATTTATAACCGCGACGATATTCAAATTTATCGACCGCTTTCATCAGGCCGATATTGCCTTCCTGAATAAGATCGAGGAATTGGAGGCCGCGATTTGTATATTTCTTCGCAATCGAAATAACTAGGCGAAGGTTAGCTTCCACCATTTCCTTCTTGGCGATGCGTGCTTCGCGTTCGCCTTTCTGGACTGACTTTACAATGCGGCGGAAGTCATCGACTGGCACGCCGGAGCGCGTAGCGATCTCGGCAATATCTTCGCGTACCTTCTCGACATCAACGGCTTCGCGCTCAACAAAACGCTTCCACGCTTTGGTTTTGTCTTGGTAATCATCGAGCCAGTTTGGGTTTGTTTCGTTTCCGAAATAAGCTTCCATAAACTGGACGCGAGACACGCCATGCGCATCTGCCATGCGGAGAAGTTTACCTTCCAACGCCATCAATTCCTTGTTGATCGCATAGAGCTGTTCGACCAGCGCTTCGATCCGGGCATTGTTGAGATGAAGGCTATTGAGCTCTGTGACGATCCGGTTTTCCAGCTCGTCATACTTCTCGCGGCTTTGCTTGGTGAGATCTTTGCCTTCGGCGCGCGAGGCAACAAGTTTGTCCTGAAGCTTACGGAAGGCTGCGAAATCGGCCGCAATCGCGTCCAATGTCACCATAACCTCTTCGCGAAGCTCTGCCTCCATGGCGGAGAGGGAGAGGTTTACGCCTTCTTCTTCATCATCATCGTCATCGGTGCTCTCGCCGTCCGTCTGACCCTCTTTGGTCTCGTCTTTCTTTTTCTCAACGTGCCCTTCAGGCATTTTCGGCGTCGGCTTGTCTTCTGGTTTACCGCCCGGCTGTTGGTCAGGGCGGCCGGTCTCTGAATAATCCGGCTGCGGGTTCTTTCCGCCGTAGGTGGCGTCCAGATCGATCACGTCGCGTAAGAGAACGCGGCCTTCGGCCACTTCTTCACGCCAGACCATGATGGCTTCGAATGTCAGCGGGCTTTCACACAAACCGCGGATCATTGCATTGCGACCAGCCTCAATGCGTTTGGCAATCGCAATTTCGCCTTCGCGAGAGAGCAGCTCCACAGTTCCCATTTCGCGCAGATACATGCGGACGGGATCATCTGTGCGATCGGCCGAAGACGGTGTGTTCTGACCGGTGACGGCCGTAGAGCCTTTGGCGGCTACGGCTTTGTTACCGTCGTCCTCGCCGTCGTCTTTTTCATCATCATCTGATTCATCACCATCAGCCTTAGGCTTGGTGTCACCTTCATCATCGGATGAATCTTCATTGTCGATGACGTTGACGCCGACCTCGGACAGTTGGGCAAGCACATCCTCGATCTGCTCGGAGGTAAATTCCTCTTCGGGCAGAACCTTGATGATTTCATCATGGGTGACAAAGCCGCGCTTTTTTGCGGCCTTGATCATCGCTTTTACGGACTGATCCGTGAGATCGAGCAGCGGACCATCCTGTTGTGTTTCACCGGAATTGCCAGAAGCTGTCGATTTCGTTTTTGTTGCCATTACTCGTTTTTCCCGTCCGGCGGCACAGGCCGCTCGTAATTCCTGACTATGTCCGACCTACTTGTCGGTCTGCCGACGCGCCTTGCCGCGGCGATGGATTTCCATCAAGCCGCGCAATGTGTCGGCATCATCATTCTCAATTTCCTCGGCAAGCCGAGACCGCATTTCTTGCCGCTTTGTATTATACCCCGTCTGTTCCATATAATCGCTTGCGATGCGTGTCCAAGCCTCTTCGCGTTGGATGACAGTTGCTGTCTCTCCACCGAGGGCCGCGCGCATGGGGTGCTTCTCAAGATCAAGCCGCTTCAATATGGTCGCGAAGCCCTGCCCCACAAGGTAATTACGCAATCCACCGGACTGTTCGACATGACCATCAGCAAGGGCATCAAGAATAGCATCTCGCAGTGTATCCAACTGCGCACAATTCAACACAGATAGAAGTTCAGCCTGATTTTCAGCAATTTCGGGGTAATCAACCGCCGCCAACAGAAGATGTCTCAACCGCGTGGGAACCGGTCCGGATTCGACCAAACGTTTGGTTTCCGCTGTCGCCCCCAGCGCTGCGCCTTTCTTGACGTAACGCCCCCCAGATCGCCGCGTTGACCCGAAAACCTGTTCCAGTTTTTGATCAAACTCACGCTGGTATTCTTCCCGCACCGATTGATTTTCAATGCGGTACAGCAAGGCGCGAAGACGTTGGCGGAAACCGGCCCGTCGATCGGGATCGTCCAATGGCTCTTTTTCTGCCTCAATGTCCCAAAGAATAGATGCAAGGGGCCGGGTATTGCCCAGCGCCTCTTTCAGAGCCGATGCGCCTTCATCACGCAGCACGTCATCGGGATCCTTGCCCTCGGGTAGGAAGACAAAGCGTAATGAGCGGCCCGGCTCCAATAATGGCAAAGCGCGCTCTGCTGCGCGATTGGCCGCCATACGCCCGGCATTGTCGCCGTCGAAACACAAGGTCGGCTCGCCGCCCGCGCGCCAGAGAAGCTGCATTTGATCTTCGCCCAGCGCCGTGCCTAGTGGCGCAACGGCATGCTCCACCCCTGCCCGTGCCAGGGCGATGGCATCAAAATAGCCTTCAGCAACAATCAGACCCCGCGCGCCCGATTTGGGGTTTGCTGCAGCTCTACGCGCTTCCGGATAACGATAGAGATTATGGCCTTTGTGGAAGATCGGGGTTTCCGGCGAGTTGAGATATTTCGCGCGGGCATTGGCCGACATGGCTCGGCCGCCAAAAGCCACCAAGCGATTTCGCGGGTCGCGAATAGCAAACATAATACGGCCGCGAAACCGGTCATAAGGTGCGCCGCCATCATCGGGTGCGATTAGCAAGCCGCAATCGACCAACTCGCCAGGCTTTGCGCCCGCCGCGATCAACTCATCCTTCAAAGCAGAACGGGAGTCCGGCGAGAACCCGATCTCATAGGTCTCCCACTCGGAGGGCCCATAGCCGCGACGTTCGAGATAATGCCGCGCGTCAGACCCTGCGCCAGAACGCAATTGCCGGGAATAGAAGCGCTGCGCCAGCTCCATCCATTCGATCAGTGATTTGGAGGCTTCCGCTTTTTTCGCCGCTTCGGGGTCGGCCTTCGGCAAAGGAATGCCCGCAATCGAGGCCAATTGCTCGGCGGCCTCCATGAAGGACAGGCCCTCCATCTTCATCAGCCAGTCAAACGCATCGCCATGTTCGCCAGAGGCAAAGCAATGGTAGAATTTCTTCTCGTCATTGACGAAGAAAGACGGCGTTTTTTCTTTTTTGAAGGGAGAGAGGCCCGCGAATTCCCGACCCTGACGTTTCAGCTGAATCTTTTTACCTACCAGGTCCGACATCCGGACCCGGGCACGAACTTCATCCTTGAAATCATCAGTCAAACGCATGGCTAATCCGACCGCTTAAGAAGCCCGCAGACTACGCCATGCAATACGCTATGGCGACGCCTCACGCTGCGTTGGTCAGGAGGTTTTTAATCTTCGCGCCAGCTTGAGAGAAATCCATGCGGCCCGTATAGCGCTCTTTTAGAGCGCCCATACATTTGCCCATGTCCTTCAAACCGGTGGCACCCAGCTCTTCAACAACACCGCGGGCGGCATCAGCAATTTCCTCATCGCCCATCGGTTTTGGCAGGTATTCACGGACGATCTCGGCTTCAGAGCGTTCTTTTTCTGCCAAATCGAGTCGACCGGCATTCTCATAGGTGTCAGCGCTTTCATCGCGCTGCTTGGCCAGCTTTTGCAGGATCGCCATGATCTCACTCGACTCGCAGCCCTGACAGCGATCTTCCGCTCGGGCGGCGATGTCACGATCCTTGATCGCGGTAAACACAAGGCGGAGCGTGGAGAGACGCACGGCATCCTTGTTTTTCATCGCCGTTTTCAGGTCGGATGTAATTCTTTCGCGTATGGACATGCCACCGATTACCTCAATGCTTAGCGGATTATCCGTAAGCTGTTTGTTTTTAAACCGTTTTCCTGCTCAGGTCATTTCTTGACGCTTTGCGGCGCGTCTCCTAGCTTCGCGCGACACCAAGATATAAAAGATAGCGATCCCCGCCCTCTTTTTGCAAGGAGCGCGCTCGTATGACGACGACGCACAAAAATCAAGCCCAAATGCCAACGGGTTATGCCCGACTGGTCCTCGCTGATGGCACCGTATTTTCCGGCCAAGGCCTTGGAGCGACGGGCGAATCAGTCGGCGAATTGTGCTTCAACACCGCCATGACAGGCCAACAGGAAATTTTGGCAGACCCGTCTTATGCCGGCCAAATCGTTTGTTTCACCTTTCCGCATGTCGGGAATGTGGGCTCGAATGACGAGGATGAAGAGGCGAGCAGCGAGAATGCGCAGCACGCAGCGACAGGCATGGTGATGCGCGCGGACATGACCATTCCTGCGAATTATCGCTCGATGTCGCATTTTGCGGACTGGATGGACCAACGCGGCATAATCGGCATTTCCGGCGTTGATACGCGAGCCATTACGCGGCGGATTCGCGAGAGCGGTATGCCAATGGCGGTGCTTGCCCACTCCGAACGCGATGACTTTGATCTTGATGCCTTGAAAGATAAGGCCCGAACGGCCCCCTCAATGGAAGGTCGCGAGCTGGCCGCCAATGTCATGTCCGGCGAAACATCCGATTGGCGAGAAGGCGATTGGGACTGGGAGACCGGCAAAACGCTTGGTCCCGATCATGGCCCGCTGGTTGCTGTTCTCGATTACGGCGTGAAGGCCAACATTCTGCGACGCCTCGTTTCAGCCGGTGCGCGCGTTAAAGTTATTCCCGGCAAAACATCGGCGGCCGAGGTACTGGCGCTGAAACCCCAAGGCGTCGTGGTGTCAAACGGACCCGGTGATCCGGCGGCCACTGGTCAGTATGCGCTGGACGCTATCCGCGGCGTAATTGATGCCGGCGTGCCGGTACTGGGCATTTGTCTGGGTCATCAAATGCTGGCGCTGGCTCTCGGCGGTAAGACGGTCAAGATGCCTCAAGGTCATCATGGCGCGAACCATCCGGTAAAAAATCATGAAACTGGACAGGTTGAAATTGTGTCCATGAATCATGGCTTCGCGGTGGATGTGAGTAGCCTCCCCGATGATGCTATTGAAACTCATGTCTCGCTGTTTGATGGATCAAATTGCGGGTTCAGGCTGAAATCGCGTCCTGTGATGTCTGTGCAACATCATCCGGAGGCCAGCCCCGGACCGCAGGACAGCTTTGCAGTGTTTGATGGCTTTGTCGCTTCACTGACAAAAGAGAACGCCTGATGGAAACGGCGCAGGCCTGTCCGTCCTGCGGCGGCCAATTTGATCTGGCTTATCCGACTTTCGACATCCCTTTAGGGCAAAAAGTTGCGATCAATTCTTGCAATGACTGTGGCCTTGCTCAGCGTGATCCTGCAGTCGCCTTTGATTTTACTCATCTCGGAGCGGAGCATTATCTGGACAACTGGAAAGCGCTGGAGCTTTCCGGCCTGTCGTTCAAGTTCGACCGGATGTTGGAAGCCGCCCGTGATCTAACACCATGGGTCGTAAAGACTGGCCCCTGGGACAAACATATTCTGGATGTGGGATCCGGCCCGGGATATTTTCTGTTTCATGCGCGCGCTCACGGTTGGAAAATTCAGGGCGTAGATCCCTGGCAGGAGATCGCAGACTGGGGCACCAAGCATCTGGATACATCGATAGAATCCGCTCGGATCGAAGACAGCAAGTTAGGCGAGAATGCATATGAAGTTGTAACCGCGCTTGACGTCATCAGTTTTACTGACAATCCCATTGAGTTCTTGAAAGCTTGCCGGTCAAAGCTGAAACCCGGCGGATTATTGATGATTTCCACGCCAAATTACGGGTCAGAAATCCGAAAGGAAAAAGGGACTGAATGGCCCAGCCTGGCCGCCAATGTGCGCCGCTGGTTCTTTTCGCCGGAAAGCCTTGAGCGCGCTGCGCGTGCTGCGGGCTTTGGAGCCTGCCGTGTCCAACTTGCGGGCGGTGCAGGCGGCGATGAAGAATTGCTGTTCTACTCACAAAATCCGCACAAGGCTTCGATCAGCTGGTCTGACATTTCCGAAGAAACTCCTTCGGACAATATGTTGCCGCCACTCGACCGGCGCGATGTCGATACAAACCTCCTCAATGATCAACAAAAACATTGGCGTGAGAATGGATATCTGATCCTACGCAACTTCATTCCCGAAGATGTTGTGGATGCGTATTGCCGGATTCGAGAACGGTTATCATCCGACGGCGGTTGGGATGACGAGACGCCTTATATGGAGATCAAAGAAATCCGCGATCTCTGCCTGCACAAGCCACTCGTCGACACGCTGCATTCGCTGATCGGCGAAGAAATGGTGATGAACCTAAATTTGACGGGCTGGAAAACGACCCAGCGCGATTGGCATCAGGACGATTATCTCAATCCCGATGAAGTACGCGGCCGCTATGTCGCTTGCTGGTTTGCACTGGATACGATCACGCCGGATTCGGGTCCTTTCCAGTTTGTACCCGGTTCGCACAAATGGCCGCACATCAAGAAAAGCAAGATACTGAATTTCGTACCGGAAGAGGTTCGGCAAACCCGAGCTTGGCCCATCCATTCCGAACGCGTGCTGACACCTTTCTTTGAAGAGAAAATCGCGGCCGAAAATCTGGAGAAAGTCGAGTTCACCGCCGAGAAGGGCGATGTTCTGATCTGGCATGCCCGCCTTCTCCACCGGGGTACTGTGGCCAAAAACCCGGACCGTCTGCGCAAGGCGATCATCTCGCACTACACGGCGCTGGATGCCATGAAGCATTATGGGCCGGTCGAGCGTTGGGATACCGGCGGGCTCTATTTCGTCGAAGGCAAGAAGCGCGAGGCCGATCCGGCGCGTGTTGTGGAAACGCTTTAGGCGAGGACATGACCCCATCATTCGGCCTCACACGACGCGGCGCGCTGCTCACCAGTCTGGCAGGACTGGGTGTTACCGCCTGTAGCGGACGACGTGAAGCTCCACCCGGCCTCCTGCGCGTTGCTATCAGCAATATGCCGGACTCGCTAGATCCCGCCATCGGGCAATTTGCGGCCTCGGCCTTGCTCTACAAACAACTCTTCGCCCCTCTGACGGACTATTCCGACGAGCTCGGCGTTGCGCCAGGCCTGGCAGAAGAATGGACCACAACCGACGGCGGGCTCACATGGCTATTTGCGATTCCCGATAATCGACGCTGGTCTGATGGCGCACCACTGACCGCCGAAGATATCGCCTGGTCTGTGAAGCGCATTCTCGACCCCGGCACAGCCGGCGGCGCGCTTGGAGATTTCTATGCGGTGGCAAATGCGCGCGCTGTGCTTGCCGGCGACCTGCCAATCGACAGTTTGGGCGTTCAGGCGCGAGGTCCACGACTTGTGGAATTTCGACTGGAACAACCCCTTGGCATCTTCCCGACCTTAATGCGGGAATTTTATCCTTTTCCGCGCCACATTATCGAAGTTCACGGCAATGACTGGGTACGACCGGAAAACTTCGCGGGGTCAGGGCCATTCACCCTCGCGGATGTCGGGGCCTTGTCCTACAGCTTGGTGCGAAATGATTACAGTTATGCCCCTGCGGCGGTGGCCGCTGCGCATGTTGAAATCGTTGATGACGCCTCCACTCGCACCCGCATGTTCCGCGCAGGCGATTTTGACTTGGCAGAAGCGCCTCCTCCCACGCAAATTTCGTTATTGCGGCAACAGCTTGGTGCTCAGGTTCACAGTTTTCCGGCGCCGAAATTCACCTATCTCAAGATCAATCTAAAACGGGCCGCTTTTCAAGACGTGGCGCTTCGTCAATTCTTATCGACTGTCACAGACAGGACGTTTCTGGCCGATCAAATCATGGAGCAAACGGCGACGGCTACTGAAACTATTATTCCAAACAATTCAGAGCCTCGGAGCGCCGCTCCAGCTTTCTCGCCAAGCGAAAACCGCAACCCCATCCGAATAACTTTGAGAACCACAGCGGGTGACCGAGAACGACTGGCCATCGCGATTGCGGACGACTGGAACCGAGCCGGTATTCAGACCGAATTGCTGGCGACCGCGCCCGTTGATCTTTATTCCGCCGTTGATGGTGGCGATTTCGACGTTTCCCTGTCGCATTTTGATCGAGGTCTGAAAGCCAATCCGAATTTTTTG